>JACCDS012315383.1_pt1 | contig 27418 bp, 25 predicted proteins | sample 7446441 | NCBI WGS metagenome assembly JACCDS01 (sample SAMN15323445, study PRJNA562643) | freshwater metagenome | isolation source: river surface water | place: USA:Blue River Watershed | collected 2017-08-17 | reverse complement strand
GTCTTGAGCGTGCCCTTGGGCAGCAGCATCGTGATGGCCGCCTTCTGCATCACGACTTCGGTGCCGTCCGCGACTTCGACCGTCACATAGGCGTCACCGACCTTGGTCACCTTGCCGACGAGGCCGCCGGCGCTGACGATCTCGTCGCCCTTGCCGATCGCCTCGATCATTGCCTTCTGTTCCTTCTGGCGCTTCATCTGCGGGCGGATCATCAGAAAGTACAGCACGACGAACATCAGGATGATGGGCAGCAGGCCCATCAGGCCGCCGCCGGCGCCGGCCGGCGCTGCAGCCTGAGCGTAGGCATTCGAGATAAACATGAATCACTCCGGGTTGGTTTTTTTAATAACCCGTGATTCTAGCATTGGGGCGACTGCCCAGTGGCTGGCCGAGCACAAGCAGAATTTGCCGGCGCTGCCGAAATACACCCGCCCCCCCGGGCGATTCGCAGGTGCTTGTCAATCTTGCACGTTCACGCCGGCGGCGTCATCGCAAACCTCATCGAGTCGCGCTCCTTTGGCGATCAGCCAGCGCACCAGCGGGCCATTGCCGTGCTCGCGGGCCAGCATCAGCGGCGTTTCGCCCAGCATATCTTTCGCGTTGACATCGGCGCCGCGTCGGTAAAACTGCTCGGCCAGCCAGACGGGAATGCGCGGGTTGTGCAACACCGACATGCCGAACGCGCCGGCACGATGGATGTCCGCATGAAAATCGAGCAGCACTGAAGCGCCCCCCCAGTCGACACTGCCGCAGCCCGCCAGCAGCGGCGTGGTCTCGAATGCGCCACCGCCATCGACATCGGCGCCGAAGCGCAACATCCTCTCGATCAGCGGCACCGTCAGGTCCTTGCGGTACAAGAGTTCCGACCCTCCATGCGGCAGCGCGTCCAGCGATGCGCCGGCCGACAGCAAGGCATCGATTACCTGCGCCGCGCCGGCAATGCTGCGAAAGGCATGCACGCAACCCAGCACCGAATGTCCCTGATGGTCGGGCAAATTGACATGGACATCCGCTCCGCGAGACAACAACAGCACCACCAGATCGGGATGCCCGAGCATGCAAGCCCAGTGCAGCACACTGCGCCCGTACAGCGGATTGACAGCGGTGACATCCATGCCCTGCTCTATTGCCTGAACAGTGCCGCGCAGCTTCGCGTCAGCCGGTATGCTGGCAACCGTGAGTTCGTGTATCCGGCGCGCCAGCGGCGGCAGGCACGGCAGCCAGGCGCTCAGCCGCTCGGGCCGGTCGCTGCCTTGCGCGTCGAACAGGCTGATGAAATCCGGAGGCAGGTATTCCTGGCTTGGGTCGTGCGGCTCCAGATCATCTTCATCGTCCGAACCGAAAAGTATTTCGAAAAGAAAATTAAAACGGTACTGCGGCGGCGGAAGACTCATGACGACCGGCGGCGATCGTGGCGGCATCTCATTCCCGCCGCCCTGGACACCGTGGATGAGATTCGGATTGAGGCGTACGGAGGGCGCGTCGGTTGGCGTCGTCATCATGAACTCGCGTGTCAGCGTGGGGTTGACGACAGCCACACGAGGGGAAGCGCGTGGCTGCCGACGCTTCGCATCCTGCGAAAATTCGTTGAATGGCGAAGCGTCAGCGATGAGGGGGAAAACGAGGTCCGCAGTTCCGGCCGAAGCGTATTTTCAGAAAACTCCTGATCAGGACATCAGGGTGATTTTTACTTTTGATCAAACGCCGCGCGCGCGGTCTGCAGCAAAGCGAATCCTGAACTGCCCGAAGCTTCCGGCGTCAATGCTCGCCCTCACTTCGCGCATCAGTTGCAGGTAGTAATGCAGGTTATGGATGGTATTCAGGCGCGCGCCCAGTATCTCGCCGGCACGATGCAGATGGTGCAGGTATGCACGCGAAAAATTCTTGCAGGTATGGCAGTCGCAGCTTTCGTCGAGCGGCAGGTCTTCGTCCTTGTGCCGGGCATTGCGTATCTTCAGGTCGCCAAAGCGCGTAAACAGCCAGCCATTGCGCGCATTGCGCGTCGGCATCACGCAATCGAACATGTCGATCCCATTGGCAACGGCATCGACCAGATCCTCAGGCGTGCCCACGCCCATCAGGTAATGCGGCTTGTGCGCGGGCAGCTTCGGCCCGGTGTGGGAAAGAATGCGCTGCATGTCTTCCTTCGGCTCGCCGACCGACAGGCCTCCGATCGCCACCCCATCAAAATCCAGCTGCTCGAGTCCGGCCAGTGATTCATCGCGCAGGTCTTCGTACATGCCGCCCTGAACGATGCTGAACAGCGCATTCGGGTTCTCGCCGCCGCGAAACTCGTCCAGCGAACGCCTGGCCCAGCGCAGCGACATGCGCATCGACTGCCCGGCTTCGTCGCGTGTCGCCGGCCGGCCATTGATTTCATACGGCGTGCATTCGTCGAACTGCATCACGATGTCGGAGTTCAGCACGCGCTGAATCTGCATCGAGATCTCCGGCGACAGAAACAGCTTGTCGCCATTGATCGGCGACGCGAACTTCACGCCCTCTTCGGTGATCTTGCGCATCGCACCCAGCGAGAACACCTGAAAACCGCCGGAGTCAGTCAATATCGGACGATCCCAGCCGATGAAGCGATGCAGGCCGCCAAACTTGCCGATGATGTCCAGACCCGGGCGCAGCCACAAATGGAAGGTATTGCCGAGGATGATCTGCGCATCGATCTCGCGCAGGTCGTCCGGCGACATTGCTTTCACCGAACCGTAGGTGCCGACCGGCATGAAGATCGGCGTCTCTATCGTGCCGTGCGCGAGCTCGAGACGGCCACGACGGGCGTTGCCGTCGGTTTTCAAAAGGGTGAATTTCATGACTGTTCTTCTCTGTCGAGCAGCATCGCGTCGCCGTAGCTGAAAAAGCGGTAGCGCTGCGCTATCGCGTGGTCGTAGGCGCGGCGAATGCGTTCGTAACCAGCGAACGCCGAAACCAGCATCATCAGCGTGGATTTCGGCAAGTGGAAATTGGTAATCAGCCGGCTCACCGTGCGGAAGCGATAGCCCGGCGTGATGAAGATCTGCGTATCGGCACTGCCGGCCAGCAGCCGGCCCGACGCCGAGGCCGACTCCAGCGCGCGCAGGCTGGTGGTACCCACCGCGATCACGTCGCGCCCTGCCCTCTGCGCGGCCTCGATCACGTCGAGGGTGTCCTGAGAAATGCTGTACCACTCGCTGTGCATCGTGTGCTCGGCAAGGTTCTCGGTACGCACCGGCTGGAAAGTGCCGGCGCCGACGTGCAGGGTCAGCCAGGCCAGCTTTACGCCCTTGTCCTTCAGCTTCTGCAGAAGCGCATCGTCGAAATGCAGGCCGGCGGTCGGCGCAGCAACCGCACCCGGATTTTTTGCGTACACGGTCTGATAGCGCTGCGCGTCGACCTCGTCGGCCGTATGCTCGATGTAAGGCGGCAGCGGCAGGCGTCCATACTGGTCAATCAGCGCAATCGCGTCGGACGGGAAACGCAGCGTGAAGAATTCGCCGGCGCGTTCGCCGACGCTCACATCAAAGGCATCAGCCAGCCGCAGCGTGGTGCCAGCCGGCGGCGACTTCGACGCACGCACCTGCGCCAGCACGGTCGTCGCGTCCAGCACGCGCTCGACCAGCACCTCGACCTTGCCGCCGGTTTCCTTCACGCCGAAAAAACGGGCATTCAAAACGCGCGTGTCATTGAACACCAGCACGTCGCCGGGCTGCACAAGGTCGATGATCTCGCTGAATACGCGGTCGACCAGCGCATCCGACTGTACCTGCAACAGCCGCGACGCGCTGCGATGCGGCAGCGGCGCCTGTGCGATCAGCCCGGGCGGCAGGTCGAAGTCGAAGTCGGAGAGCGAGTACATGGAGGACAGGCGAAAATCCGCGGCCGCCGCAAACCGACGCACCCTCGGAAAAAGCCGGTATTCTACGCTGCCCGCGCGAACCCCGTACCCATGCCAGCCCCGAAGAAAAAGCCCAGCCCGCCGAAAAGCCTGCGCACCGCCGACAAGCTCGCGCGGCTCGGGTTGTCGACTGACATGGCGCTGGTACTGCACCTGCCGATGCGCTACGAGGACGAAACGCAGCTGCTGACGATACGCGAGGCCGGCATGCGTGCCGGGCTGGCGGTGCAAATCGATGGCGTGGTCACCGACTGCGACGTGCAATACCGGCCGCGACGGCAGTTGGTCGTGAAGCTCACCGATGACACGGGCTTGCTCACGCTGCGTTTCCTGAATTTCTACGGCAGCCAGGCCACGCAGATGGCGGTGGGCAAGCGGCTGCGCGTGCGCGGCGAGCTGCGGCACGGCTTCTTCGGCGACGAGATGGTGCATCCGACCGTGAAGGCAGTTGAAGCGGACACGCCGCTGCCCGATGCGCTGACGCCGGTGTATCCGGCCGGCGAAGGCCTGTCGCAAGCGATCTTGCGCAAGGCGATCGCGAACGCGATGGCGCGCATAGCCTGGGACGACACCCTGCCTGACGAATTGCGAGCGACACTCAAGCTGATGGCCTTCGAGCCGGCGATACGTCTGCTGCACCATCCGCCGGCGGACGTCGATGAGCATGCACTGGTTGAGCGCACGCATCCGGCATGGATACGGATGAAGTTCGACGAGCTGCTCGCGCAGCAGCTGTCGATGAAGCGCGCGCAGGCCGCGCGGCGGCAGCAGGGCGCGCCGGTGCTCGGCAACGCGGGCGCATTGACGCAGGCCTTCGTGCAAGCGCTCCCCTTCGCGCTGACCGGCGCGCAGCAGCGCGTGCTTGAAGAAATCCGTGCCGACCTGAAGGCACCCTACCCGATGCAGCGGCTGCTGCAAGGCGACGTCGGCAGCGGCAAGACCATCGTCGCCGCGCTCGCCGCGACGCAGGCGATCGACAGCGGCTATCAGGCCGCGCTGATGGCGCCGACCGAGATACTCGCAGAACAGCACTTCCGCAAGATCGCCGGCTGGCTGGAGCCGCTGGGCGTGCATGTCGCGTGGCTGACCGGCAGTCTGAAGAAAAAGGAAAAAGATGAAGCGCGCGCGCGCATCGAATCCGGCCAGGCGAAGCTGGTAGTCGGCACGCATGCGCTGATACAGCAGGAGGTGGAATTCGCGAGGCTCGGCCTGGTGATCGTCGACGAGCAGCACCGCTTTGGCGTGGCGCAGCGTCTCACGCTGCGCAACAAGGGCGTGGACAGCGTGCCGCACCAGCTGATGATGTCGGCCACGCCAATACCGCGCACGCTGGCCATGACCTACTTTGCCGACCTCGAAGTGTCCGTGATCGACGAATTGCCGCCGGGCCGAACGCCGGTCGTCACACGACTAATCGCGCAGGAGCGGCGTGAAGAAGTAACGGAGCGCGTGCACGCTGCTGCGCTCGAAGGGCGTCAGGTGTACTGGGTTTGCCCGCTTATTGAGGAATCGGAAGCATTGCAACTGCAGACTGCAACCGAGACCCATGCAATGCTGTCGGCCGCTTTGCCGGACCTGCAGGTCGGCCTCGTGCACGGGCGGCTGAAGCCGGCCGAAAAGCAGGCGGTGATGGATGCGTTCACAAAGGGCGAGATCCACCTGCTGGTCGCAACCACCGTGATCGAGGTTGGCGTCGACGTGCCGAATGCATCGCTGATGGTGATCGAGCACGCCGAGCGTTTCGGGCTGTCGCAGCTGCACCAGCTGCGCGGCCGGGTCGGGCGCGGCGCGGCGGCGTCGGCCTGCCTGCTGATGTATCAGGGACCGCTGGGGCCGGTTGCAAAGGAGAGGCTGGCCATCATGCGCGAGACCGCCGACGGCTTCGAGATCGCGCGCCGCGATCTCGAGATCCGCGGCCCCGGCGAGTTCCTCGGCGCGCGCCAGTCGGGCCAGGCGATGCTGCGTTTTGCCGATCTGGAAACAGATCAGTGGCTGGTGGCGCAGGCGCGCGACCTCGCGCAGCAACTGCTCACGCAGCGGCCAGATATCGCCGATGCGCACCTGGCGCGCTGGCTGGGTGCGAAGGAAGATTTTCTGCGGGTCTGATTCATCTGCCGATTCAACGCGATACCGCTACATGTGCGAAACTTGTTTCCATGACATTGACCGAACTGAAATACATCGTAGCCGTGGCGCGCGAGAAGCATTTCGGCCGCGCAGCCGAAGCCTGCTTCGTCGCGCAACCGACGCTGTCAGTCGCGATCAAGAAACTGGAAGACGAACTCGGCGTGGCGATCTTCGAGCGTGGCGGGTCGGAGGTTTCGGTCACACCGATCGGCACGCAGATCATTGCGCAGGCCGAGCATGTGCTGGAGCAGACTGCGTATATCAAGAACATCGCGACGCAGAACAAGGACCCGCTGGTCGGCACACTGCGCGTAGGCGTGATCTACACGATCGCGCCCTACCTGCTGCCACAGCTGGTGCCTGTCCTGATCGAGAACGTGCCGCAGATGCCGCTGGTGCTGCAGGAGAATTTCACGGTCAGGTTGCTTGAGCTGCTGCGCGCTGGTGAGCTGGACGCAGCGATCATGGCGCTGCCCTTCAACGAGCAGGGGCTGATGGTGCAGCCCCTGTATGACGAACCTTTCATGGTCGCGTTGCCGCGTCAGCATCCGTGGGCAGACAGAAAATCTGTCAGCGGTGAAGAATTGAAGCAGGAAACCATGCTGCTGCTCGGCGCCGGCCACTGCTTCCGCGACCAGGTGCTTGAAGTCTGCCCGGAGATGTCACGCTACTCGACCGCCGGCGGCGGCATCGCGCGCACTTTCGAAGGCTCATCGCTGGAGACGATACGGCACATGGTCGCCTCCGGCATCGGCATCACCGTCTTGCCGATGGCCTCGGTGCCGGAGTCGCAGGGCAAGAACGATATCCTGCGCTACAAGCCCTTTGAAAAGCCTGCGCCTTCGCGCCGCGTGGTGATCGCGTGGCGCAAAAGTTTCACGCGTCGGGGTGCCATCGAAGCGGTGCGGCAGGCGGTGCTGGCCTGCAAGCTGCATGGCGTGACTATGCTGCCGGAGGCGGAGTCGGCCGAGAACTGAGCACACGGATTGGCTTTGCCTCAGTTGCCGGGCTACACTGCGCCTCATGGAAATCACCACATCGCCGCTGCGCGAACGCCTTGCGCTCTACGCGCGACTGGTCCGCCTCGACAAACCCATCGGCAGCCTGCTGCTGCTTTGGCCCACGCTGTCCGCGCTGTGGCTCGCTTCGAACGGTCGTCCCGACTGGTCGCTGCTTGCGATCTTCACTGTGGGCACCGTGCTGATGCGCTCAGCCGGCTGTGCCATCAATGATTTCGCCGACCGCGATTTCGACCGCCATGTCAAACGTACCGCCGGGCGCCCGCTGACATCGGGCCGCATCGCCGCCTGGGAAGCCATTGCTGTCGCCGTCGTGCTCGTGTTGGTCTCCTTTCTGCTGGTGCTGCCGCTGAACCTGCTGACCAGGCAGCTGGCGGTCGCTGCGGTGCTGATTGCCGGCACCTATCCGTACTTCAAGCGCTTTTTCGCACTGCCGCAGGCTTATCTGGGGATCGCGTTCGGGTTCGGCATTCCCATGGCCTACGCAGCGGTGCTCAATACCGTGCCGGTCGAAGCCTGGGTGCTGCTGGCTGCGAATGTTTTCTGGGCGCTCGCGTATGACACCGAATATGCGATGGTGGATCGCGATGACGACTTGCTGATCGGGATACGCACCTCGGCAATCACCTTCGGCCGTTTCGATGTACTCGCGGTGATGATCTGTTACGGAATGAACTTGCTGTTAATCGGACTGGTTGGCGCGACTTACCATCTAGGCCCTGCGTTCTATGCGGGCCTCGTCGTTGCCGCAGGCATCGCGGGCTATCACTACACGCTGATCCGCGACCGCGACCGTATGCGCTGCTTCGCTGCATTCAGGCACAACAACTGGCTGGGCGCGGCCGTCTTTGCCGGCATCCTGTTGGGCTGACCGCTTTTTTTCCTGCGAACTGCCGTATCGCTGCAACAGCGGCGGCTTTTCCTTGCTGTTCTGCTTGAGGCGGGCAAAAGCACGGCCAGATAATCGCGCGACAACTTCTCTTTCGCGCGAACTCCATGGACATTTCCGAACTGCTGGCCTTCTCGGTCAAGAATGGCGCATCCGATCTGCACCTGTCGGCCGGCCTGCCGCCGATGATCCGCGTGCACGGCGATGTGCGCCGCATCAACCTGCCGCCGATGTCGCACAAGGAAGTGCACGCGATGATCTACGAGGTGATGAACGATGGCCTGCGCAAACGCTACGAAGAGTCGCTCGAAGTCGACTTTTCGTTCGAACTACCGGGCGTTGCGCGCTTTCGCGTGAATGCGTTCAATCAGGATCGCGGCGCGGCCGCGGTGATGCGTACGATTCCGTCGAAAATACTCACACTGGAAGACCTCGGTGCGCCAAAGATTTTTGCCGACCTGTCGCTCAAGCCGCGCGGGCTGGTGCTGGTGACCGGGCCGACCGGTTCCGGCAAATCGACCACACTGGCGGCGATGGTCAATCATGTGAATGAAAATGAGTACGCGCACATCCTGACCATCGAAGACCCGATCGAATTCGTGCACGAGTCGAAAAAGGGGCTGATCAACCAGCGCGAAGTCGGCCCGCACACGCTGTCCTTCGCGGCTGCGCTGCGCTCGGCGCTGCGCGAAGACCCGGACGTGGTTCTGGTCGGCGAATTGCGCGACCTCGAAACGATACGCCTCGCGCTGACGGCCGCCGAAACCGGCCACCTCGTGTTCGGCACGCTGCATACGGTGTCGGCCGCGAAGACGGTCGACCGCATCATCGACGTGTTCCCCGGCGATGAAAAGGAAATGGTGCGCGCGATGCTGTCAGAGTCCTTGCAAGCCGTGATCTCACAGACGCTGATCAAGACCCGCGACGGCAACGGCCGGGTCGCCGCGCACGAGATCATGCTCGGTACGCCGGCGATCCGCAACCTGATCCGCGAGGCGAAGGTCGCGCAGATGTATTCGGCGATACAAACCGGCTCCTCGTTCGGCATGCAGACGCTGGACGCGAGCCTGATGGATCTGGTCAAACGCAACCGCATCTCGATGACCGCGGCGCGCCTCGCGGCAAAGATGCCGGAAAACTTTACAGGCTGATCATGGATTCGACACAAGCCCAGGCCAACGTGCATCAACTGCTCGCACTGATGAAGTCGAAGGGTGCATCCGACCTGTTCATCACGTCGGGCTTCGCACCGGCGATCAAGCTGGACGGGAAGATGACGCCGGTGTCGCAGCAACTGTTGTCAGCCGAACAAAGCCGCGCACTGGTGCTATCGGTAATGAATGATCGTCAACGCAACGAATTCGCCGACACTTCGGAATGCAATTTTGCGATCAGCGTCGACGACATCGGGCGTTTCCGCGTGTCGGCCTTCGTGCAGCAAGCGCAGGCCGGCATGGTAGTACGGACGATCACCACCGACATACCGGACCTCGACGCGCTCGGCGTGCCGCCGCAGCTGAAGGACATCGTGATGACCAAGCGCGGGCTGGTGATGATGGTTGGCGCGACCGGTTCCGGCAAGTCGACCACGCTGGCAGCCATGCTCGGGCACCGCAATGAATACAGCCATGGCCACATCATCACGATCGAGGACCCGGTCGAGTTCGTTCACCCTCATCGCCACTGCATCGTCACGCAGCGCGAAGTCGGCACCGATACCGCCGACTGGCATACCGCGCTGAAGAATACGCTGCGGCAGGCACCGGACGTGATCCTGATCGGCGAGATCCGCGACCGCGAAACGATGGATCATGCGATCGCCTTCGCCGAAACCGGTCACCTGTGCCTCGCAACCCTGCATGCGAACAACAGCAATCAGGCGCTCGACCGCATCGTGAACTTCTTTCCCGAAGAACGGCGGCAGCAATTGCTGATGGACTTGTCGCTGAACCTGAAAGCGATGATCTCGCAGCGCCTGATTCCACTGAAATCCGGCAAGGGCCGCTGCGCAGCGGTCGAGATCATGCTGAATTCTCCGCTGGTGTCCGACCTGGTCTTCAAGGGTCAGGTGCACGAGATCAGGGAAGTCATGAAGAAGTCGCGCGAACTCGGCATGCAGACCTTCGATCAGGCGCTGTTCGACATGGTCGAGGCAGACAAGATCTCTCTGGAAGATGCGCTGCGCAATGCGGATTCGGTGAACGACTTGAGGCTCGCGGTCAAATTGCATGGCAAGGATGCCAGGGATCGTGATCTGACTGCCAATACTGCCGGCCTGGGCATCGTCTGAGACCGGTTAACGGCAATCCCCGACGAATATTTAGGGTCCCCAAGCAACTGATCTGATTCGTTTTTTTCGGTCTTTTCGGCTTAAGACCTCCTGAAGTACTGCCGTACATTGCTGGCATGGGAGAGCGTCATGTGACCTTTCCCGTCATGAGCCACTTCAGGAGATTTCCATGCGCCCCCGACTCAACCTCTCAGGCCGCCAGCAGGGTTTCACCCTGATCGAACTGGTGATCGTCATCGTCATTATCGGCATCCTCGCCGCGATCGCACTGCCGAAAATGACCGACCTGGCCGGCAATGCACGCGCCGCCACCATCAAGGGCGTCAGCGGCAGCCTCGCATCGGCCAACACCGCCATCTATTCAGCAGCACAGATCAACAACCAGGGCGGCGCGACCGGCACGGTCAACGCGTGCAACACCACCGGCATCGCTACCGTGTATGGCTATGCAGCCGACACCACCGAACTGCTGAAGTGCGTGACGCTGTCGCCGGCCTCCGACTTCAACACCGCGACCGCAAACACCGTGTCGCACGCCGGCTCGACCACGCCGGCGTCTTGCAACATCGTCTACGCCCCGGCCACCGCCACGGCTGCGCCTGGCTACGCCGTCACGGTGACGGGCTGCTGATGACCGACGGTGATGGAGCGCTGTCATGAAAAACCAGGCCCGCACAAACCGAACGCCTCCCGGCAGGTTTGCGCGTGGCTTGAGCCAGCTTGAGCTGGTCACCACGGTAGCACTGGCCGGCATCATGTCGGCCTCGGTCGTTCCGAAAATGCTGCCGCAGGCGACCAACAGCAGCGCTCCTTATCAGGCGCTGCGTCTGGCCGATGACCTGCGGCACACCCGATTACTGGCGATGGGCTGGGGCCAGACCCTGATCTTCAATACCGACGCGTCGACCTGGCGCGTCAGCTGCGCCAATGCCGGCAGCTGCTCGAACGCCCTGCCGAATGCAAGCACCTGTCCGAATCCGACAAACAGCGTGATCGATCCCGGCCACCATGGCCCGTTCTGCGTCGCACTGGAAAGCGGCGTCACGCTGTCCGGACCGACATCAATACAGTTCGACCTGCTCGGCCGTCCGCAATATGCGGGCGCCATCACTTATTCCTTGTCCGCGAATGGCTCGACGGTCGCTACCGTCACGGTTGCACCCGATACCGGCTTTGTGTCAACGACGGTGCTGCAATGAAGGCGCAAGGCTTTACCCTGATCGAGCTGCTGGTGCTGATCGTCGTGTTCTCCGGCTCGCTGATTGCACTACTGTCGGTGTCACGCGAAGCCGCACGCCGCATTGCTGAAGTCGATGCCAGCGCACGCGCGATGCAGTACGCGCAGGAACGCGTCGAAACGGTACTGGCCGACCGGCGGAATCCGAATCGCGGCTATGCCTATGTGCCATTACAAGCGGCATCCTGCGCGGCGCTGTCGGCCAGCTGCGCCTACCCGATGGAAAATCCCGTGACCGGCACCTCACTGGTGCGCGGCGTTGACATTACCGACGTATCGAACGGCGGCAGCTGCCCGAATCCGGCGGCCGGCTGCAAGCAAGTGCTGGTCACTGTCACGCAGAGCGGGCACAAGCTCGCGTCGGTCGCGGCACTGCTGGCGAACCACTGACATGGCAGCGCCCACTGAATTTCAACGCGGCTTCAGCCTGCTGGAGCTGGTCATTGTCATGGTGCTGACGGCCTTGCTGGCCGTGATGGCGATGCAGCCGATACTGCGCGCGATAGAGGCACGCACGAAAGTGGCGAACAATCTCGGCGCGATCGACGCGCTGCGCTACGCCACCGAGCGCATCGTGCGCGAACTGCGCCAGGCGCGCTATGACGCGCAAGGCGCCGGCTTCAAGCTGGCAGCCATGGATCCGATATCAGGCATCGCTAACGCCAGCAGCGGCGTCTGCTTCACGCGCGTCGGCGGCAGTGCCGGCGGTACGTATACAAGCCTTGCAATCCGGCAGAGCGGCACACGGGCCACGCTGGACAATATCAGCTATCCCGGCTGTTCGGCCGTCGCGCCGCAGGCACTGGCCGACAATGTCAGCACGGTGCGCTTCGATTACTGGGCCTATGGCAGCGGCGGCACGCCGCTTGCGCTTGCGCTGAGTGACCCTTCGTTTGGCAGCAAGCTGTCGTTCATCGATGTCACGCTGTCGGTGATGCCGAACAACGGACCGGCCGTCAGCCATCGCTCGCGGGTCGTGCTGCGCAATGGCGCATGGGGAGTGGCGAAATGACTCGACCCATGCGCCTTCCGACGCGGCAGCGCGGCGCATTCGCGATTATGGCGGTGCTGATGCTGCTGATCGTAGTCGCAGCCGCGCTGCGCTTCCTGCTGGCCGTGGCCGAATCGAGCAGCAGCGCGACGATATCGCACCAGCAGGGCGCAAAGGCACTGATCGCCGCCGACAGCGGCATCGAAGCAATGTTGGCGAAGATGCGCAAGAGCGGACCGATGGCCTGCAACACCGGAAGTTTTTCGGGCGGCACGCTGGACGGCGCCAGCTACAGCATCGTATCGGCTTCCACCGTCAGCAACATTCCGGTCGCGCAAGGCTGCAACGGTCTGCTGGTCGCGCGCGGCTGCCGCGGACAGGCACAGGCCAGCATCGGCGCCAGCAGCCGCACTGTCAGCGTCGACATCGCGTACTGTTCGCCAACCTCGGCCGGCGTCGCCGGCTTCGGCGGCGATACCACAGATATCGCGCAGACTATTGTTCCCTACCAGCCGAATTCGATCGTCGTCAGTAATCTTGCGTTCCGCCGCAAGGATGATGCCGGCGGCCCCAACACATCAGCCGTCAGTTGCCAGCAGACCGGCATCTACAGCGGCACCTGCACGCAGGGCTGGAGCATACAGTCGAGTTCAGGCATCCCGGCCGTCGGCGGACGCGGCGTGATCGCGACCACCACCACGGTCGGCGACTACAAGGTGACACAAAACCTCGGACTGGACCGCAACTTCGTCGCCACCGGCGCAATTTTCGAAGGCACCGGCGTGACCTACCTCGGCGCCTACGCCGACGACAAGAGCGCGCAGAACAAGGGCACCGCCGGCACCTCGAACACCGTCGCCGGACAAGTGCAGGATGGCCGCACGCTAGGCACCAGCGCGACCGGAACGGCCGGCTGGTGCAAGGGCGCCGACACGCTGGTCTTCGGCTTCTCCGCCAAAGCGGAATCCGCGAACGACACGCTGACCTCGGTCAGCTTCGGCACCACGCACCTGCCGATGACGCTGCTGGAGAGCTTTCATTCACTGACCAACGACATGTACTCCGAGGTCTGGTACCTGCACAAGCCGATCTCGTCCGGCGGCATCGACAGCCTTTTCTCGAACGGCGTGCCGACCGATTTCAGCTTTACGGTCAATGGCACCACCACCGACGAGTGGGCTGCCGGCTTCGCGTGCCTGAAGAACGTGGACCCGAACACGGCGCGCGGATTGGTCAGTTTCATGCAACCTTACAACTGGTGGGAGCCGTTCTAATGCGCATCGACATTCCGCAACTGCGCTCGCGCCTGCACCAGCTGCTCGCCAGGCGCCGCCGCGCGCAGCCTCTGGTCGTCGCTGAACTGCAGGCAGCGCGGATGCTGACCGTTTGTGTCGCCCCTTCGCGGCACGGCGAGCGGCCTGTCGTGATCAGCGCGTCCGCGCTCGAGTTCGATCAGGCGCTGCCTGATGCTGCGGCAATTGCCGCATTTGCCCAGAAACAGGCACTGGCCCGGCAGCGCTGGGCGCTGCTGCTGGCGCGCGATGACTACCGCTTGTCTGTGATGCCCGAGCCTGAAGTACCCGCAGCCGAGCTCGCGCAGAGCCTGCGCTGGCAGCTGTCGACCACGCTGGACTTTCCGGCCGACGATGCGGCGATCGACTTCCTGAAAATTCCGACCAGCGAATGGCAGCCCGAGCGCACGTCCGAGCTGTACGTGGTCGCTGCGCGCGGGGCATCGGTCGCCGCGCAGGCCGCACTGTTGCGCGCAGCGCAACTGAACCTGAGCGTAATCGACATCCGCGAAACGGCACAGCGCAATATTGCGATGCTGCTCGAACGCGACAAGGAACTGCTGGTGCTGGTTGCCTTCTGCGACGACGAGGTCAGGATCAGCTTCAACTGGCAGCGCGAGCTCTACATGGACCGGCTGATCGCCGAGCCGTCCGCGCATGACGAAACGCCCGAGCGGCGTGTTGCCGCATGCGAGCGCATACAGCTGCAGGTGCAGCGCTCGCTGGACGCGGTCCGCTCGAATTATCCGTTCATGCAGTCCGCGCGTATTGTGCTGGCCGGCGCGCCCGAAGGCTTCAGCGGATTACTAAGGACCGCCGTCTTCGATCCCATCGACGAGCTGCTGCCCGAATCATTGTTCGACCTGTCGCGCATGCCCGAACTTCACGACACGCGCACATTCATGCGCCATTTTCATGCGCTGGGCGTCGCGCTGCGCGAGCGGGAGGGCATCGCATGAGCCGGCAGATCAACCTGCTGCCGAAGCCGCCGAAGCGCGCACTGCTGTCGGCGCCGAATGCGGCCGTTTCCATGCTGGCCTGGTGTGTGGCGCTTGCCATGCTGGCATGGTCCGGCAGCCGTGACGTCGACGCCGCACGCACGACTGCCGAACGCAGCGCGCTCGAACTGAAATCGCAACAGCAGCTGCTGCAAGCCTTGCAGAAAAAGCTGGGCGACAGCGACAACCCGCACAACCTCGCCGCGCAAATCGCCGCGCTCGAACCACAGACGCGGGTATCGAAAGACTTGCTGGACAGGCTGAAGAACGGTGAACTCGGCAGCCTCGACGGCTACGGCGAGCAGCTGACCGAGTTCGCGCGCGCGCCGCAACGCGGCGTATGGGTGACGCGGGTGACGATATCGAACGCCGGACGCTCGCTGCGCGTCGAGGGCCGCGCCCTGAAGAAAGAGCAGATCCTGCCGTATGCGGCAACGCTGAACGCCGCGATGGCGAAATACAGCATCGCGCTAAACAATGTCGAAGTCGCGGCCATGCAGCAGACCGTGGACGAAGACCAGTCGATGGCGCCGGTCTGGGCTTTCAAGCTGCAATGAAGGAGGAGCAATGAAAATTCCATCCTTGCTGCAGTCGGCCCATACGCATTTCGATGCGAAGTCGCCGCGCGAGCGGCTGCTGATGATCGCGGCCATCGCTGCGCTGCTGTACTTCATCGTCGATGCCACGGTGATGACGACCCAGAGTCGCGAACTGCGTCAGCTGAACGCGCAAGCCGAGACCGCGCAGGCTGACACGCAGCGCATCAACAAGCAGATCGCCGAACTGTCCGCGAAGCTCGCAAGAGAAAGCGCAGGCGACCGGCAGGCCGAGCTGGATGAACTCAAGCGCATCATTGCCGAGGCCGATGCGCTACTGTCCGAGGACGACGGCAGCTCGCTGAAACTGTCTGTGCTGCTCGAAACCATGCTGCGTACTACGCCCGGCCTGAAGCTGATGTCGTTGAAGACACTGCCGGTGACGCCGCTGCTGCCGAAGACGAACCCGAAGGCGGCCGATGGCAGCGACCTGAAGCCGTCCCCGCCAATGATGGGCAGCGCGAATGGCAACGAAAAAGGCGCGCCCGAGCCGCCGCCGGTGGCCGTGCACCAGCACGGCGTCGAGATTGTCATTCGCGGCAACTACCTCGCGCTGCTTCCTTACATCGAGAAGCTGCGTCATTACCCGAAGCGCCTGTTCTGGACCAGCGCTTCACTCGAGGTAGTGAAGCATCCGGATTCGATGCTGCACTTGACCATCACCACGCTCTCCGAGCAGAAACTCACGCCGCTCGAATGAAAATTCTCCTGTTCCCGCTGTCGCTGCTGCTTTGCGTGTCGGCGCTGGCCGCCGGCAAAGGCTTGCGCGATCCGACCCGGCCGCTCGCTGCGACGGTGCGCACGGCCACTCCGGGCGCAGTCGCGCCCATGGCGCCACCGGTCGTGCTGCCACAACTGCAGCTGGTGCTGGTCGGATCTGACCGCCGCTATGCGGTGATCGACGGCGAGCTGCTGGCCGAAGGCGATGCGATTCGCGGACTCGCGCTATTGAAAATCCTCGACGAAGCCGTCGTGCTGAAAACCCCGAACGGACCGCGCACGCTGCCGCTGTCGGTACCGGTCGAAGAATGAAGGAAAAATCATGGTGACCCTGATGACCAAGCCTGCGCTGATCGCCGTTGCAGTGCTGTGCATCGCCGGCTGCGCATCGAAGCCGCCGGCGAAGTTGCCAAAGAGCGAGGCCCTCAGTGAGGCGCTGCAATTGCCCGAGGCGCCACCCGCACCCGTGGCAGTGCCAACCGCGCCCGTGATGCCGGAACCCGCGCCTGCGCCATTGGCAGCGCCCGCCCCGAACGAGCCGCGCATCAGCATCTCCATGAATAACGTGCCGGCGCGGCAGTTCTTCATGGCGCTGACCGCCGGCACGCGGTACACGATGCTGGTGCACACCAACGTGACCGGCAACCTGTCGGCAAAACTGCAGGACGTGACGGTGCCGGAAGCACTGGATGCAATGCGCGAACTATATGACTTCGACATCACGCTGCAAGGCCGCAAGATCACGGTCAGGCAGCCGGTGATGGAGACGCGCGTGTTTCAGGTCAATTATCCGACGGGCAGTCGCAAGGGAAGCTCGGAAACGCGCGTCGCTGCCGGATCGCTGACGGACATGCCGATGAATGCTGCCATGCCCGGCATACCCGCTCCGGCGACGGGCCGCAGCCCGGACAGCAGCCGCGTGTCGACCTTATCGGAAGCGGACTTCTGGACCGAGCTGAAAACCTCGCTGGAAGCCATGGCCGGCATCGCCGGCGGCAGCAGCAAGAGCGTTGTGGTCAGCCCCCAATCCGGCGTGGTGGTGGTGCGCGCAATGAGCAGGGACTTGCGCGATATCGCGGCCTATCTGAAGGCGACGCAACTGTCGATTGAGCGGCAGGTGATCCTGGAGGCGAAAATCATCGAGGTGCAGCTGTCGGAGGGTTACCAGAGCGGCGTGAACTGGTCCGCGTTCGGTACCGGCGGCACGCGCGCGGCGGCCGGCGTGCTGCAGCCGGGGGCGACCCTGACGAACACGCCGGATACGTCCATGAATGGCGGCAATCTGTCTGCAATCAGCGGCGCGGCCGGCTCCGCGATCTCGACAGTCGCGAATGCCGGCGGCACGATGTTCGGTCTCGCACTGCAAGGCACCAGCTTTGCCGCGCTGGTGTCTTTCCTCGAAACGCAGGGCGCGGTGCAGGTGCTGTCCAGCCCGCGTGTATCGACGCTGAACAACCAGCAGGCGGTACTGAAAGTCGGTACCGATGAATTCTTTGTCACCGGGGTCAGCGGCGGCAGCACCACGCCGTCGGCCGGTGGCGCGATCACGACCACGCCGAACGTCACGCTGCGCCCGTTCTTCTCCGGCGTGGTGCTGGACGTGCTGCCGCAGATCGATGCCGAGGGCAATATCATGCTGCACGTACGGCCATCGGTGTCTCAGGTGTCCACCGTCAACAAGAGCATCAATCTCGGGTCCGCCGGCCAGTTGCAATTGCCACTGGCCTCGAGCAGCGCATCGGAAGCCGACAGCGTGGTGCGCGCGAAGAACGGGCAAGTCGTGGTGATCGGCGGACTGATGCGCGAGAGCGGCAGCAATGATCGATCGCAGGTGCCGGGCCTGGGCAACGCACCGGGCGTCGGCAAGCTGTTCGGCAACAGCAACCGGTCGTTGCAAAAGCGGGAACTGGTGATTCTGCTGAAGCCTACCGTGATCGATGACGCCGGCAAGTGGAATGACGATCTGCTGAAGACGCAGCAACGCATGCAGAAGCTGCGCGCGCAAGACACGAAGTGATCGCTCGCGCCCCCATCGGCGGAGCCCGAGGAGTGATGCCCATGCTGGACCTGCAGCGCTATGACATAGACCTCAAGCTGGCGAGCCTGTTGCCCGAAGCGCAGGCGCGGCGCCATCTCGCGCTGCTGCTGCGCGATCAGGGCGACAGCCTGCTGCTGGGCCTGGCTGACCCGAACAATCTGCGCGCCCAGGATGCGATCTCGCAATGGCTGAAACGCCCGGTCGAGGTGGTGCAGGTCGAGCGCGACGCATTGCTGGCCACGCTCGACCGCGTGTATGGCAAGACCGAGCAGCTCGGCGAATTCGCGCGCGAGGTCGAGCGCAACATCGAGCGCGAAAGCGGCATTGTCGATCTCGACAAGATGGGCACGGTGCTCGATGACGTCGACGCACCGGTGGTCAAGCTGCTGCAGACCAGCTTCGATCACGCGGCGCAGGTGCGCGCATCCGACGTGCACATCGAACCACAGGAAAAGCGGCTGATCGTGCGCTATCGCATCGACGGCGCGCTGCACGTGCAAGCCGAAGCCGACCTGAAGATCGCATCGCCGCTGGTAGTCAGGCTGAAGCTGATGGCCGGGCTGGACATTGCCGAGAAACGCCTGCCGCAGGATGGCCGCATTGCAGTGCGCTCCGGGCTGCATAAGCTCGACGTGCGCATGTCCACCCTGCCGACGCTGTACGGCGAATCGGTGGTTCTGCGCATCCTGATGCAGCAGCAGGGACTGGTGGCGCTGACCGACACCGGCATGGACGCACAGGTGTTTTTGAGCTTCGAACGCGCGATCAGCTCTCCGCACGGCATCGTTCTCGTCACCGGCCCGACCGGCAGCGGCAAGACCACGACGCTGTACGGCGCGCTGCAGATGCTGAACCAGCCGGACGTGAAGATTCTGACCTGCGAAGATCCGGTGGAATACCGGATGGCCGGCATCGTGCAGGTGCAGACGAATGACAAGATAGGCCTCGATTTCGCGCGCGTACTGCGCTCCTTCCTGCGGCAGGACCCGGACGTGATCTTCATCGGCGAGATCCGCGACCACGAGACGGCGCAGATCGCCAGCCGCGCCGCGATGACAGGCCATCTGGTGCTGTCGACCTTGCACACCAACGATGCGGTCAGCACGCCGGGACGCTTGATCGACATGGGCATACCGGGATACCTGATCGCCTCGACACTGCTGGCGGTCGTTTCGCAGCGACTCGTTCGACTGTCTTGCACCTACTGCACGGCGCCGTACCACCCAGCGGAGGATGAGCTGCAATGGCTACTCGACGGGATAGGCGTCGCTGCGCTGCCTGCAGGAACAGCGTTGCAGCGCGGCTGCGGCTGTCCGCGCTGCAATGGCATCGGCTACAAGGGCCGTACCGGCGTGCATGAAATCCTGACCATCACGCCGCCACTGGCGCGCACGCTGCGCGGCGGCACCTTGCAGGAATTCGAATCGGCCGCGCAGCAGGCCATGGCCGGCGGCACGATCGCGCAGCGCGTGCTGCGCCTGGTGCTCGACGGCCGCACCACGATCGCCGAAGCGATGAAGGTCGCTCACTGGGAAGACAGCTGATGCAGCACTTCGTTTATGAAGGCCGCAATCATCGCGGCGAACTGGTGAAGGGCAAGATCGAATCGCCGAATCCGCAGGCTGTGGTGCAATGGATGATGGGCGCAGGCATCGTGCCGGTAAAAATCAGCGCTCAGGCAGAGCCGAAGGAACAGGGTTCGCTGCTGGACAAACTGAACGGACGCGGCTCGCTGAATGCGACCGAGCTGCTGCTGTTCACGCGGCAGCTCGGCACCATGGTGCGGGCCGGCTTGCCTATGATGCAGGCGCTGACGGGCATGCAGAGCTCGTCGGGCAATCCGAAACTGGCAGCGCTGCTGGGCAAGCTGCGCGAAGACCTCGACCAGGGCCTTGAGCTTTCGGCCGCGATGTCGCACCACCCGGACTTCTTCGACGATTATTACGTCAGCATGATCCGCGTCGGCGAGGGCGCCGGACGACTGGACGAGATTTTCAAGCGCCTGTTCGACCAGCTGGAATTCGAGCGCGACATGCGGCAGAAGATCAAGGGCGCGCTGCGTTACCCGACCTTCGTGGTGATCGCGATCGCGATTGCGATCGGCATCCTGACGATCTTCGTGATTCCGGTGTTCGCGAAAGTGTATGCCGGCATGAAGGTCGAACTGCCGCTGCTGACGCGCGTGCTGCTGGCGGTGTCGGAGTTTGCGGTGAACTGGTGGTGGGCCGTGCTTGCCGTCCTCGGCGCCTGTTTCTATGGCTTCCGGCTCTGGATCAGCCAGCCAGCTGGCCGCTACAAGTGGGATAAGTTCAAACTGAAACTTCCGCTGATAGGCAGCATCTTCGACAAGGCCGGCATCGCTCGCTTTTGCCTGTCATTCTCGATTGCCTGCAAGAGCGGGGTGCCGATCGACCAGGCGTTCACGCTGGTGGCGAAGGTGGTCGACAACGCGTTTTTCGAAGAACGCATCCATGGCATGCGCGAAGGCATCACGCGCGGGGAGACCATGCTGCAGATTGCGCAGAACTCCGGCATCTTCAAGGCAATGGAAATGCAGATGATCTCGGTCGGCGATGCGACCGGCGAGATGGAAAAGATGATGGAGCAGGTCGCGACGATGTATCAGGAAGAGCTGCAGTACGAGGTCGGCCGGCTTGGCGATGCGATCGAACCGATACTGCTGGCGGTGATGGGCGGGCTGGTGCTGGTGCTGATGCTGGGTATCTTCCTGCCGCTATGGGATCTGGGGCAGCTGGCGCAGCAGGGTTGAGGGTGCCTCAATCCCTTCCGAATTCCTCGCCCAGTTCCGTCCCCCGCGCCGCAGCCGCATGCAGCGCCTTCACCAGCGCTGTTTTCACGCCGCTGGCCTCCATTGAGGTCAGCGCCGCATAGGTGGTGCCGCCTTTCGATGTAACACGCTCGCGCAGCAATGCCACCGGCTCGTCGGAACGCGTCGCCAGCTCGGCCGCGCCGGCAAAGGTGGCCTGCGCGAGCTGCCTTCCCTGCTCTGCCGTCAGACCCAGCTCGACGGCAGCCTGCTGCATCGCCTCGATGAAATAGAACACATAGGCCGGGCCGCTGCCGGAGATCGCGGTGACTGCATCGATCTGCGCCTCGTCCGCAATCCACACTGTCTCGCCCACTGCGCGCAGGATCGCGTCAGCAGTCTGCATCTGCGACTCCGACACGCCGGCCATTGCCACCGCGCCCGTGATGCCCTTGCCGACCAGCGCCGGGGTGTTCGGCATCGTGCGCACGATCGCCTGATGCCCATTCAGCCAGCGCGACAGATCGGCCGCGCGTATGCCGGCGGCGATCGACAGAATCAGCTGCGATTTCACCTGCGGTTTCATGCTGGCGACCACGTCGCGCATCTGCTGCGGCTTCACCGCAAGCACGATCACGTCAGCCGATGCCAGCACATCGGACGGCGCTGCGGCCGTGGTGACGCCGAAGCGCTGCGCCAGCATCGCCAGCGTGTCCGGCACGACGTCGACCACATGGATGTTCGACCCTGCCGTCAGCTTGCCTGCCAGGCCGCCAATCAGCGCCTGCGCCATGTTGCCGCCGCCGATGAAGGCGATCTTCAGTTCACTTTGCATAATCTCTTTTCCCAAAAATCGCTGTGCCGATCCTCACGATAGTCGCTCCCTCGGCAATCGCCGCCTGAATGTCGGCCGTCATGCCCATCGATAGCGTATCGGTTTCAACACCGCTCGATGCAAGCTGTTGCTGCAGTTCGCGCAGCAATGCGAACGGCTTGCGCTGGCTTTCATGGTCGTCGGCCGGCTCGGGAATGGCCATCAGCCCGCGCAGCCTCAGGTTAGGCAGCATGGCGACCGTCTGCGCCAGGGCCGGCAACTCTTCAGGCGTCACGCCGCTCTTGCTGGCCTCGCCGCTGACGTTCACTTGCAGGCAAATGTTCAGCGGTGGCAGACGAGCAGGGCGCTGCTCTGACAGCCGGCGCGCGATCTTCTCGCGATCGACCGCGTGCGCCCACGCGAAATGCTCGGCGACCGGGCGCGTCTTGTTGCTCTGGATCGGCCCGATGAAATGCCATTCCAGCTTGAGGTCGGGACGCAGCGACTGCACCGCCTGCTGCTTGTCGAGCGCTTCCTGCAGGTAGTTCTCGCCGAACGCGAGCTGACCCGCGTCAGCTGCTTCGATAACCGCACCAGCATCAAAGGTTTTCGACACCGCGAGCAACATGACAGACGAAGGATCGCGGCCGGCACGCTTTGCAGCGTCAGCTATCGATGCCGTGACCTGCGCTATTTTTTTTGCAATAGACATGGTTCGCCATTATCGCTCATCGATCGGCTTTGGATGAAATTCGCCTATGCTGCTAGCATCTGTTCGAATAACAGACAAAAGGAGTGATCGATGAACGAGCTTTACGAAATTCCCCTGACTCGTATCGATGGAGGTCAGACTTCTCTTTCCGAGTATAGGAACAAAGTCATCCTGATTGTGAACACAGCTAGTCATTGCGGCTTCACGCCGCAGTATGCAGGACTCGAAGCGCTGTACCGCAAGTACAAGGATCAGGGTTTCGTCGTGCTTGGTTTCCCGTGCAACCAGTTTGGAAAGCAGGAGCCCGGCGACGAAGCGCAGATCGCCGGCTTCTGCGAATTGAATTACGGCGTGAGCTTTCCGATGTTTGCGAAAGTGGAGGTGAACGGACCGAACGCGCATCCCCTGTTCGTGGCGCTGAAGAAGGAGGCAACGGGAATTCTTGGCAGTGAGGCGATCAAGTGGAACTTCACGAAGTTTCTTCTGGATCGTACGTGCCACGTGGCAGATCGGTTCGCACCCCTGTCGACACCGCAGAGCATCGACAGTCGTATCCGTGAATTGCTCAGCACGTGAATGAATTCCACGCGTCATTCCTTACACGACGTTTGAACAACTTCTGTCTCAGCACAATCAATCACTGAATTTTTATATCCCGTCCACTGAACTCCTTTTTCACAGACAGTTACTCATCCGCAGCCTTGCCGCTTCGAATGATTAATCTGGTTAACAGGCAAGCAAGTCAAAAAGGAGACTTTCATGGACTACTCAGAATTCGAGCAACTCTGTCGCGATGCCTCTGTCGCGATGAACCTGCCTGATACCGAATCACTGGCATCAAGGCATCAGATCTCACTCAATGGCATTGATATCGGTCTGTTTTTCGATGAGGACGAGGCGGGAGACCGGCTCGTCTGCTACATCGACATAGGAGAACCGCCTGAATACGATCGCGAGGAAATCATCGAACAACTGCTCGCGATGAACCTTCTGACGGGCAGCAAGACCTCAGGCGTCTATGGCCTTGACCGTCGCAAAAACCGGGTGATCTTCATCCAGCATTTCCTGTTTCCCGACCTGATGTCGGGTGAAACACTCGCCGCCATACTCCAAGACTACAGCAGGCATGCGATGAAGATTCGCGAGACGCTGTTCGGGGCGAGCGGGCGGGAAGCTTCTGGCGATCTTGACCGTCATTCTTTCCTTCCCAGCTCTGCCGAGCTTGCATAGGAGCCACCATGTCCAGACCACCTGTGAATGCAGAGCTCAACAAGCTTCTGAAAACGCCGCCGCGATTTTTCGAAACGCCGCCGACCACGACTGCAAGCCGCGTACCGATCACTTCATCGACATCGACCACTGAATTTTCACAGGTTCATCTTGAGTCACGCACCGAAACTCCGTCGGCAAACGGAGACCGGCATGAACAGAATGCTCGCAAACTGGGCCGCGAGAAATCATTGCTGCTGAAGCAGTATGGAAAACTTGAGTTGCGCATCGAGAAGGCTCGGGCGGCGCTTCGTTCTGCAAAGGCGAACACGGATGATGAAGATACCTCAAGCCGTGAAAACGAATTACATCAGCTGAAGAAAGAGAAGCGCCGGATTGCACGACGCATCGAAAGGCTCGGAAGCGCCAATGGCAGCGATACTTCCGGAAGCAGCGACGAGCAGGACATTTCCTCGCCGTACAAGCCGCCTGAGAAGACGGCCGCCGAGATACGAAAGAAGATTGACGACACGCACGACGAAATCCAGAGGGAACTCGTCGCAGGCAATGAAAAAAAGGTGGAAAAGCTTCGTCAGGAGGTTACAGACCTCGAAAATGATCTCAAGCGGTTTTCACCCAAGCGTGAAGGGGGAAACATCTCTCGCTTGCCCATAAACCCTGCCATCCCCAGCAAGACCCCGTCCGAATCGAAAGCCACCACGAAAGATCTGATCGGCATTTCCACCACCCTTCGCGATCAGAATCTGAACATTCTGCAGGACAAAAAAAGCGAACTCGAAAAGCTACGGGGAACCGATGAAAACGATAAAGCAATTAACGAATGCGTCAAAGAGATACGAAGACTTGAGCAGCAGATAAAGGCGTTTGATGAATTGCTGGCCACGATTTCGTCGGCGCCGCTGGCGACGGATTCATCGCTGATTTCCACCTTGACCCGGCGTGGCCGTCGTCCGACCCAGCTTCCTTCCCCGAAAGAGTCGGACTCGACATCAAAACTCAGCAATCTTGCCACCGAAAAAAGGAGAAGCTCGCTTTTGCTCGGCGATGCGATGAAAAGTTACTTCAGCAAGGAGGGGCTTGAGGAGCTGGAAGAAATCGAGACCAAGCTCGAGCAGCAGATAGAGGATCTAGACGCATTTTCTGCCGACATCAAAAAGTGGAAAAGGCAGGTCGACGATGCCAGCCATTCTCACGATCGGGTGGATTTCGAAGGCCTGCTAAAAAGGGCTGAAGCCAATGCCCACCGCACTACCTTGAGGATCGCAAAGCTCATCGAGAAAAGACAGAAACTGGAAGCCCTTGTGTTCCCACAGCAGTCGAGGAAGCAAAAGGATGAGGAACGTGAAAAATTCCTCCATCAATTCAAGTCGGAGAAAACAAAGAAGCTTGAGGCGATCCGCAAGCAGAAACTCGCCGATCTTGAGCGAAGGGTGCAAGCCGATTGCGGCGCGTCTATGATGTATTACGTGTCCGGGCTTGCTGCATTCGGATCATCCTTTTTCGTTGGAAATGGACTTTCAAGAGCGCCCTACCCCGGAAGCGCCATCGTCGGGTCGTTCGTCGCGGCATTCTTGCATGTCACCGCTGCCGGTCCCGTGCTCAAGCAGCTGCTCGCGAAATCCTGGACTGCGCCCGCGTTCGTTGAATTCAATAACTACGTCAAGCTGGTCGGCTCGAAATGGGCAGACGAGGCCAACGGCGAAACCAAGGTCAAGAAATACGTCAGCAAGTCTCCCGATCGCCCCGGCCTGCTGGACATCGAAGAGAGATTGGCAGAGGAACGGCCATTCAGTGAAATCCTGCGGGACCGGATGAGCTCCGAAGATGCGTCGTACTTTTTCTACATGCTGAATTATCTCGGCAAGGCTGCCATCGTATCCGGGGCCGCATCCTACTTTGCGGCCGGAACCGTAACAACCATACTGCTTGAACTGTTCCTGCATTCTGTGCTCGGAGCGCTTTCAGGCGCCGAAACAGTCGCCGGGATTCAACATACGCGCAGCAAGGAACCAAATTCCGAACTGAAGGCGGCACCCACCCGGGAGATATTTGCCGCCGAGGCGGAGGAGAAGGAATCCTGGCTGGCAGACCTGAAACAGGCACTCAGCGACTGGCAGGCCGAACACGGGAATAATCCCGACGATCCGGCCGGTATCGAACTGATCATGGAAATCGGCAGGACGCAGAAGGCGCTCGAAGCAGCACGGACTAAATCTGGGTTCGCCGGCACATTCCGGCATGAATTCTTGGCGCAATTCCAGTCTGGCGAACCCGGGGCCGATACCACGTCCGAGGTTCTTGGCCGCTGGATCTCGGTGCTTCCCTCGGCAATTGCCTCAGAGCTCACGCGCGGACTGCGCAAGAGCCCTGACCCGGCATGGGCCTTTGCAGGCCATGCGATTCCCGCGGCCCTGCTGATTTTTCCGCCCGGCTTTTCAATCAGGGCCGTTTACAGCGGCCTGATCCGCGCGCGGGTTCAGCAAAGCATGACCAATCCCGTTGGCCACCTCGCAGCGAATGCCCCGGGACAGCCGCCGCAGGAGGCCGGATTCACCGGCGTTCCGACGGAATATGACGTGGGCCGGCAGGACTGGATGTAAGGCCGGATACGGCGCAGCCGTCAGCCGGCGGCGAGCGCCGTCAGAGCGCCTGGTCGATCAATTCGATCCAGTGCCTGACCGGCGTATCGGTGCCCGACTGCAGATGCGTCAGGCAACCGATATTGGCCGACACGATCACCTCGGGGTTCGTCGCCTCGAGGTTTTTTAGCTTGTTGTCGCGCAGCTTGTACGACAGCTCCGGCTGCGTCACCGAATAGGTGCCGGCCGAGCCGCAGCACAGGTGGCTGTCGGCACACAGCTTCACGTCGACGCCGCAGGCGCGCAGCACGCCTTCGACCTTGCCGCGGATCTGCTGGCCGTGCTGCAGCGTGCACGGCGGATGGTAGGTGACACGCTTGCTGATCTTGCCGGCCAGCTTATGCTCGAGTTCCTTCTCGAACGCGGGCATGATCTCGGACAGGTCTTTCGTCAGTTCGGAGATGCGCTTGGCCTTCGCAGCATAGGCCGGATCGTTTTCCAGCAGATGCCCGTACTCCTTCACGGTCACGCCGCAACCTGACGCAGTCATCACGATCGCCTCGACGCCCGCTTCCACATACGGCCACCAGGCGTCGACGTTGCGGCGCATGTCGTCGAGCCCGCCTTCCTGGTCGTTCATGTGATAGCGGATCGCACCGCAGCAGCCGGCCTTCGGCGCGATGACGAGTTCGACGTCGAGCTTGTCCAGTACGCGCGCGGTCGCGGCGTTGATGTTCGGCGACATCGCCGGCTGCACGCAGCCATCGAGCAGCAGCATCTTGCGCGCATGCGCGCGCGTCGGCCACTGGCCCGCAGGGCGCGCCTCGGGCACTTTGTTCTTCAGCACTTCAGGCAACAGCGGACGCACCAGCTGGCCCACCTTCATCGCCGGCTCGAACACGGCCTTGCGTGGCAGCACCTCTTTCAACGCGGTGCGCACCAGCTGCTGCGCGAACGGACGCTTGACCTGCTTCTCGACGATGCCGCGACCAATGTCGACCAGACGGCCATAGGTGACGCCGGAAGGACAGGTGCTTTCGCAATTGCGGCAGGTCAGGCAGCGGTCGAGGTGCAGCTGCGTCTTTGCGGTCGCCGGCTTGCCCTCAAGGACTTGCTTGATCAGGTAGATGCGACCACGCGGACCATCGAGCTCGTCGCCGAGCAATTGATAGGTCGGGCAGGTCGCCGTGCAGAAGCCGCAATGCACGCACTTGCGCAGGATGGCATCGGCCTCCT
>JACCDS010567998.1_pt1 | contig 27459 bp, 28 predicted proteins | sample 7446441 | NCBI WGS metagenome assembly JACCDS01 (sample SAMN15323445, study PRJNA562643) | freshwater metagenome | isolation source: river surface water | place: USA:Blue River Watershed | collected 2017-08-17 | reverse complement strand
CTGTTGGTCTGTTGGTCTGTTGGTCTGTTGGTCTGTTGGTCTGTTGGTCTGTTGGTCTGTTGGTCTGTTGGTCTGTTGGTCTGTTGGTCAGCCGTAGCACCGCCGGTACTTGCTGCATGTGCATGTGTATATGCGAATGCTTACCGGCAAAAGGCTGTTGAAATCAGCATGTCAGTTGGGGACAGAGGGTCATCTGCGACAGTTGTCGCATATTTTGCTTGCCATCTTGCGACAGTTGTCGCACCATGTTCAGGTCTTTACTGACATGGACCTGAGGTAACTGATGCAGCCGACTGCACCCGAGCTGGAAATTCTGAAACTGTTATGGCAACAACAGCCGCAAACCGGCCGCGAGCTGCATGATCAGCTGGCTGATGTGCTGCAATGGAGCTATTCGTCGACCCGTAAAACGCTGGAGCGGATGGTCGACAAAGGCCTGCTGACACTGGCGATGCAGGGCAACCAGAACAGTTATCTCGCCAAAGTCGAAAAAGTGGCGACGCTGGCCGCATTAAGCCGTGATTTCGCCAGCCGGGTGCTGGAACTGAAGCAGCCGTTGCCGCTGGCGATGTTTGCCGACAGCCGGCTGCTCAGTGCCGACGACCTCCATGCGCTGGAGCAACAGTTGCAGCAACTTGAGCTGGATGCGAAGCAACAGGAACAACAGCAACAGGAACAACAGCCATGATCGGCGCGTTGAGCTGGTTGCTGAGTTGGGTGCTGCTGAGCACTGTGCTGGCGTTGTGTCTGACCGGCCTCAGCCGGATTTTTACCGGCCTGACCCGCTGGCCGTTGCTGGCGCCGCTGCTGTTGCTGTTGTCGTTATTGCCGCTTTTACCTTGGCCGGAAGCCGCGTTGCGTCTGCCGGAATTCTGGCTGCGTGGCCATGGTTTTGCCGCTGGCCCGGTGCTGGCCTTACCGGCGCATCCGGGCTGGACTGAGCAGCAGGGCTGGCCGGTCTGGCTGACGGATGCCGGCTGGCTGGTGTTGCTGAGCGGGGCGGGCTGGCAACTGTGGCGGGCCTTTCAACAATGGCGTCAGTGGCGGCTGCTGCAGGCGCATGCTGCGTGGGTGCCGGCCAGCCTGCTGGCGCCTGTGCTGGCGGCTTGTCCGTCGCTGCAGGCCCGTTGGCAGGCGCTACAGCCGCAAGTCCGTCAGTTGCCGGTCAACAGCAGCCCCTTTGTCAGCGGCTTACGCCGGCCCGTGTTGTGGCTGCCGGACTGGTTCTGGTCGCTGGAAAACACTCAGCAGCAGTTGCTGCTGAACCACGAACTGCACCACCTGCAAAGGAAGGACCCGCTGTGGTTTATGTTGTGGCACCTGCTTTGTCTGTGTGGCTGGTTTAATCCGGCGCTGCGGCTGTTGCAGCAACATTTTTTGCATGCGGTGGAAACGTCTGTCGACAACGCGGTGCTACAACAATTTCCGCAGCAGCGCGCGCTCTATGCCCGCACTTTATTGCTGGCAGCCAAAGCGCAGCAACAACATCAGCCATTACAGCGGACACAGAGCAACTGGCAAGTGGCTGCCGGGTTGGGGTCGGCGCGGCAAATGCGCTGCCGGCTGCAACATATCATGCGGCCCGCTGCCGGCCTGACATGGCGCGCTAAAGCATTGATTTTAGGACTGCTATTGTCGCTTAGCCTGCCAGCGCTGGCGCTGCGCACCGGGCTGACCGGACTGGCGCCGACCCAGTGGCAGGCACCGCTGCAACAAGGCCGGCTCAGCTCTGCCTTTGGCGAGATCTTCAGTTTCCGGCAGCTCAATCCACATGGCGGTATCGACCTGGTTGCACCGCGCGGTGCTGCCGTGCTGGCCGTTGCCGCCGGCAAAGTGCTGCTGGCCGGTGAGGGCCAGCTGCATCCGAATCTGGGGTTGGTGGTGTTGCTGGACCATGGCGGCGGTTATCAGACTTTATACGCCCATCTGGACCGGGTGGACGTGTCGGCCGGTCAACAGCTGACAATGGGTACACCGGTCGGGACACTCGGTAATTCGGGCCGCACCACCGGGCCTCATCTGCATCTGGAAATTTTAAAAGACGGGGCGCGCGTCGACCCGGCTACTTTGTTGCCACTGCGTCAACTGGCGCGTTGAACCTTATCTGGCAGATTTGTATTTTCTGCCGCAAACCCCGAAGGAGAACCGGGTGAACAGAACATGCCTTGGGCGGCTCGCGAGTGCGGCGCTGTTGTGGTCAGGCACGCTGCTGGCTGCGCCGGCCGACCCGCTGGCCGGCCAGTTTCAGCAGCAGTTTAATCAGCAATTACAGCAGGCCAAAGTGCCAGGCGGCGCTTTTGCCATAGTCCGGCACGACCAGGTGATTGCGCTCGGCAGTTATGGGGTGCGCGCCGTCGGCGAGCCAGCCCGCGTCAATCCGGATACGGTGTTCCGGCTGGCGTCGGTGTCCAAAACCTTCGCCGGCAATCTGCTGGTACAGCTGTCACAGCAAGGCCGGCTGGATTTACATGCGCCGCTGAAAAGTTATGTGCCGGAACTGAAACTGCGCTCGCCGCAGCTGGAGCAAAGTGTCAGTGTTGAACAGATCCTGTCGCAGGGTTCTGGTTTTTGGGCACACGCCTTCGAGGATTTGATTGAAGCGGACAAAACGCCGGCCGAGATCCTGCCACGACTGGCTGAGCTGGCGCCGGTTTGTGCGCCGGGTCGCTGCTACAGCTATCAGAACGTATTTTTTGGCCTGCTCGGCCGTGCGGCCGAACAAAGCACAGGCCAGCCTTATGAGCAGTTGGTCAGTCAGAAAGTGTTTACACCGCTGGCGATGCAAAGTGCGTCTTATGGCCTGACCGGTTTACTGGCCAGCCGTAACAAAGCACTGCCGCATCAGCGGGGTGGCAAAGGCTGGCGCACCATTAAGCCTAAACCGAATTTTTATCGTTTTCCGGCAGCTGCCGGTGTCAATGCCAGTGCGCGCGATCTGGCGCGCTATCTGATTGCGATGCTCGGCCACAGACCAGAAGTCATGACGCCGGCGATGCTGGCACAGCTGCAACAGCCTTTGGTGAAAATGCCAGGTAAACCGCGCTGGCCGGTCTGGCAACAGTACAAAAATGTCAGCGCCTGGTATGGCCGCGGTTGGCGGATGGTGCAGTTCAGCGGTGATACGCTGTACTACCATGCCGGCGTGGTCGACGGCTATCGGCCTTACATTGCCTATTCACCGAGTACCGGTTATGGCCTGGTCTTGTTGACCAATGCCGAGGCCGATGTCACCGGCAAATTGGCTGGCTGGTTCTGGCAGCAGGTATTACCCAGCCAGCAACAACTGGCCCGTCGTCAGCAAGCTGAACACAGTCGTCAGCGTCCAGAGCGTCAGCAGCGGGCCGGCGCTGTTCAAGGGGAGGCCCGTTGAGATGAACACCACCTTTGTCTGGCTGCGCAGTCTCTGTTTCTTACTGTTGCTGCCTCTGACTGCATCTGCCGGGTCTGACAAGTTGCCGCAGGTTAGTCTGGCCGGCACCGAGTTGCGTCAGCTGAGTTTTCAGGGACGCACCTATCCAATCTGGGTCGATTTGCCGGCGTCTTACCATAGCAGCCAGGCCGACTACCCGTTGCTGCTGGTCACTGATGCGCCTTATGCCTTTCCGCTGATCCGCAGTATCCGCAACCGGGTCGGGCAGAGCGGGCAGAATATCGCTGACTTTATTCTGGTCGGGCTGGCTTATCCGACGGATGAAAACCCGGCGCACAGCCGTAGCCGCGATTACACCACCAGCGATGTGCTGGCACGGCCGCAGCGGCCGGGCGAAAACTACAGCGCGCCGGCATATGGCAATGGCCCGGCGCTGGCTGGTTTTATCAGTGAGCAGTTGATGCCAATGCTGCAGCGCTATTACCGGATCGACCGTCAGCGCCAGATTTATCTGGGGCATTCTTATGGCGCGCTGCTTGGTAGTCAGCTGTTGCTGCAGCGCCCAGCGACTTTTACGCACTATGTACTGAGCAGTCCGTCCTTGTGGTTTGATAACCGGCGCTTGCTGAAGGCCACCCCAGCCTTGCTGGCGTCGCTGCCAGTTGCCCCTAAGGCCGATGTTTATCTGTACATCGGTGGCTACGAGCGGCCGGGTGACGGCCCGCGTTATGCGAAAAAAACCGATATGGTGGCGGATATGCAGCAGTTTGCCAAAGTACTGGGGCGGGGATCTGGTCTGCAGGTCCATCAGAAAGTTATCGCCGGTGAGGATCATCTGACGGTGTTTCCACCTATGGTAACCGACGCTTTATTGCAAATCCTGCCTGGCCGGGGGCCCTACACAGGTGGCTGATGCCTGTGTTTGTCAGCCGCAGCAGCGTTGCCAGCGTCAGTGGCTCTAATAAAAACGCCCGGCTAAGAACCCGGGCGTTGTTTATGTCCTGCCAGCTACGAAGCGCTCTCTCAGCAGTTTCTCAGCTTTTGGGAAGGAGACGATTCACCGTGGTGCCGCCCGTCATCGCCAACCCAACCAGAATTGACTGATAGCGGACATCCGCTGCGTTTCAATCTTCAGCGTCCCAAATGCAATCGCCGGCGCGCCAGCGCTTCCTGCTCATAATCTTCCATATACTGCGCTAAATCATTCTTCCAGCGCTCATTCTCTTCAGTCAGATTCAAATGTCCACGCGCTTCGATATGATCTTTGCGAACCAGCAGTTCATGCGCCCGTTGCTGCAGTTCACTGGCGACTTCTGCATAAATCTGTGGTTCGCCAGAGAGTGCATGTATTTTGTTATGAAGCCAGAATGCCAAAACAACAAAAGACAGGCTGGCCAAAATATATAAAAACGCCATCTACCCCTCCGATTGAATTGCTTTCATTCTGCTAACGTCACGAAGCCAGTAATAACAAATCAATGGGATTAGCCCGATATTTATTGTTGGGATACTCAGCTGATAAATAGTCGCGAAAAAGCCATTATCGAAAGATGCTCTGTCTATAAAATCAATTGCTTGTATGCAAGTTAATGCTACATAAGCCATCGAAACGACTATAGCAACGTTCGATGCACGAATATTGTTGATGCTGTGAAACTTAAATATCAGTGACAAACACACAATATTGACGAGCATCCACGACCCATACCATGTGAACTTATAAAAAAGCCCATTGTTAGACGCGAGGACCATCAAATCTGGCCTGACTAAACTGACCATCCCTTTGCTCAGAAACAGCACCAGTAATGTGACTGTGATGGAACTGAATTTTTTTTCTATGAAGAATGCAGTAAAAAACAGCAGCCCATACACAAGACTGGTCGTGTCTGCGATGGCTGTCAGGGCTATATAAGCTGCAGATTCATTCATTGGAGCACCGCTCACTATACTTTTACTCTTCTACTACCGGCGGATCCTGCGGAGGTCTGAAACCGTCTCCATTTTGCGGTGTGACGACTGTGTCGTTGGTAGAACTACCCATCATTGCTGTCAAAGGAGGACGAAAACCATCACCATTTTGCGGTGTGACGACTGTGTCGTTGGCAGAACTACCCATCATTGCCGTCAAAGGAGGACGAAAACCATCACCATTACTCGGTGTGACCGGCTGCGGCTTCTCTGACAAGGTGAATAACGCCATGGCTTCAGGGCTTAGCGACACTTGATCACTGGTCGGGGAAGGTGCCGCTTTCTGTGACGGGGTGCTTACTGCGTTGTTCAAATTTGGATTGACTGTCGAATATGCGGCCAAACCTGTGAATCTGCTACCCTGAACCGAAAAATCGCTCATATCCTGATAACTCCATCTGGTGTTGCTTAGAATCGCGGCTCGTTTTAACTGCTTGAGCAGCTCCTGTTGAGATACCCCAACGTACAGAAAAAGTATCAGAATGGTGATGATAAATTTTTGATAAATTTCGACAGCATCTGCAAACGCTTGTTGGCGCGGTTTGCGAGTGTCCCTGAGACTGCGGGTTCAGCGACTATCCATATGTAGAGCTGTTCAGCTGGCTGGTATGCGTTGGTGACAGGTTATGGCGTTTGGAAAACTCACGTGGAAGCCCCGCGTTTATGACTGCCTGGCGTGTGGTGTTGTGAACTGAACACCAGTGATGGAAAGAGCGGGATGTTTTGCCAAGTTTGAGGCTGCTGGCGGCCAGCCAAGTATTGTTCGTTAAAAGGGTATAAAAAAACCGGCGCTGAGGCCGGTTGTTGTTGTCGCAACGTGATTATTTCTTCGCTGCCAGGTAGCTCACCAATTCTGCCAGTTGTTTATCAAACTGTTCCTGATCCAGCCCGTCAAATTTAATTTTGTATTTGCCGTTCACGATCAACATCGGTACACCAGTCAGCACTTCCTTTTCGCTCCAGTAAGTCTGTTGCTCTTTCATTTTGTTGGCTGCGGCCAGTACAGGCATGCTGTTAAAACCTTGGTCATAAGTGGCGGCATCAAAGTCATTGACCAAAAGCAATGAGCGAATGTCGTTTTCAGAGCCAAAGTTTGCTTTTTGCTGATGGATGTAATTAAAAATCATCGCGGCGACTTCTTTGCCTTTGCCGGCCTTCACGCCAACCAGATAAGCTCTGGCGATAGCATTTTGGATGTCCGGCGGGCTGGCCCGCAGAAAATCGACATGGCTTTTTTCGAATTTCACACCGGCAGGCAGATTATCGGCCAGCTTGTTGGCGATAGGTTCAAAGTGATAACAATGGCCACAATAAAAAGAGAAATATTCTGTCACGACAGGTGTGGCGGTCGCTTGTTCAGCGACGACTTCATAGTGTTTGCCTTCAACAAACTCAGTGGCGGCCTGTGCGATGCCTGCCAGCAGGCCTGCGCACAAAGTCACTAATGCAAATAACTGTTTCATATGAATTTCCAATTACTTTTTGGTTAAAAGGTACTGAACCAGCGCTTTAAAATCCTGCTCGGCGTGGTCTTTGTCCAGGCCCTGATTCAGAATTTTATAGCGGCCGTTGACGATAAAGGTTGGTACTGAATTCAGCACCTTGGATTTGTTGTAATCTTCCTGTTCTTTCTGAACCAGCTTGGTTTGTGATTTAACAACGAAGTTATTGATTTCTTTATCGTATACGGCTGGATCAATGCCTGCAGAGGTTGCAACTGCACGGACATCACTGGCAGAGGCAAAAGGCTGACGTTTGACATGGATGTGCTCGAAAAATGCTTTGGCGACTTCATGTCCTTTGCCTTTGGCTTTTGCAAGAATCAGCGCCTGTGTCAGTTGGGTCTGAATTTCTTTACTGGCCTGGCCCATAAAATCGACGTGGTACTTCTTGAGGACCGTACCTTCAGGCAGTGATTTTTCCAGACTGTTCACGTAAGGATCAAAGCTGTAGCAGTGAGGGCAGTAGAAAGAGAAGAATTCTTTCACTTCAGGCTTGCTGGTGCCTTGTTCGGCAATCACTTCGTAATGTTCACCCTCTTTGTAAGGTCCGCCGACCGCAAATGCTGCCGGGATCAGGCAAAACGATAAAAACAGTGCCAACAGTTTTTTCATGTCAATATCCAGTTAGTTAACTCAATCTGCCGATGTAGAAGTCATCTGCGCGCCGCACAGCTTACACTGAAGCCTTTTGCGCTGTACAGAGTTCCTGTGAGCTGCCGGCCTTACCAGTCAAATGGATGCAACCGGACTGGCTCTTGCGCCAGTCTTTGCACTTGTTGCCGGAGCACACTGAGCTGTTGCTGCCAGTAATCTGGCGTGGCAAACCAGGGGAAATTCTGCACAAAGGCCGGATCGGCCCAACGTTCTGCCAGCCAGTTCATGTACAACACCAGACGGCGGCTGCGCAGCGCTTCAATCAGTGTCAGTTCTGACTGCTGGAAGTTAGTAAAGTTCTGATATTGCTCGAGTAATATCTCCAGCTGAATGCGCTGTTCTATGGTGTCGTCACTGAGCAGCATCCAAAAGTCCTGCACAGCCGGCCCTTGCCGGCAATCATCGAAATCCAGCAGCAACAACTGGTGGTCAGTCAGGATATTGCCACTATGACAATCGCCATGGATTCGCTTGGCCTGATACAGCCTGGTATCCAGCGCTGCACAGCCTTGCTGTAGTTGTTCCAGGCTTTGCTGGTAGGCAGACAGCAGGGACGGCGGCAACAAAGGGCATTGCAGGAGTTTGGCGCTGTGGTGTGTCAGCTCCTCAACCAATTGTATTTGCGGACGATGTTGGAATGCTTTGCCGGCGCCAATTTGATGCAGCTGACCGAGCAGAGTCCCAAGTTGTTCCCAGTGTTCGTCCTGCTCAGCGGAAAAAGCCCGGCCGCCACGGCTGGGAAACAGTGCAAACCGGTATTGCTGAAAATGATGCAACGTATCGCCATGATGCTGCAGTGGCGCCACCACATCGATCTGATGGGATGCCAGTTCAAGGCAAAACTGGTGCTCTTCACGGATTTGGTCATCGGTCCAGCGCTCAGGCCGGTAGAACTTCACCACGTAGCGGCGCTGATCTTCAGCCTTAAACTGATAAACGCGGTTTTCATAACTATTGAGTGGCATTAAGCCTGATTCGGCTCTGATACCACAACTCTCCAGTGCATCAAGCAAAAGTTCAGGCTGCAGTTGCTGGAAATGAAAGTTGGCGCTCAAAACAGCTCTCCAAACAAAGAGCCGCCTGAACGGCGGCTCTGGATCAAAAGTGGTTGGGGTCTAGCTTAACGCAGCGTTTAACGACTGCCAAAGAAAATACTACGTTGGCTGAGCCGGACCGCCGTATCCGCTTTGTTCTCAATACTGAACTCAATGTCGGTGCGGCTTTGGCTCAGATCGGCGGGGTCTGCCGACAGGCTGATAGGCACGCTGGCGGTATCACCGCCTTTGATGGTGATTTCGGTGACACCCAGCCAGTTGACGTTTTGCATGCCGGTGAAGCTCAATGTAAAGGTTTGATCCTGCTGAGATTTGTTGATGATCTTCAGCGTATAGGTATTTTCAATCAAGCCTTCATCAGTTTCCCGGAATAAAGCGCCACGGTCACGAACCACGTCCATCTCTGCCGGCATCCGGCTCCATAAAGTCCAGCCAAATGCCACGCAGACCACAAGCAGTACCACAAAGTAACCCAATAATTTGGGCCGGACCACTTTGGTTGTCTTACCTTGCAGACTGTGCTCTGTGGTGTAGCTGATCAGGCCTTTGGCATAACCCATTTTGTCCATGGTGTCGTCACAGGCATCGATACAGGCGCCACAATTTATACACTCGTATTGCAGGCCGTTACGGATATCGATGCCGGTCGGGCAGACATGGACACACAGGTTGCAATCGATGCAGTCACCCAGACCTTTGGCTTTGTACTCGGTGTCTTTACGTGCTCGTGGGCCACGATTTTCGCCGCGCGCAGCGTCATAGGTGACCGTAAAAGTGTCTTTGTCGAACATCGCCGACTGGAAACGAGCGTAGGGGCAAATGTGGGTACACATAATTTCCCGCATCCAGCCCGCATTGCCGTAGGTACAGAACATAAAAGTCAGCACCGAGACGACAGCCCAGAAGCTGGCAGAACCACTGAAGAAGTCGATAAACAGTTGGTCAATCGGTGTGAAATAACCAACAAAAATCAGCGAGGTAAACAAAGAAAAGGCCAGCCAGGCGAAGTGGGTGAGGCTCTTTTTCGCGACTTTTTGCGCTGACCAGGGATCTTTATCCAGCTTCATGCGCTGATTGCGGTTGCCCTGAATTTTTTCTTCGAACCAGATGAAAATGAAGGTCCAGACGGTCTGGGGACACAGGTAACCGCACCAGACCCGGCCATAAAAAGTGGTGACAAAAAACAATGCATAGGCGCCGATGACAAAAATCCAGGCCATGATGGTGAAATCCTGCGGCCACAGTGTCATGCCAAAGATATTGAATTTCTGTTCGCCGATATCCAGCAGCACGGCCTGGTGTCCTTCGAATTGCAGCCACGGGATGAGGAAAAACAGCGCCATAAAGACAAAGCCCATGTTCCGGCGTAACCGTTGATGCAACCCTTTGACTGCTCTGACATAAATGCGATCCCGTGCCGGGTAGTGGTCCGGCGTCTTCGGATGATGCATATCGACTTTGACCGGAATACGTTGCTGCTGGTCCACAGGTACCTCTTTGTTTCTGAAAATGCTGCAGTGAAGGTCGGCAAGTTTGCGAGTATAGCAAATCAGCGGCGCTACTTTCGCAAAGTCCTTATATTATTCATGGTTATCTTCTTGCCATGCTGGTGGTAGATAGCAATTTTGGGGCCATTCATAAAAACTATTTAAATCAATAATATAATTGGTATATCGCATGCAGGTGTAAACAGTGATTACACCTCTGTGCAGGGCCAGGTGTTAACGGTAGTGGCAGTCAGAGATTGCCTGTTGTCAGCCAGCTGTTGGCAGGTCAGAATAGCCGAAGTTTAATCGGAGGCAATATGAAGAAGTTTGTCTGGTTTATCATTGTTGTCCTGTTGGTCGCGACGTTTTCGGATCATCCGCGGCTGAAGCCTTACAAAGACAAGTTGTTTGAGACTTTCGAGACCACAGCACACAACGCGGGTCAGGCGCAGGGTGAGCAAGTACTGCGGACCATCTCCCGGCGTTTTAGCGACATCTCAGGCGAGCTCGGCGAGAAACAACTGCAGGAACTTCAGCGTATCAGCAGCAGCAAAGCAGAATTGCTGGCGTTTTATCAGACTTATTGTCAAGAAGAGCAGTTTAATCCGCTGTTTTTTGGGCCAACCCAACAACAAATTTGCCGCATTATTGGTGAATACAAGCGCGGGCTTTGAGTCGCACAGCTGAGTTATGCAAAGAACTGAACAAGACCTGCTCGGGCAGGTCTTGTTCTTGCTGTTTCAGTCGACTTTCTTGACCACCACCGCCTGAATACTTTGCAGCGCAGGACTTTGATTCTGCGTGTTCATATTCAGGATCAGTTGCCGAATGAGCTTGGATTTTGACACGCCGGTTTCCTGGCTCAGCTTGTTCAGCACATCAATGGCCTCTTCACTGAGTGTGAAAGTCGCATGACGCATCGGACCTTTGCTGATCAATGGTTCCAGTTCGTCGGCACGGACCTTGCGCACGCTGACGATCTGCGGTTTTCCCATCGCATAATGTTCAGCGTCGGCAATAAATTCATCGACCGTAAAACTGTGTTTATTCGATCGTGTTGAATTTTTTTTCAGGTCGGTCAATGCCATCTTCTTGTATCGCCTTCATTGCCATTAATTCGGTAATAATGTCTTTGATCTCGCTGGCGGCCTTGCCATCGGGTTCGGTATCCATCACCGACATGCCCTTTTCTTCACTGTCGTCGTAAATATTGCGGCTGAAAGTCACAGAGTTCAGCACACGCAGATTAAAAGAACGCACCACATCTTTGGCTTCGAGGATGCGGTTGGCCTGATTGGGTAAGGACGGGCACTGGGTCAGCACGCAGGCGACTATCATGTCCGGATTCACCACATTACAGTTACTGACCAAATCTTCGAGGTGTTCGAGGGTTTTCAGGTCACGTCGTTTTGGCCGCAATGGCAGCAACACATGAGACGCGACCGACATTGCTGAGCGCAGGGCCACGCTGTCCTGGCCGCCGCAATCGACAATCACGTAGTCATAATGATGCTCGAGACTTTTCAGTTCATAGCGGATCTTGCCGTACATCTGGACACAGTTGATCCACTGGACGTTCGGTGACAGGTGACGCTCCTGCACCCAGTCGGAGGTGGTGCGTTGCGGGTCACAGTCGACCAGAATGACATTGGCATTTTTCTGACTGGAGAAATACACCGCGATGTTTTGCGCCAGACAACTTTTGCCGCTGCCGCCTTTTTCACCACCAACTAACAAAATCATGGAACTTCCCTCTTGGTCGCGACCAGAACAATTCAGCACTGCTGTTGCAGAACTGCAGGTTGTGAGACAGCCTGTGCGAAGCTATCCGTAAACAGTGTAGGAGATGGATGAAAAAACAGCCATCTCCTGTCCTCAGAGCCTGACTTCAATCTGTGAGATAACGTCCAGCGCTTTTTGCACCGCGGCGTCGGTATTGTCCGCCAAAGCCAGTGCAACACCGAGCCGACGTTCACCCTGAACTTCGGGTTTACCAAACAGCCGCAGTTCAGTGTCTGGTAACTGCAAGGCTTGTTGCAAATTGCCAAATTGCATCTGACAGGAGTGGCCGGCAACCAGCAAGACGGCAGAAGCCGCCGGGCCATATTGACGGATCCGCGGAATGGGTAAACCGAGAATAGCGCGGGCATGCAGGGCAAATTCAGACAGGTTCTGCGAGATGAGCGTGACCATGCCAGTATCATGCGGTCTTGGCGACACTTCACTGAACCAGACGTCGTCACCTTTGACGAAGAGTTCGACGCCAAACAAGCCGCGACCACCCAAGGCCGCAGTGATGCGGCTGGCATAGTCACGGGCGCTTTGCAGGGCCGCCGCTGACATCTGCTGCGGCTGCCAGGATTCACGATAGTCGCCTTTCTCCTGCCGATGCCCGATGGGGTCGCAGAAGTGCGTCTGGCCATCCGCGGTGCGGACGGTCAGCAATGTAATTTCATAATCAAAGTCGACAAAACCTTCGACAATCACCCGGCCTTTGCCAGCCCGCCCGCCTTCCTGGGCATAGTGCCAGGCGGTTTCGACATCGGCATCACTGCGCAGTACCGACTGGCCTTTGCCGGACGATGACATGATAGGTTTGACGACACAGGGATAACCTATCGCCGCAATGGCCGCCAGATAACTGCGGTGGTCGTCAGCAAACTGATAACGGGACGTGGCCAGCCCCAGCTCTTCGGCAGCGAGCCGGCGAATACCTTCGCGGTTCATGGTCAGATGAGCGGCACGGGCACTGGGGATCACGCAGAAACCTTCCTGCTCCAGCTCGAGCAGAGTGGCTGTTGCGATGGCTTCGATTTCCGGCACTATGTAGGTCGGTTTCTCGCGGATCACTAACTGGCGCAATGCCGCGCCGTCCAGCATGGAAATCACATAATGACGGTCTGCGACCTGCATCGCGGGCGCGTTCGGGTAGCGGTCGACCGCAATCACTTCGCAACCATATCTTTTGAGCTCAAGGCACACTTCTTTGCCGAGCTCGCCACAACCGAGCAGCAGCACTTTGGTGCTGTGAATGCTGCCAGGAGTTCCTGTTGTTACCATGCTTGTACTCATTGAACGGGGGCGGGACAGATGCTCCCAGATTACTGATCAGGCTGGCTTTTTCAACCAATATTCTTGCGATTGAGCGCATTTTCGCCCCGTTGGCGGCAGAAACAACAACGGACCCGCAGGTCCGTTGTGATGTCTGGAAGCTCAGTAAGCCAAGGCAGGGCGGGCCATCGGCTGCGGCCGGCGTCTTTGCCAGGCAAACAACAAAGGTAACAACAACAGTAACGCAACCGGCGCCGGAGCGTTGACGCTTGGATTGTCACCCCCAGGTGGCAGCTGAATGGGCATCCAGTTCACCTGATGATTGCCGCTCCAGGATTTCGCCATCACCTGGCCCCACAAGACACCCCATTCGGTGGAAATGGCGGCTTTGGGCGCCAGTACTGAACCGTAGATAGAAGAAGAGATGCGCAGGTCGTTGATGCCGTTGAAGTTAAATAAAACATGCTTGGCGATGGCTGAGCTGTCGCTGGCCAACGAACCGACTTCGTAACGCATTTCCGTCATCGACAGACAGCTGGTGTCGCCGGCGGCGCATTTGGCCTGTGGTGTCCATTTGCTGGCCTGAGTGCCATTTGGATTGCTGACGTTAAACACGATCAGCGCATCTTTACTGATGTTGCTGTTGTCGACCCGGATGGTGTGATAGCGGTTCAGGTCGTCCTGGGTGATGTTAAACACATACACGTTGTCGCTGGTCGGTTTGGCCGGGGTAAACACCAGTTTGCCGTCGCGGGTATTGCGGTCTATCGCAACATCCGGGGTGGTTTTGGCGGCTAATTCCGCGGATAACTGATTGAGATGGACAAAAGCGCTGTTGAAGTCGACAGCCGAGGTGCCTTTGGTCACGCTTGCCGCGCCAACGCCACCTTGTTGCAGCTGATAATTGCCACCATAAACGACATCACCGAGCCGGGTATTGGCGGCACCATCATAGACATTCAGGTGGCCCCAGCCCGTTTTTTCGATATTGCCGCCCACGGTCAGTGTGTTGCCGGCGCTGTTGTTCACATAACCAAAGTCGTAACCGCCATTGATTTTCAGGTTGCCACCAATTGCGGCAGCGCCTTCAGTGTCAGACGAGCTGGCGGTGAAATTCTCTTTGATAAACATATTGTAATTAGCGGCCTGACCCAGGCTGATGCCACCGGCCTGACTGGCAGCGCTGAACAGGCTGACAGTGGCCAGCGCTAAAGAAATCCACAATTTCACAGCATACTCCGCGGATGGTTCTGATGAAAATTTCGGCAATGATACCGGATTTTCTGCTGAAATGACAACGCTGTCGCCAACAAAGCGAGTCTAAACCGGCACTGGCAGACAAATATGCCATTTTTTGTTTATGTATCAGATGGTTAATCTTGTGCTTTAAACGGGGAATCCGGCTTTTATCTGCTGAAAGCGCACAGAAAAACGGTGATGACGACGACTGTGTAACCACCGCTTCGCTAACCTCATTTTTTCAGCAATTGCTGATATAGCTGCTGCTCAGCAGCCGACAGTTGCTCAGGTTGTAGTTGCTGTAGCAAGGCGCTGGCTTCCGCCTGTCGGCCAAGCTGCTGCAAGGCAGCTGCGATGTGCAATTGCACCAGCGCGGCCTTGGGCTGGCGGATCTGCGCATCGCGCAACACGCCGAGGCCTTGCTCTGCCTGACCGGCTTTGACCAGTGCATAGCCATAAGTATCCAGAATATCGGGCTGTTCAGGCAGCGCCTGATGCGCGGCTTTCGCGAGCTGCAGCGCCTGCGCCGGATCGCTGTCCATCAGCAGGACCGCCAGATTGTTCTGGATCACCGGCTGCTGCTGTCGCAACGGGCTTTGCTGATAGAGACTGATGGCTTCCGGTTGCAAGCCGGCCTGTTCCAGCTGCTCTGCCAGCAGTAAAGTGGCGCTTAAATCGTTGGGATGCTGTTGCAGCCATTGCTGTAACAGTTGGCGAATGGCGGCGGGCTGCTGGCGTTGTGCCTGCAGCAACAGCAGCAGGTGGCGCTGATCGCCGGACTGCGCGAACAGTGGTTTTAACAATTCGGCGGCGGCATCATCCTGGCCCTGCGCCAGATAAAAGTGGGCTTTGAGTTCCCGGACGGCCAGCTGCTGGTCTTGGCTGCGGGCCAGTTTATCCAGCAGTTGCATGCCCTTGGCGTACTCTCCTTGTAACAAGGCGAGGCGGGCTTGCAAAAGCGCGATAGTCTGAGGCTGTGCATCCAGCGCTTCGAGCCGTTTGAGTGTGATCTGGCTGCCTTTGACGTCCTGATTGCGCAGTTGCAAATCGGCCAGGTCCAGCAGGCGCCAGCTTTGGTCATACCAAAGGCCATACAGAATGTCACAGAGGCGGCTGGTTTCGGTCGCATTCTGCTGGGCCATGGCGAGCCGGGCGCGGGCAAAATATAAATTGGCACTGATGTCGGTTTGTTCGGCCAGCTCGCCAGCCAGCTGTTCGGCACTTTGCAAAGCGCCGGTTTGCAGGTACAGCTCCAGCAGCGCCATGCGGGCCGGTATCAGCTGTTTGTCGTCATTGCCGAGCTGTTGCAGGGCACGGATGGCTTCGGTGGTTTTGCCCAGCTTCAGCGCGGCGTCGGCCATCAGCTGCAATACCAGCGTGTCGGCCGGATCCTTGCTGAGTATTTGCTGATAGGCCTGCTGTGCACCCTGCCAGTTTTGCTGTTGCAGGGCCAGGCTGGCCAGCGATAACAGGCTGGGTTTGTAGCCGGCGTCCAAAGTCAGTGCCTGCTGATAAAACTGCTGCGCCAGTTCAGGCTGAGCTGTTTTGGCGGCAACGTCACCGGCCAGCTGGAAAATTTCTACTTTTGACTGATCGCCTTTTAATAAATCGGCGGCGGTCTGGCTGGCGTCAGTCAATAAGCCTTGTTCCAGTTGCAGATAACCCAGCACACTCAGGTCGGCCTGCTGGATCTGACCACTCTGGCCGGCCAGCACTTTGCGGGCTTCGGCGGCGCGATTGTTACTGAGCAGGCTCTGGACATAGGCTTTGCGGATCTCGGGTTGTTGCGGTGACGCAGTAAACGCCTGTTGCAGCAGTTTCAGCTCGCCGGCGCTGTCACGCTGAGCACGGGCAATCGCCGCACCGAGCAAATAAAGCCGGAAATCGGTGGGATTGAGCTGCAACGCCTGCTGACTGAAAGCCTGCGCCGTTTTGACATCGCCCAGCTGCAGATAACTTTGGGCCAGCAACTGCTGCACCTGATAATTGGCCGGGTACAGTTTCAGCGCCCGTCGCAGTTTGAGGATCGCCTGTTCAAACTTCTGCTGGCTGAAATCGAGCGTAGCCGTCAGCAACAACACATCTTCCTGTTCTTTGGCGTCGTCCGGCAAATTGTTGAGTTGCATCTGTACTTGCCGCAGCAGGCGATTTTGCTCTTTGTCGTCGCCTTCAGCGCCGACCAGCGCGGCGTAAATCAGCTGTCCGTATGGGTTGTACGGGTATTTTTCCCGGTATTGCAGGATGGTTTGCAAGGCTTGCGCCAGCTGCCCTTGTTGCTGCAGCACCTGGGCCCTGCCCAGCAACGCAATGGGGTCGGCCGGGTCTTTACTGAGCAAAAGGTCGTAGATTTGCAGTGCCTGCGGTTGTTGCTGTTGGGTCAGATGCAGCTGCGCCTGCAGATAGGCAGCTTTTTTGGCGAAATGACTTTGCGGGCCAATGGCAGCCAATAATGGCGGGATCTCGCCAAATTGTTGTTGTTTGAATCTGAGTTCGGCGAGCTGAAAACGGATTTCATCAGCGAGCGGCGCGGGCGCCTGTGCCAGGCTTTGCTGGTACAGAGCAGCGGCTTCATCGTACTGATACAGCGCCTTGTGCAGATTGGCCCGCATCAGCTGCCAGGCTGGCTCTGACTGGAACTGACGGTGCCGTTCCAGCAAATAAGCCACTTCGTCAGTTTTTTGCTGGGCCAGTTGGGCCCGCATCAGGTCATAAATCAGCGGCTGAGTCGCCGCGCCGCCATCCAACGCCAGCTGTAGTTCTTTTTCGGCGCTGCCCCAGTTGCCGTTTTTCAGCAGCAGCTGGCCCAGCATCAGCCGTGCCGGCAGATAAGCCGGATTTTGCTGCAGGCTGTTGCGCAGCTCCAGCTCCGCTTCACGCCATTGCTGTTGTTGCTGATATTGCAGCGCTTTTTCATAAAAAGCCGCTGCGCTGTCGGCAGCAAGAGCGGGAACTGTCCATAAAGTGAGCAGCACAGGGAGCAGACGCAGTTTCATTCGGGTTCCTTTTACGGTCGGCAGGCTGGCGCCACTTTAATGGAAAGGGTTGGTTGTCGTAAAGTTAACCGCAGGTTTAGCAAAACGGGGAACAGCAGTTATGGCCATTCATCACAATCCACTCAAAAGACAATTTTGCTGGCAGCAAGGTGAAGCCCAAGCTGTGCTGGAATATCGCTATGTCGACACTTCGGGCCGGTACAGCATTGATTTTTATCACACCTGGGTGCCTGATACGCTGCGCGGTCAAGGAGTTGCCGCTGAGCTGACACAAGCCGCGCTGGCCTGGGGCCGGCAAACGGGCTTGCCGTTGCGGGCCAGTTGTAGTTATGTCGCACGGTTTTTAGCCAGATAAGCTTGTCTTCATTGAAAAATGTATACAAAATATAATTAAGTATTCATTTCCTTGGGGTGACTGATGCAGGCACAAGTCAGCACGGGCTGGAGCAGTTCGCATTGGGTGGCAGGTTTTGTCGCGGTCTTGGTCGGTTTTGCCAGTTCGGTGGCGATTGTGTTTCAGGCCGCGGCAGCCGCCGGCGCCAATGCGGCGCAGATCGCCAGTTGGATTGGCATCCTCGGTTTTGCCATGGGCGTGACCTGCATCGGCTTTTCCTGGTATTTCCGCGCACCGGTGCTGACGGCCTGGTCCACACCGGGGGCCGCGCTGCTGGCCACCAGTCTGACCGGCTACAGCCTGGCTGAAGCGGTCGGTGTCTTTATGTTCTGCGCACTGCTGACTTTGCTGTTGGGGCTGTCGGGCTGGTTTGATAAGCTGACCCGCGCTTTGCCTTTGCCGCTGGCCAATGCAATGCTGGCCGGCATTCTGCTGCAATTCGGGCTGGGTATTTTCCGCCATCTGCCGGCGGCACCCGCGCTGGTCTTTGGCTTAGTGCTGTTGTTTGTGCTGGGGCGGCGGTTTTTACCGCGTTACAACATTCCTCTGGTGCTGTTGGCTGGCATTGTGCTGACTCTGGCGCAGGGGCAGTGGTCGTTGCAGGAGGTCAAACCTGAGCTGGTCTCGCTGGTCTGGGTCTGGCCAGAGTGGAACTGGCAGGCCTTGCTGGGGGTGGGCCTGCCACTGTTTATTGTGACGATGACGTCTCAGAATGTGCCGGGGCTGGCGGTGCTGCGCAGTCAGGGTTATCAGACGCCGGTCTCGCCACTGCTGACCTGGACTGGTGCGCTGACGCTGGTTACCGCGCCTTTTGGTAATTTTTGCATCAATCTGGCAGCGATCACGGCAGCGATTTGCAGCGGACCTGAAGCACACCCGGACCCTGCCAGCCGTTACCGTGCCGGTATTGCAGCCGGAGTGTTTTATCTGCTGGCGGGTCTGGCCGGTTCGGCGGTGGTGGCGTTGTTTCTGGCTTTTCCGCCCGCGCTGGTGGCGGTGGTTGCTGGCTTGGCGTTGCTGGCCACTATTGCGGCCAATCTGGTGACGGTCAGTGCCGAAGGGCCGCACCGGGATGCCGCTATGCTGACGTTTCTGCTGACGGCATCGGGAGTCAGTTTTTTTGGTATCGCTTCCGCCTTCTGGGGGCTGCTGTTGGGGGTTGTGGTATTGCTGCTGCAACAAGGGCGACGCCGATGAACAGGGTCAGCCTGTACCAGCAAATGCTGGATGATATCCGCAGCCGGCGCCGGCCCATCGGACAGCCGCTGAAACAGCAGCAACTGGCAGAGCGTTATCAGACCAGTCGTATTCCGGTGCGTGATGCACTGGCGCGGCTGGCGGCGGAAGGCTGGTTACAGCCTTGTGGCAAAGCAAGTCTGCAGGTGCCGCCACTGAGCGCCGGCGAAGCGGCAGAGCTTTGTCTGATCCGTCAGCAACTGGAACCGCTGGCACTGCGGCTGGCGGGGCCGGCCTTAAGTTTCAGTGTGCTGGGTGCGGCCGAAGACTGTCTGCAGCTGGCCGCAGCGGCCGGTGACGATCCGCTGCGCCAGGGCGAGCTGAACTGGCAGTTCCATTGCCTGCTGTATCAACCTTGCGAGCGGCCTGTGCTGTTACAGCTGCTGGCGCAATTGCATCAGAAAGTGGAGATGTACCTGGGGTTTCAGCAGGTGAGCCTGGGTTATCAGCAACGCAGTCATGCCGAACATCTCGAATTGCTGGCGTTGTTGCGCCAGCGCGATATTGAGGCGGCTGTCAGTCTGCTGCAGCAACATATCGCCGCGGCGGCCAGTCAGCTGGCGCTGCACTTACAAAACAATCCGGAGCTCAGATGATGAAAGGTCTGCAAGAAGGGACTTTATGTCCGGCCTGTGGCCAGCAGAATCAATGCGGTGTGGCGGCGGGCGCTGCCGATTGCTGGTGCCGGCAACTGCCACAGCTGTCGTCTGCTGACGCTTCAGCTGTGGCCTGTTATTGTCCGGTGTGTCTGCGAGCCTTACTGGCGACGGCGCCACAGCACGGCAGCGAGCAAAGCGAGCATACCAGCGCCGGTACTGCCCCCTGAACTGCCTGTTTCCTGCTCTTGCTCCAAAATCGCCGTATTGGGTTTTGGCGACAAAGCGCTGGCGCTGTTCGGGTCGTTGTTGATCACGGTGATGCTTTCAATCAGCACCAGGTTGTCCTGGGTGACTGGCTTTTGTGCGGTCGCATCGGCAGTGGTGTAATTACGCAGTGGCACGCCGTTAAAGGTACCGCTGATGTTGCTGGGTAAAGCCGCAATCGCTGACACAATTTCCATTCCTGTGCCTGTCACCTGACCGAACACGGTAAAGCCACCATTTTGCACGTCGAGGCGGGCGGCGCCACCACTGTTGTCAGCCAGATTGATAAACCATTGGCTGGTCGCACTGTTCGGCGCGCCAGCGACTTTGGCCATTGCGATCGTCGCTTTCACGTTGGACCATTTTGGCTCGTTGCGCACGGATGCTTGTTGTGCGATGGCGCTAAAAGGTGTGCTGTTGTTGCCGCTGAATTTAAAACCGCCGCCCTGCACGACAAAACCAGGTTCGTTGCGATGGATGAAAGTGCCGTTGTAAGCCCCTGAATTGACGTAACTGAGGAAGTTGGTCACGGTCGCAGGTGTACTCTGATCATACAGATTCACCTCAAAATTACCCATATTGGTTTTAAACAAAACGACAGTGGCCTGTGCCGGCAGCGCGCAGACCAGACTGAACAAGGCAGCCTGCGGCAGCCGTGTGAACAAATGTGACATAAAGGATTCTCCTGCAGTAGATAAGCGGCAGCTTAACTGACCTGCCACTCTTGTCGCGAGCAGGATTACATTTAGTGACGAATTGACTACACAATGCAGTGAATCTTGCCGTGAAACTTTATCTTTTCGGCGGACTTGTGCTCAGTTCGTTCCAGTTTTGCAGATAATAACGGGCAGTCGGGTGCGAGCCAGCCTGCTGGAAGTATTCGCGGGCTTTCACCAGATCGCGGCTCGTGTATTCGCCTTCGAAATAGATGAGCCCAAGGTAATAATTAGCACTGCTGCTGCCCAACCGGGCCGCTTGCTGCAACAGGGTTATCGCTTTGGCGGTGTCTGCCGGCGTACCTTTGCCAAACAGATAGAGCAAGGCCATCCGGTTGACGGCCGGTGCATAGTTTTGTTCAGCGGCAAAACTATACAGACGCAGGGCGCCGGCCGGATCTGCTTCGCTCGCTTCGCCATCTTCCAGCATCACGCCGGCCTGATAAGCACAAGCCGCAACACCTTGTCGTGTACATAAATAAAACCAGCGGCTGGCCTGAACAGGATCATGTTGCGCGGACTTTTCGGTGCGGTACCACTGACCCAGTTTCAGCATGGCGCGGCCAAAAAAACGCTCTGCCGCCAGTTGATAATAATGGACGGCGCTGTGCTCATCGGTGAACCAGCCATTTTCGATACCAAAGCCATACAGGTAAAAGGCTTCCGGATGCCAGGCCTGCATTGCCTGTTGCAGCAGTTGCCGGCTTTGCTGTCGCGCTTTGGGATCCAGTTCATTCTGCAGCATCAGGTCTGAAACATACAGATATGCGGCTGAGGTACTGCCTTCAGCGGCAAGCGATGACAACTGGGCGGTCGCTTCGGCCGGCGCTAACGTCTGGTGTTCAAGCTGAGCCAGAATGGCGAAGCTGGCTGCGTCCGGATAGCCAGCGGCGGCGGCCTGTTTCAGCAGTTGTATCGCAGTAGCCGGGTCTGCTTTGACCAGTTTGCCTTGCAGCAGATAACGGGCCAGTCGCACTTCTGCGTGCCCTGCGCCGGCTCTTTCGTTGATGTAATAAGGCAATGCAGCGAGCTGCTCCGGATCGGCTGGGGTAACCAGCTTCTGCTGATGCAACAAATGCAACAAATGCAGGGCCGGCAGATAATCCTGATCAGCGGCGTCCATCAACCAGCCCAGACTTTGGGCTTTGCTGGTTGTAAGCGCAGCTTTGCTGCTGTAGCAAAGTTCAGCCAGGTTCACCTGCGCCTGCAAAGAACCGCCGGCGATCGCTTTCAGTAGCCACTGTTCAGCCGCAAGGTCATCACCTTCTTCACTCAGCGCTTTGGCCAGCGGTACCATCATGGCGGGGTTGGTTTTGGCACTTTCCGGTAACAGCTCTTTGCGCCAGCCATCGACCAGGCCGACAAAAGGATAGGGGACGCCATCAAGCGCATGCAGATATTGCTGATTCTCAAAATAAATGGCTTTCAGGTGGTCGTCGGTCGGGTCGTAGACATAAACTTCGTAATAAAGACTGTTTCCCGCCGATGCCAGCATCGCATGGTAAGTTTGCACCTGCATGCCCAGCTGCATCAGCAATTCCTGGGCATCGCTGAAGACGCCGATCCGGTACGCAGAAAAGTGGGTACGACCATTGCCTGTTTTCAGAATACCGTTGCGTAAATATGCCTGATAAGCCCGCATACTTTTGGCGGGCGCTTCCAGCTGATGGTGTTCATAACAATTCAACGCCAGCCGGTAAAAAGCCATGTTGAGCAGGTGCTGTTGCTGCCATTCGCGCCATGGGAGTGCCTGACAGTCGTTCAGATCTGTTTGTTGCAGTTGGTCCTGTAATTCGCGCCATTTGATGGTGTTGGCCCGGATGAGGCCACTTTGCAGATAACCCTGGTATAGCGCGTCATAAGCCGGTAACTGGTCAGCGGCTGGCAGTTTGGCGGCGGTTTGCAGATAAAGCTGACCCGCGGCGGAAACGGGCTGGTTGTCAGGAGAATGCGGGTCTGGCAACAACTGACAGCCGGACAACCACAGGATGCTGCACAGCAGCAAAGGCAGGCGAGAGAACATCAGAATCAGGGCTCAGTCAATCCAGGGGGTTTGCGGCAATAAGTCGAGCTGATGCTCATATCTGGCCAGATTAAATTCCTGGTTGTGTTCAATCACGGCTTCCATTTCCGGCGCCAGCGCACAGGCGATGAGTTCAAGTGCTTCTTCCCGGCTGTGACCGGTCATGCACAGGCGCAGCAAAGTGGCTTTGACTTTGGCCGGATAACCGTCTGCCAGTTGATTCTCTATCACTTCGAATAACAAATTCTGGTCGAATTGATCGCCTGCGTCGGCTGTCATGGGGGCGGCTCCGGGAAAAAACGCCAGCATGCCAGATTTAGGCAGGGCTGCCTAGACTGATGAAGCGCTGCTTTGACGCATCTTGTCAGACCTACCCGCCGGCGCTGCGACCTCAGCAACAGCCGCTGACGATCATGCAGAGAAGTTTGCCGGCAATCTGCGGGCATTCAGCGGCTTAGCTGTAAGCGCAAAAAGGCCGCTTGCGTGCAGCACAGTCAGCCGGTAAGGTGAGTGCAAAAAACGAGACCGGGACCCAGAGACCGGCTTGATTCAGGCATAAAACCACACACCTCAGTTGATCGGCGAGACCCTGACTTTTTCGCAGTAAATAATCTCAATATGAGTGAGCAGAGCATGAGTTATGTCGATTTGGCGCTGGCGTTTTTACCGCAGCTCGCGCTGATTTTGTTAGCCGCACAAGTGTTTGGTCATCTGGCCCGCTTTATCGGCCAGCCTAAAGTGGTCGGCGAAATGATTGCCGGTGTGGTGCTGGGGCCTTCTTTGTTCGGCCTGTTCTGGCCCGAGTTACAGCAAAGCATTTTTATTCCAGAAACGATGCCGCTGTTGTATTTCGGCGCGCAGGTGGGCGTCGGGCTTTATATGTTCCTGGTCGGCCTTGAATTTAATACCGCGTTGTTCAAAGGCCAGGCCCGCAGTGCAATAGGGGTCAGTCTGGCCGGGATGTTAGTTCCTTTTGGTGTCGGCGCCTTGTTGTGTCTGTGGCTGCTCGACATGCCGGGCCTGTTTGCCGCCAATATCTCTTACGCCAATGCTGCACTTTTTATGGGCGCGGCGATAGCGATCACCGCGTTTCCGATGCTGGCGCGGATCATCTATGAGCGTGGCCTGGCGGGCACTGCAGTCGGCACTTTGGCGCTGGCGGCCGGTGCTATCGACGATGCTGCCGCCTGGGTGGTGTTGGCCATAGTGCTGGCGAGCTTTGGCGGCGGCACGGCGCTGGCTTTTAAAGCGGCGATTGGCGGCGCTTTGTACGCCACCCTGATGCTGACCAAAGTGCGAGGCTGGCTGCAGCCGTTGGCTGACAAAGTGGACAGCACCGGCGTGCTGACCGCGTTGCAGCTGCTGTTTGTACTGCTGTTGTTTGCCGCATCGGCCTCGTTGACCGAATGGATGGGGCTGCATGCGGTGTTCGGTGGCTTCCTGCTCGGGATTGCGATGCCGCGCGGTAAACTCACCGAATTGCTGACCGCCAGACTGCAAAAAATCACCGTCTTTGTGCTGCTGCCGATGTTTTTTACCTATTCGGGTCTGAAAACGCAGCTTAATGTGCTGGCGTCCTGGGATGTGCTGTCAGTCGCGCTGATCATTCTGCTGGCGTCGGTGTTTGCCAAAGGCGTGGCCTGCTGGGGCGCTGCCCGGCTGGGTGGTGCCGACAATCGCACTGCGATGGCGGTGGGTGCCCTGATGAACGCCCGTGGTCTGATGGAACTCATTATCATCAATATCGCACTGAAATACGGCGTGATAGAGCAAGGCCTGTTTTCGATCATGGTGGTGATGGCGATAGTGACGACCCTGATGGCGTCGCCGCTGTTTCAGCTGGTGTATGGCCGCCACATGAAAAAGACTCCGCCGTCGCCGCCGCTGCCGCCTGTCTGTGAGGCGGTCAAAAGCTGAGGGGCTGTTATTGGCCGGGCGGGGATTGCCCGGCTGTGACAGGCGGCTGGATTAAGGTCCAGCCGGAGAGCTCGGGATTAAAAAAGCCAACCTCACGATAGGCCCGTTGCAGCGTACCGTTGGCGGCCAGTTCGTTCAGTCCCTGCTCCAGGGCGCTGAATACCGCTTGCCCCAGCGGATGATGGCGCGACACTGCAAAATGGCGGCTGTCATCAAGCAACACTTTGATGCCTTCAACGGCCACCAGCTCAATCTGATTGGCTTTGTAGCCAAAGGGTCGCTGCGCTTTAAAAGGTGCCAGCATAAAATCCACCCAGCCTTTGCTGACCAGCAGGGCCATCGACGACCAGGCATATTCATCGCGGATCTCGCGCAGCGGCAGTTGCTGCAAGGTGCGCCAGTCGGTTTCAAACGCCACCGAAGAAACCGCAGTAAGGCCGGCGAAATCCTGCCAGTTACGCACGGCCAGCACTTTTTGGTTGTTGGGTGAGGTCAGCACGGCCGCCAAATAATCGCCTCTTTTGAGCACCGGCTGGCTGAGCCAGATGTCGCTGCCAAGCCGTTGCATCGCACTGCCCCAAACCGTATCGAAGGTCATCAGCTGAGCGCCGCTTTGCAATAAACGCGGACTGCGCACACTCTCGTCGCTGGGCAAAAAACGGAACTGCAATTTCAGCCCGCCAAGGGCGATGGCCTGTTGCGCCAACAACATTTCCGCCACTTCGCGCCGGCTGCCCAGCCCGCTGAAATCTTTGATGTGCAGCGGGTCCCGGCCTGCCACAAAGCGGCGGTAGTCGTCGAGCACTGTCCGTTCGATTTGTACTTCAATGCGTTCAGCCGGCCGGGCCGGCTCAGCCCAGAGCTGCCAGCTCAGCAAGCCACTGAAAAGTAACCAGAGTTTTAGCACCTGCGCTCCATAAAGTTGCATCAGTTCACGACAGTGCAGTCTGCCGTTGCGTCCGGCAAAATGCCCGTTTGCAGACAGAACAGCACAGCTTCGGGTTGTGACAAGACTGCCTGATGGGATGGTTATCGCTGTTGTTGTGTGAAAGGCTGGCTGTCTTGTGGTTCTTTCTGCAGTTCTCTGCGCAGTGTAGTTCAGCTACCTGAGTTTTGCCGCAGCTTCACTGCACTGGCCGCTCTATACTGAGCAGGCAGAGCGTTTAGGCTGGCTGGAGGCAAGGTTGATGCGGATGGTTTGCGCTGGAATTCTGATGTTGCTGGCTATGGCAGGCGAGGCCGCGACTGCGCCTTTGAAGCTGGCGCTGGGCACTTTGCCGCCATATAACTGTGCAGCGACGGCGCCGCCTTGCCTGAACAACCTGTTGATTGAGCAACTGGCGATGACCAGTAACATCGCTATCACCGTGGAGTTGGTGCCGTATGCCAGAGTGGCGCATATGTTGCGCCAGCAGCAAACCGATTTATTGCTGTTGCTGCGAAACGAGCAACTGAACCATGACGCGACTGAACTGGGCACTGCGTACCCGTTACAGCTGGCCGTGCTGGTCAGGGCTGACCGGGCGCATTGGCCCGCCGCGACGCTGGCGCTGGGCGTGCTGCGGGGGCAAGGCCCGAATATCCTGCAGCAGGTTGCGCAGTTCCGTCAGGTCGACCTGCGGGACTACCAGCAAGGTGTGGATATGCTGGCGCATGACCGGCTGGATGCTTTGTTAGGGCCGCCGGCTGCGCTCTGGCTGTTGCTGGCGGAACAAGGCATCGACGCCCGCATGCAGCCGGTGCCACTGCTGAGTTTTCAGGTGGAGGTCGCACTGTACTGCCGCCATCAGGCGTGCTCTGTCAGCCAGCAGCAGGCGCTGCAGCGGGCACTGGCCGCGCTGCGGCCACAAGTGCTGACGCAGTTGCCCATCTGGCCGCCGCCACAGCAACCTGCGGCAGTGACTGAACGCTTGTTACAGCAATAACGCTTGTTACGGCAATAAAGAGTTCAGAAAAAGACAGCACAGAAATAAGCGGCGCAAAAATAAACAAGCCCGCGAATTTGCGGGCTTGTGTGCCTAAGTGGCCGTTCAATCAGGCATCACAGTGCCAGTGACTTCTCACCGCGCGAAATGCCGGACACGCCGGTGCGCACCGTTTCGAGGATCTGGGTGCCGGCCAGCGACTCGATAAAAGCTTCCAGTTTTTCCGAAGTACCGACCACCTGAATGGTGTAAGTGGTCGGCGACACATCGATGATCTGGCCGCGGAAGATGTCGGCATTGCGTTTGACTTCTTCACGTTGCTCGCCGCTCGCTTTGACTTTGACCATCATCAGCTCACGTTCAATGTGCGCGCTTTCGCTTAAATCGACCAGCTTGACCACTTCAATCAGCTTATGCAGCTGTTTGGTGATTTGTTCGATGACCTGATCGTCGCCACGGGTCACTAAGGTCAGCCGCGACATGGTCGGGTCTTCGGTGGCCGCGACCGTCAGCGAATCAATGTTATAACCGCGCTGGGCAAACAATCCCACCACACGGGCTAAGGCGCCGGATTCGTTCTCCAGCAGGACAGCAATAATATGGCGCATGTTAAGTCCGCTCCGTTTTACTGAGGAACATGTCATTCATGGCACCACCTGGCACCTGCATTGGATAAACGTGTTCTTTCGGGTCAACATGGATGTCGAGAAACACCAGTTTGTCTTTCAGCGCGAATGCTTTTTCCAGCGCTGCTTCGAGCTCTTCCGGCCGGGTCACGCGAATGCCGACGTGGCCATAAGCCTCTGCCAGTTTGACGAAATCTGGCAGCGAATCCATATAAGAGCTGGAGTAGCGCGAGTCATAGTTCATATCCTGCCACTGCTTGACCATGCCCAGATAACCGTTGTTCAGGTTAATGATTTTGACGCCAAGACCATATTGTTTGCAGGTCGACAGCTCCTGAATATTCATCTGAATGGAGCCTTCGCCGGTGACACAAACCACTTCGGCGTCCGGGTAATGCAGCTTGACGCCCATCGCCGCCGGCAGGCCAAAGCCCATAGTG
>JACCDS010727164.1_pt1 | contig 27568 bp, 26 predicted proteins | sample 7446441 | NCBI WGS metagenome assembly JACCDS01 (sample SAMN15323445, study PRJNA562643) | freshwater metagenome | isolation source: river surface water | place: USA:Blue River Watershed | collected 2017-08-17 | reverse complement strand
TAAGGTGGCTTTTTTTATTCGCCCGTCAAAACGACGGGCGTGTTTGTCAGTTAATTGCGCAGATAGCAGTGGTGGTAAAATCAACCTCATCTGCTTCAGCATCCACGCCAAACGGGCTATTCCATGGTGGATCTGACTCATCTGTAGTGTCTTCAGTGCTATAAGCCAATGAAACCGACCGGGCACTGACGTTTTCAGTCCCGGCGGCAGAACCGGAGACGACGATGTCCACTTCAACAAAAGGTGCCATTTCTTTGGCGTAAGTTAACGTGAAGTAAGCAATGCCGTCTGCACCAGCAGTAATCGCTTTCTCCACCGCAACTACGTTACCTGGCGTCAGTTCTTTATTGCCATTTTCATCTTCGCCGGCGTCCAAGATGCCATTGCGGTTTTTGTCTTCTGACAAGCAGGTCAAATCGTCCGGTTCATTTGAAAAACGTGCGTCCCAATACTTAAAGGCTGCGTTTACCGGCCGCTTAAACCATGCGCCTTTATTGTAACGCTTAGGCAGCACAGAGACGGTAAGCCCCTGATTTGGCACCGGATTGCCTGTAGAGTCAGTGACTAAGACCGCATATTTCCATTTATACAAAATTTTATCAGTTGATTCGTCAATGCCGTTGCCGGTGGCAAAGCGGAAAAACAATGTCCTGTTACCGACTGCAATGGGCGTAGTGCCGGTAATTGCATCGTTATCTGCAATGGTAGCTTTAATTTTCAGACCTTTTGGTCCTTGTGGTGTACCACTGCCTGGCGTCGTCACATCTGCAGTAAATTCAGTGGTCGCAATGCCCTGCGAGTTCGTGCGCGCAGTGGCTGGATTGAGCTGCCCACCAAACGAATCAACCAGACTAAATGCAACATCTTTATTTTTTACTGGATTATTGTTGACGTCGCGAACAATGGCCTGCACCAGTGCTTTGTCTCCTGGCGCCAGTTGCGCTGGGATCGCCTGTACTTCCAATGGACGTGCCGGGTCCGGATTTGTCGCAATGAACTCAACAATTTTTTGTGTTTGCAGAGCCAAACCAGTACCGCGGGTATTTGCAGAAATGCTGGCAAGACCGGCAAACGCGGACCGCATCGAAATTTGCGCTTCCCCAGCAGCATTCGTCTGCACAGTGGCTACCACTTTGTTATCCGCAAGTCCTGCCGCATCTGCTGCGATAACCCCACGGGTTGTGGTAAAGCCGACTTCCTGTCCCGACATCGGCGAACCACTGCGTGTCCACTTAACTCCCGCCGTGGCGACAGTGTTTAACGCGATTTCCGGGATTGCAGCTTCATCGGCCGGGTTCACATAAGCAAAAGAATCTGCATTCACTACGATGCGCACAGATTTAACCACGCCGAGTGCCGAAACCGTGACTGTATCGCTGCCACTGTTCACGGCGGTATAACGCACGGTAGCACGTCCTGTTGCCGCATCGGTTCGCGGTGTGGTGTTGCTGAAACTATTTTTCAATTCTGATGATAGTGACAACACAGTATCGCGGATTGGCTTCGCAGATGAATCCAACACAGTAAAGGTCAAGTCAATACTGCTTCCAAGCACCACAGCTGGCGCAGAAGCAATTTCAATATCAGTACCCACCACTTTTAACGTCAGATAAGACTTTGCACCTGATGCCCCTGCCGAGGCACTGAGCAGGACTTCACGTAAAGAAGGGTTTGATTTGGTCGTCAATACTGCTTTTGCCACACCGGCACTGTCAGTCGTGGCCGACTGCACTTCAATCTCAGCGTCAAAGCCGGATTCAACAGCAAACTTCACGACTACGTTTTTCAGCAGATTCTTGTCTTTGTCGCGGACTATGGCGGTTAGGTCAACTTTATCCACTGCACCGCTGCCAATCTGTAATTTATCCGATTGCAATAACAGGCTACTGACCGGATCTGTTGTGACAGTACCGCCATCACCTGCCGAGTCAAACGACCTGTTTGCACTGACTGTCGCATTACCATTTAACACTGCAGTTAATGTACCGGCGCCGCTGGCGGTTCCTACTTCCAATCCAATCTCCGCGATACCGGCGCTGTTGGTTTGTGCCGTCCCCGCTGTGTTACTGAACCGCGCCAAATCACTAAGATTCATCGAAAAATTTACTTGCTTGCCGCTGACGTTCAGACCAAGTTTTGATTTCAGAACCGCTCTGACCTTCGCGGGTTTATCTTTACTGACTAATGTCACTTCTTTACCTGAGTTGTCGACCAAACTCATCGTCATCGTTAAGACGTCTGCTGCTGGATTATCACCGGCAGAATTAAACGCTTTGGTGATTTTAGTATTGTCAGGTAGGCTGGCAGAGACAGTTGCGGCACCCGATTTAGTTCCGACTATCAAACCAATTTTGGCGACACCACTGCTATTGGTCACTGCCGAAGCGGTACCATTATTAAATGTGGCGACGGTACTGTCTGATATTTCAAAAGTAATGAGTTGTCCGCTGATGGTTCCACCGTTGGTCGAGGCCAAGGTATATTCAACGGTAAGTGGCGTGTTATTCGATAAGGTGTTGCTTTCTGCACCTGCAGCATCCAACAAACGGAGCGCAGCGGCAAACTTAGGAGTTTCCGGTGTACCACCGGTTCCCAGAGTTCCACCTCCACCACAAGCGACTACAACACTCATCAGAAACGCAACGAGAAGTTGCCGGATGTTTCGCATGAAAACTCTCCCTAGCTGGCTATTTTCATTAGATTTTATTTCGTTTCTAGCTTAGCCGATTCATCCACGTCACAGCGAGAATTTACTCGGGCCAAACCACAAATTTTTCTTTTAGTTCAGAAACTGCTAGATTACGCCGTCCTTAACCCTGTTATAACCCATGTGCCCAGATGACTACAAACACAAAATACAATCTGACCACGCGAATACTGCTTGCGATGGCTCTCGGTATCTTCGTTGGTACACTGTTTAAATTTCTGCTGGATGGTCAAGCAGAACGGAGCATTGATCTTGGCGCTTTCAGCTTTGGGATCAAAGCTTTATTCATTGATGGATTTTTCCACGTTGGTGGCCAGATCTTTATCGCCAGCTTAAAAATGCTGGTGGTGCCGCTGGTTCTGGTGTCACTAATTTGTGGCACCAGTTCACTGAAAGACATCCGGACGCTGGGCCGGATTGGCACTAAATCAATGAGCCTGTATATCCTGACAACAGCACTTGCCATCGCTTTTGCCGTGTTTTTCGCCACGCTGATTAAACCAGGCGAAGGCGTTGACATGACTCCTACGAGTGATTTTAATCCAGGCCAAGCGCCAGGTCTGGCGCAGGTATTCATCAACATGTTCCCTAGCAATCCAATTGATGCCATGGCGAAAGGTGAAATGCTGCAAATCATCGTCTTTGCCGTTTTGTTTGGGATTGCACTGGCGTTGTCCGGCGATGCCGGCGAACGGCTGCGGTTGATGTTTGAAGATATCAACACGGCGATGATGAAATTAGTAGGCATTGTGATGCATTTCTCGCCTTACGGTGTGTTTTTCCTGATGGCAAAACAGTTCACGATTTTGGAGATGAGCGATATCCTGAATCTTGGAAAGTATTTTGGCTTAGTGATGTTTGTACTGTTATTTCATGGATTTGTCGTTTACGGTTCTTTTATCGCCCTTGCCGCGCGACTAAATCCGCTGATGTTTTTCAGCAAAATGAAAGAAACAGCATTGTTCGCTTTTAGTACATCAAGCAGCAATGCCACTATTGCCAGCAACATGGCGACCACAACGCAAAAGCTTGGCGTCGACAATAAAGTTGCTTCCTTTACGATCCCATTGGGTGCGACCATTAACATGGACGGCACTGCTATTATGCAGGGCGTGGCGACCGTCTTTATCGCTCAGGTGTATGGGATTGACCTGACTTTCAGCGATTATCTGCTGGTTGTGCTTACCGCTACTCTCGCCTCTATCGGCACGGCGGGTGTACCCGGTGTTGGTCTCGTGATGCTGGCCATGGTCCTGCAGCAAGTCAATCTGCCGGTTGAAGGCATCGCGCTGATTATTGGTGTAGACCGTCTGTTGGATATGACGCGAACCGCAGTCAATATCACCGGTGATGCGATGGTGTCCTGCCTGGTTGGCAAAAGTGAAAACTGTTTTGATGAGACGGTTTATAACGACCCAAAAGCAGGACAAACTGCCTGATTACCATCTTAGATACATAAAAGCCGGCTTCTGCCGGCTTTTTTAATTCCACCTGATCCGCCAGCTGGTCTCAATGAGCGCACTGGTGTCAAACCTGCGACGGGCAAAGCCCTGCCCTGTAAGGTCACGCTGTTGCAACTGAGTGATGCTGGCAAAATCAAACAACGCTCTGATTTCATCCGCAGGGACGCTAAATGGTGGCCCTTGCTTCTCGGCTGCCGGATACTCCAGACTCAGCAACAGCATGTCCGCCTCTGGCATCAACTTTCTGAGATGGCGGACATAACTTTGCCGCATTGGAGCAGGCAACGCTATTAATGCGGCCCGATCATAGATACGTTGACAAGATGCAACATGCGCTTGAGCCAATGCAAAATAATCCCCCTGGTACAGACAAATATTGGCAGCCTGAGATCTGACAAAGCCTGCGTCTTGGCTCGAGTCCATGGCAAGTCCGTTTTCCCGGAAAAAATCGGTACAGGCCAATTCAGACAGCTCCACGCCAGTCACTGCTGCATGCTGTGCCAGAAAAAGCAGGTCCGGCGACTTGCCGCATAACGGCACAAATACCGGCCGATGATCGAGCCAGTCGGCCGGCGCCTGACTCAATAACGGATGGACCGCATCAAGTTGCCAGCCCAATTGGTCCTGCTGCCAGCAGCGTAACCAGAACGCCGGGTCCATCTCAACGCCACAATGTCAGTTGCTGTAGCTGCTGTACCGTGCTTTTTAGCGCTGTCGCTGCAGCCAGTCCCAATTTCTCCGCGATGGACTTGCGGATACGATACTGCACTTTGTACACCTGACGTTCGCTCAATTGCGTCAGCAGGTAATCATCGCTGGTCGTCAGTTCATCAACCAGTTTCAGCTCAAGCGCCTGATAACCAAACCAATGCTCACCTGTAGCAACTTCATCGATCTCCAACTGTTGTCGATGACGTTTGACAAAATCTTTGAACAGCACATGAGTTTCCTCGAGTTCCTGCTGAAACTTTTGCCGGCCTTTGTCGGTGTTTTCACCGAACACTGTAACAGTCCGCTTAAATTCGCCGGCCGTGAATTGCTCGAAATCAATGTGGTTCTTTTTCAGTAATTTATTGAAGTTTGGCAGTTGAGCAATGACGCCAATCGAGCCAACAATTGCAAAAGGTGCCGCGACAATTTTGTCTGCAATACACGCCATCATATAACCACCACTAGCGGCGACTTTATCCACCGCAACAGTCAGCGGGATATTTTTCTGCCGCAGACGCTGTAACTGAGAAGCTCCCAGTCCATAGCCATGGACGACGCCGCCGCCCGACTCCAGCCGAACCATCACGGAATCTTCAGCTTGCGCAACAGCCAGCACAGCCGTCACTTCTTCCCGTAACGCGTCCACTTCATGAGCATCCATACTGCCGATAAAATCTATGACAAACAGCTTCGCCTGCGGTGTGGCCGCTTTATTGGCCGCTTTCTGCCAAATCTTAAACGCTTTTTTATCCAGAAGTTGCTGCTGCAAATCCGCTTTTAGCGCCTGATAGTCAGCTGATAAATCATCAAAACACAATTCACCCTTGCTGGCTTTGGGTTTGACTGTCGCAATAACAATCATCAGGATCACTGCGCCAATCGCTAATACCAGCGTCAGCGTTTTCGCCAAAAACATGCCGTATTCGAATAGAAATTCCACTTGTTATCCTTTGTCGTTAAACTGTTGCCATTCTAGCGCGACATTCCGTCTGCCGGATAGCCTCGGAGCAGAGAGGCTTGTCCGCACTAACACCAAATTTGGGCTGAAAAAAAACCCGGCAGTACCGGGTTTTTGTATCAACTCTGCGTTTATTGTGCTTTTAACACTGACGCATTGGTCACCTGAATGCCGGTGCCACGACTTAAGAAAAACGATGCGGTTTGCCGCTGCATTTCTGCTGTTGCCGCTGCACTGGCCGTCGGGCTCAGAATTGACGCATGATCACCTTCAGTGAAGCGTGCAATTGCCGCGCGTTCGATCACATAAGAACCAGCCTTGGCTGGCAAGGCAACAGCACCTAACAAGCGGGCCAGAGGTTCTGTTCCACCTAATGGCATATTAACAGCCTGGTTTGGAATGACCTGATCAGACTTGTTGGTAGCGCCGTTTCCGACCACTTCCAGAATATGCACTGGTGTTTTGCCTGCTACGTGCATCGCAGCGTAGTTATTTGGATCGCCGGCATCAGTAATCGTCTGGGCGGCAAACACAAATTGGCTAAAGGTGGCGCTGATAGCAGTTAAAGCGGCAACTTGACCTTTTGCGGTCAAATCCGCCAGATAACCATCAACAAAACGGGCAGCACAGCCAGCATAGGTCGCAGCATCCACACAAACTTTCTGTGCATCAACAAACGCCTTGAATCCTGGCGACAACGCCGCAGACCCCAGCATAACACTGGATTTGATGGTATTGCCGAACTCAGGTGATTCCAGCAGGAAATTCGCCACGGCACCACCAGGCATTGCTAAGGTACTGGCTCTTACTTTATAAAGCGCATCTGCCTGTGCTACGCCGGTTGTTGCATTCGCTAATGCGACCATACTGGCACCGGTAATAGCACCTAACGAGTGCCCCATAAACTGCACATCTTGGGTATTCAGCAGGCCGGTCGTGTTGTTGAAGTTCAGGCCTAAACGCAGACCTAACATATCAGCGATACTCTGGCGCAGGTTATCCCTGGTGACCAGCATATCTGCCAGATTCATATAGACAGTTGCATTGCCAGATTCCTGACAATAGGCGCCAGACGCAGTCACGTCTTTTTTGCCATCGCCATTGACATCAAATCCACGGCTACCATGCAGTGGGTGGTCAATTGCAACAGTGGCAAAACCTTGTGACGACAAGGCCCCTGTTATAGCCAGCATACTTTCTTTACAGCCGGTAATACCGTGTTGCAGGATCACTACAGGCCAGCCAGTGGCAGGTTTTTTCAGACCATAGGCTTCATTTGGCACCGTCATCTGCACTTGCAGAGTCTGTACTGAGTTTGGTTTTGGTATGACGTTGAACTTGGTCAGGTGACGTTGTTTGTCGACGCCAAAATCACGCAGTGCGCCGCCGCTGGCGCCCTTACAGACCGCATCATTTTGCATTTGTGCAGGCGTCGTGATGCCGGCCTCAAGTGCTGTCTTCTGAGCATCTGTCAGCGCAGCGATCATCGCGCCACTGTCGCAACGGCCAGTCCAGCGCGTGCTTAAAGCAGCAGTAGGAGCCGCTGCTGTCGACACCCCAAGGTAATATGGCAAGCTGATAGTGCCCGCATAATATTGCGCTAACTTGAAGGCAAAACGTGGGTCAGCCGGATTGTCAGGAATGGTGGCGCCAGGGAATAACAGATCAGACACCAGTTTACCGGTGTTCTGCACAACAACTTTAGGTGGGTTATTGCCATTCAGTGGGCTTGGTAACATCAGTTGTTTTACTGTCGCCAGCACGTTCGCTGTGGATTGCGTCGTGATCGCTGCCGTGTAAATAATGCTGTTTTTAGCAATAGACTGTGTTGACACTGCATTTTCAAAGCTGTTGATTACGCCCTGCAACGCACGCTGCGCTTCAGAACCGAGTGGCATCGTCGCCAGATCCTGTTTCACCAGCTCATAGGTGGTCGATGGCGCAACACTGCGGCCTTCGGAGTCTTTCAGATTATTAGTCAGCACCAGGATGTAAGTCGTTGCCGCTTTGAGTGGCTTCAGCGGGATAACTGCCACACTGTTTCCTACAGCTCTGGTCACAAAGTCCTGACCAAAAGTCAGTTGTCCTACTGATTTACAAGCGACGCCACGTGGTACAGCGCGGCAAGCTGTGTCTGGTGAGGCTGGGTCGCCCATTAGCACTTCGACCACGCGCACGCTGTCTGGCCGTGAGGCACTGGCCGCATCCAGGCTGACGCCACCAGCAAATGCCAGCTCAACTGTAAATGGATTTTGTGTCGACCATCCGTCTAATGCACCTAACGCAGTTTGAGGGTCGGTGTAGTTTGGTGTGGCGACCGCCTCACCCGGCATCACTAAGGTGCCGTCTGTGGTCCCTTGAAACAACAAGTCATTCGGCACAGATACTTTACCGGCTGTTGGATCAAACACGACGCGGCTCAACGGTACCAGTACCTGATCATTATTTGCCGTATCTTGTTTGATATCATTCAGTGAGTCACCACCACAGCCGGTCAGCCCAAGCGCGCTGGTCACCGCCAGGCTAATCAGAAGCTTCTTCATATGTTCTCCCCGTGTCCTGATTTTTTATTATATTTCCGCAACTTAGCTCAGCTGCAGATTAAAATTCCTTTCTGTAGACTGGTAACAGCTACGACCAGTTAAACTTAACCCAATCAGAAAAAATTCGCTAGGTCTAATCTGCAGTTCTCTGAAGAAAGGTGCAAAAAGCGCGGCAACGCTGTATTCTGCGCGCGATTTCAGCAGCTGAAGAGGTTGTTTTTCATGCATAATTTCATCGCAAAGCCAGATGAACTGGCCGGTAAAACCATTTTAGTCACCGGTGCCGGTGACGGTATCGGCCGCCAGGCGGCTATCAGTTTTGCCGCGGCAGGCGCGACGGTGATACTGCTGGGTAAAACCACTAAAAAACTCGAAGCAGTTTATGACGAGATAGTCGCTGCCGGAGCGCCGGAGCCGGCGATTGTCCCACTGGACTTAAATGGTGCGACTAAACAACATTACACTGACATGGCCAATACGATTAAAGCAGAATTTGGCAAATTGGATGGTGTGTTGCACAACGCAGGCATGTTGGGCGTGCTGACTCCGTTTACTCATATAGATTTGGAGACCTGGCAGAAAATCATGCAAGTGAATCTGACCAGCGCGATGCTAATGACGCAAGCCCTGCTACCAGTCATGGCATTAGCGCCCAAGTCATCGCTGATCTTTACGTCGTCAGGCGTCGGTCGGAAAGCCAGGGCCTATTGGGGAGCATATTCCGTATCTAAATTTGCTACAGAAGGCATGATGCAATTAATTGCGGATGAATACGAAAATTCCAGCATCCGCACTAACTGCATCAACCCAGGCGCAACACGGACTAAGATGCGCAATGCTGCGTACCCGGGTGAAGACCAGCGTCAGTTAAAAACTCCCGCCGACATCATGCCGCTGTATTTGTATCTGATGTCTGACCAAAGCTGCGATATCAATGGCCAGACATTGGACGCACAAACAAAATAAGCCGGTTCGGGTTGATTTGAGAATAAAAAAGGAGCCTCAGGCTCCTTTTTTTATTCTCAAATTTTATCTTGTCAAATTAACGTTTGACCAGGATCTCTTCATGGTGAACGGCTGCCCATTCATTCCAGACATCGACTTTGGCATTAAAATTAACCAGCGCTTGGCTGGTCGCGTCGGCCAGTAATGCGTCGATTTGTTTGACATATTTCTTTTCAACTTTTGCAAATGGTACGACCTCAATGCCTTTATCGTTCAAGGCTTTTTTCATCGTATGCGTTTTCAACAACTGCAGCTGACCATTTTCAACATAAAAGAACTGGCTTTCTTTGTTGATTGTTTTAAATTTAGGTTTTACTGGGCGTTTTGAATCATCTTGCTGCGGCTCTTCGTCATGACTGATAACGACAGTGCCTTCTGCATTTAATTTATAACCTAATTGTTCCAGTGTAAAACCTTGCGCACGGGCAAACTCACGTACTTTGTCCAGAACTTCGGATTCTTTCTGACGCTCATCAAGTACCGATTTCAATACATCAATTACTTCCTGTAACTTTACTACAGACAATTCTTTTGCTGCTTTTTTTAACTCACGTTTATCCAGTAATAATGACATAAAGAGAACCTTCTATGTTGGCGATATAATAAGTGCGAATATCATAGAGTTATTATAAAGAAAAAGAAATGGCAGAATTGCAGGAAAATCTGTCATTTCGGCGCAGCCAGCTGGTCGGTGCTGGTTTTCAACGACAAATCGGGTATCTTAGGCAGAATTTTATGGCCGGGGATGCTAATGCAATCGTTAAAACATCTGTTTGAGAATAACAAGGCATGGGCCGACCGTATCGAACTGGAAGCGCCGGGCTTTTTTAAGAAGCTCTCAGCGCAACAAGCACCTGAATATCTGTGGATTGGCTGTTCAGACAGCAGGGTACCGGCCAACGATATCGTTGGATTATTGCCAGGCGAGTTGTTTGTGCATCGCAATGTGGCGAATCTGGTGCTACATGCGGATATCAACTGTCTGTCAGTGCTGCAATATGCGATTGATATTCTGAAAGTGAAACATATTATCGTCTGCGGCCATTATGGTTGTGGTGGTATTAATGCGGCGATGAACAAACAACGCATCGGGCTGGTCGATAACTGGTTGCGTAATATTAAAGATGTCTACGCCATGCACCGCGATGAAATCGAAGCACTGGAAACCGAAGCCGAGCGGCAAAACCGGATGTGCGAACTCAATGTCATCGAACAGGTGCGTAATGTGTGTCACACCAGCGTGGTGCAGGAAGCCTGGGAACGTGGTCAGGAACTGACAGTCCATGGCTGGGTTTACAGCCTGCGTAACGGCCGGATTAAAGATCTGCGGGTCAGTCACTCCAGCGCCAATCAGATCGATAATATTTATGCTTTAGACCTGACCGATGACTACCTCAGTGAGAAATAACGCTATTTGAACTCTACTTTTGCGTCCGGCGCCTCTGTATAAATGGCGCTGTGGCCCGCAACCCATTTGCCATGCTGCAAATACTCAGCGCTGACTTTTAGCTGTCCTGAAACAACTGATGACGACGATCGCACAGCAGTGATGCCATTGGTATTATTTTCAACCTGCTCTTGCGCTGCTAACACCCCGGTTTTTGCGTCAAACTGCATAGTTCCATGCGTATAAAAACCTGCGGTAGTGAAATAAAAGTAACGTAACTGCTTCAGTTTCTTATCAAAAAAAACTGTAGTCTCGCCACCATATTCGCCTTGGTTCACCGAATGGCTGATTTTGACTGCAGTACCGTTTAACGCCCGCTCCCAGTGACTGATGTCGATTTGCTCAGGCTTACCCGGCTCTGACAACACTCCGCGCCAGGTTTTACCGACATATGGCCGTAATGGTTCCAGTTCGGCACTCAGGCTTTCTGGCGCAGCCTGAGCGCTGCCTAGTAAACCAAGCAGCAAACAATACGCAGAAAAAATGCAGGTTCTAGGTATCAAGTTGTTGCTCCTGATAAAAATCCAACATTTGTTGTTCTACTGTTTGCGAGAACTGTTTCATCTGAATTGCGTATTGTTCGAGAAATTTGTCTTCCGGTGTTTCCGGTTGCCATACCGGCACTTTGGCTGTATTACCCTGCTCATCCAATGCAACAAAAGTAATAATGCAATGATTGGTTTCCGCCAGTTCACCGCTTTTACTGTCACCCGAGCGCACCTGCACAAAAATATGCATGCTGGTACTGCCGGTATGCACGACTTTGGCTTCGAGCTCCACCAAATGCCCAACCAGAATCGGCCGGCGAAAGCGAATGGTGCCAACTGACACGGTGACACAATATAGGCCGCTCCAGCGCGCTGCGCAGGCATAGGCCGCCTGATCCAGCCATTTCATCACCATACCGCCGTGAACTTTGCCACCAAAGTTGACATGCGTTGGTTCTGCCAGAAAACGGAATTCTACACTTCTGGGTTGCATAAACTCTCCTGCGCGCGCGTTTCATCAAAGTATGACGGTTTTGTTGCCGTGTACAAATACCCGATCTTCCACAACTAGTTCCAAGGCTTTAGTCAGCACATTTTTTTCTACATCCCGCCCAGCTTTCGCCATATCTTTTGCGCTGTAAGTATGATCAACATTCGACACCATTTGTTTAATGATCGGGCCTTCATCCAGACTATCTGTGACGAAATGCGCAGTCGCTCCAATAATTTTCACGCCACGATTAAACGCTTGGCGATAGGGATGAGCGCCAATAAAAGCTGGTAAAAAACTGTGATGTATATTGATAATCCGCTGCGGATAGCGAGCAACAAAGTCAGGACTCAACACCCGCATAAACTTTGCCAGTACCAGATAATCGGGCTGATACTGCGCAACCTGGGTCAATATTAATTGTTCGTGTTCCACCCGGCTCACACCCTGATGGTCAATAAAATGATAAGGCAGATCAAACTTTTCCGTCAGTGCCTGCAAATTCGGATGATTACCAATCACCGCCGCGATATCCAGCTCAAGGGAGCCATCAAACACTTTCATCAGAATATCACCGAGACAATGCGCTTCCTTGGTGACGAGGATCACGACCCGCTTTTTTGCTGTACCGACTAACTGCCGTTCGCTGCCTCGCGGCAAAGCGCGATCTAAATCTAGTAATAAAGTATGGTCATTAAAAATACCTTCCAGCTGAGTTCGCATATAAAAACGACCAGAATCCGGATCGACATACTCAGTATTGCGGGTAATGTTTAATTGATGCTTGTAACAAATATTGGTAATTTGCGCGATCAGTCCTTTCGAATCCGGGCATTCGATTAATAACGTTTTTTGTTCCATTGCTGACAACTCTTCACTTCAGATCAAACCTACAGGTTACCGACCTGTAAATTGTTATATAAGGAAATCCACTCTAGACACCCAGACCTCCAAGAGCAAGCAATTCCGTGTGGTCAGGTGTCAAGTCTTGTTGTTTCAGCCATAGCGCCGGATAATGCCCGGTAATATCAAACTTGCGACAGATTTGTGCATGACAGCTTCTATGTTTCAATTACCGGCGCTGGGTTTTATTCAGTCGCCTTACAAGCAAAAATTCGCAATCCCACGCCAGCCCGGGCTTATTGCGGAAGCTCAGGGCGAACTGGTGCTGCACCCGCCCTATGCGGATGATGCCATTGTGCGGGGCATCGAAGCTTTCTCGCATTTGTGGCTGGTATTTATCTTTCATGAGACCGCAGATAAAGGCTGGTCACCGTTAGTGCGACCACCACGGCTCGGTGGTAACAACAAAAAAGGTGTATTTGCCACTCGCGCCACTTTCAGACCTAATCCGATTGGATTATCCGTAGTAAAACTTGAAGGTGTCAGCCGGCGTGGAGAACTGTTGGTGTTGCATCTGTCAGGTATTGATCTGCTCGACGGCACACCCGTAATAGATATTAAACCTTATCTGCCTTATGCAGATGCGCTGCCGGATGCGCGGGGTGGTTTTGCCGATGCCGCACCGGAAACGGATATGACGGTCAGTTTCAGTACCGAAGCGGCCGCATTTTGCCAAAGCCAGCGGCAATATCCGACGCTGCAGCTGTTTATCGAGAAAGTGTTAAAACAAGACCCGCGTCCACCATACAAAAAACAGCGTGACGAACTGCAAAGTTATGGTATGACTCTGTATCACTACAACATCAAATGGACAGTCGATGGCAACCACAATCACGTTACCGCTATTTTCGCGCTTGCTACTGAGTCCACTGCTGCTGACACCAGCGCTGGCACAGACGTTACCACCACTACCGGAACCGGTCAGTAACAATGTGGTACTGGCCACTACGATCCGCGAAAAAACCTACATCGCCAGTTTCAGTGGTCTTGGCAATGGCAAAACTGCCGCGGATGCGCACAACAAAGGCTGGCTGTTACTAGCTGGCGATAGCAGCTGGCAAAAACTTCCCAATGTGCCATCGAGCCTGGGGCACAGTAATCGGTTGGCAATGACGGCCACTGTACTTGAGCAGAATTTTTATCTGTTTGGCGGTTATTCTGTAGCGAAAGACGGTACTGAAGTCACACAATCCGACAGCTATCGTTTTAGTGCGATCAGTAAGAATTACACCAAACTGCCGGATATGCCGGTCGCGGTGGATGACAGCGTCGCGCTGACTTATCAAAACCGTTACATTTATCTGGTCAGTGGCTGGCACAATGACGGGAACGTCAATTTGGTGCAGCTGTTTGATAACTTCACGCAGAAATGGAGCCAGGCCACCCCATTTCCGGGCACACCGGTGTTTGGTCATGCCGGCACTGTCGATGGCAACAAGTTGCTGATTTGTGATGGCGTCGCAACCGCGTTAAACCCTGACGGCAAACGCAGTTATGTCGCTACAGCAGCCTGTTATCAGGGCGAAATCGACAGCAGTAATGCACGAAAAATCAGCTGGAAAGCCATTTCGCACCCAACCGGTGTTGCCCGTTACCGCCAGGCCGCACTACCTGTTACTGTAGAGGGCGAGCGCTATCTGGCATTTATTGGCGGTACCACCAACCCATACAATTTTACCGGCATCGGCTACAACGGCACTCCGTCTGAACCGGATGCGGCAGTCTGGTTGTATCAACCTAAAACGCAACAGTGGCGTAAAGGCAAAGTGAGCACGCCAGTGATGGACCTGCGAAATCTGCTGGAACTGAACGGCGAGATCTATAGCCTTGGCGGCATGACCAAAGGACAACAAGTCCAATCAGACTTCATAAAACAACAAATCACCCTTCTGCCGGATTAAACCCCTTGTTAGAATAGGGCCAAATTATTTGTATTTCAGAGTGAACACAGCAATGCGCACCAGTCAGTACCTGTTATCCACCTTAAAAGAAACACCGGCCGATGCCGAAATTATCAGCCACCAATTGATGCTGCGCGCCGGCATGATCCGCCGTGAGGCATCTGGCATGTACACCTGGCTGCCAAACGGTATTCGGGTGCTGCGCAAAGTCGAGGCGATTGTCCGCGATGAAATGAATAAAGCTGGCGCTATCGAAGTGCTGATGCCGATGGTGCAACCTGCTGAACTGTGGCAGGAATCCGGTCGCTGGGAAAAAATGGATGCAGAACTGCTGCGTTTTAAAGACCGCCACCAGCGCGACTTCGTGCTAGGCCCGACACATGAAGAAGTGATCACCGATCTGGTGCGTAAAGAAGTCAGCAGTTACAAACAACTGCCGTTGAATTTGTACCAAATTCAGACCAAATTCCGTGACGAACGCCGGCCACGTTTTGGTGTGATGCGTGCACGTGAATTCTTGATGAAAGACGCCTACTCGTTCCACCTGAGTCAAGAATGTCTGGAAAAAACCTATCAGGCGATGTATCAGGCCTATAGCAACATCTTTACCCGCTTAGGCCTTGGCTTCCGTCCAGTGCTGGCGGATACCGGCGCCATTGGCGGCGCAGTATCACACGAATTCCACGTACTGGCCTCTTCTGGTGAAGATGCCATCGTGTTCTCCGATGCCAGCGATTACGCTGCCAATATCGAAAAAGCTGAAGCGCTGGCGCCAACGACGCCACGCCCGGCAGCAACAGCGCCAGTCACTGAAATCGCGACGCCAAACGCTGGCACTATCGCCGAGGTCGCAGCTTTATTGGCCGTCGACGCCAGCCAAATCATCAAGACGTTACTGGTATACGGTGAGCGGACTGATGACAAAGGCCCGCAACCGCTGGTGGCGCTGTTATTACGTGGCGATCATGACTTAAACGAAATCAAGGCAGAGAAACTGGCCGGCGTACAAAGCCCGCTGACTTTTGCCACTGAAGCCGACATCAAAGCGGTGACCGGCGCATCCGCTGGCTCGCTCGGTCCGGTAGGCTTATCGATTCGTATCGTCGCTGATCGCAGTGCTGCGGTTGTTGCTAACTTCGTCTGTGGTGCCAATAAAGACGGTTATCACCTGAGTGGTGTGAACTTTGACCGCGATATCGCACAATACGAAGTCGCCGATCTGCGTAACGTCGTTGAAGGCGACCCAAGCCCATGTGGTCAAGGCCAGCTTGTGATCAAACGCGGTATTGAAGTCGGTCACATCTTCCAGCTCGGCGACCGCTATGCCGCGGCGATGAAAGCTGGTGTGCTGAATGAAGAAGGCAAGCATCAGATCATGACCATGGGTTGTTATGGTGTTGGTGTGTCACGCATTGTGGCGGCGGCTATTGAGCAAAATCACGACCAGCACGGCATCATCTGGCCTGCGGCAATTGCGCCGTTCCAGGTGGCGTTGGTACCGATGAACATGCACAAATCTGTGCGTATTCAGGACACTGCCGAAGCGCTGTATAAAGCACTGACCGCAGCGGGCGTTGAAGTGTTGTTCGATGATCGCAAAGAACGCCCAGGTGTGATGTTCGCTGACATGGAACTGTTGGGCGTGCCACACCACATCGTCATTGGTGAGCGCAATCTGGACGAACGTTTGGTCGAATACAAAAACCGTCGCAGTGGCGAAAAATCGCTGCTGGCGGTTGACGATGTAGTCGCTGAGATCCTGGCCAAGCTGGTCTGATCCCGGGCGCATCTGTATAGAGGCCGGCGCTGCCGGCCTTTATTGTTTCTGCCCAATCTGATCCTGCCATCAGCTCGTATAACCACTCAATGAAGCAAAATAAGGGATGTTATGTTCTGGAATAGTCGTGCTTTACCTGAACTTCAGCAACTGAACTTTCGTGATCGGATGGCCGTGTTACGCCGTGCCGCCGACCAATTGCCTACCCCACAGAAGCTGATCCTCAATGTCTGGAAGCTTTGTGTGTTGATCCCGCCGTTTCTACTGATTGCCAGAGCTGAGACAGTGCTTCAAGCGGCTGGTTTGGCGCTTGGTCTGGTGCTAATTTATCCGCTGCTGACCCGGCCTGTGACTTTTGCCTTAGTTCGGCCCTTGCTGACGCAGGCGCGACGGCAGCTGGAGCTATAACGTCGAAATTCAAGCAAAATAAAAGGGCCATCAGGCCCTTTTATTTTGTCTCAATGCAACTGCGTTACTTCACGCCATGCATCAGTTTGTTAATCAGCGGCGAAATCAGCAATAGCACAATACCTGCGCCTAACAGCAGGTAGAAGCTGAAGCTAAAACCGGCCAACGCCGATTCAACCGTCATGCCGGTTTCACCGGAGATTTCGCCGGCTAGCAGGCCCGACAGGTTATTACCGGTCGCAATGGATAAAAACCAAGCGCCCATCGCTAAACCGACATAACGCACCGGCGCGAGTTTGGTGACCATCGACAAACCAATCGGTGATAAACACAACTCACCAATTGACTGCAGTACATAACACAGCACCAGCGGCCACATCGGGATCAGACCATTGCCATCGACTAACTGAGTTAAGGCGTACATCAGCACTAAAAAGCCTAGTGCATTGCCTAATAAACCCAGACCAAACTTAAACGGAATCGTTGGTTCCATTTTGCGTTTGCTGGTGAAATACCAAATCGCACTGATAATAGGTGCGAAAATAATAATGGCCATCGAGTTGACGGATTGGAACCAGCCCGTTGGGAAGATGAAGCTGGCATCGCCAAATACATCGCGATTGACCAGGTTTTGTGCCAGGAAATTAAACGAACTGCCAGCTTGTTCGAAGAACATCCAGAACGTGACGTTAAAACCAAACAGCAACAACAAGGCACAGACCCGATGCATTTGCACAGTACCGGTTTGTTTACCTTCTGCCAGCAACATCAGCGCGACAATGATAAATAATACACCTAATACCCACGCCAATGTTTGCGCGCCCATGCCGGCCATTAAGAAATAAACTACAGGTACCGCAGCAATAACACCTAAAACTACATAAGCCAGTTTCTTCGCATCAGGCTTATCTTCAGGCTTATCTTCAGGTACCACGCCAATGCCTTTTAACTGGGCACGGCCAATGTAGAACCAGACAGTACTTAACAGCATGCCCACGCCAGCAGCACCAAATACCGCTTTGTAGTTTTGATGCTGTGGCGTGCCAAAAATTTCACTGGCGAGCCAGCCGGTGATCAACGGCGACAACATACCGCCTAAGTTAATCCCCATGTAAAAAATGGTAAAACCACGGTCACGGCGATCGTCACCCTGCTCGTATAACTTACCCACTAATGTCGAAATATTCGGCTTAAACAAACCATTACCAACCACAATCACGGCCAGACCCAGCAGGAACAATTCCAAGCTTGGGATCATGATCATAAAGAGGCCAATCGACATGACGACAGCGCCTAGCAAAATCGAACGCTGATAGCCAATCACGCGGTCTGCGACATATCCGCCGAAAATCGCCGTGGCATACACCAGTGCCAGATAAGCGCCGTAATAACGGCTGGCATCGGCCTCACCGGCAGCGTTGCCCTCATAAAACTGTGCCACGATGTACAGCGTTAAAGCCCAGCGAATGCCATAAAACGCAAAGCGTTCCCAGAATTCTGCCATGAATAACATCCACAGCGGTTTTGGGTGGCCCCACAGAGTATCGAATTGTCTGGCAGCTACGTTATTCATGGGTAGCTCCGGCGGATTTGACAGCACAGCAGCGCATGCTGTGGCTGAGTCACAGGGGATTGGGTCATGGTGGTATCCTGTTTCTAATAGTTATAAAACGCGGGTGTTTCTGTTTTTTTGATTTTTGCCAGCCGTTTATACCGCAGCTGTACAGAAATAGGAAGCCGGGCTGCACTGGTCAGCCCGGCCAAAGCGGTAAACCGCTACTCGATGAACTGCTCTAACGCTTCTTCATCGACTTCCGCCTGCGGCGGATTGCCATCATATTGCTTGTAGTCCTGACGTTGGAAATAGGCATCGCGCACAAACAGATACGGATCAAGCGAGTCGTCCAGCAGCTTTTCCTGTGACATCAACTGCTCCCGGGAATCCAAGGCACCAATGACAAATCGGCCGATTGATAACGGCGTATTTAATAAAGCCAGCGGGAAATACAGGTTGTCGACAACACGACCGGTGGTATCCCGCACCGTTGAAGGCCCCATACCAGGCAACATCACATAAGGACCATGCCCTACGCCCCAGACGCCCAGCGTCTGACTGAAATCCTCGTTTTGCAGCGGCAACTCAAAATGAGAGGCCACATCAAAGAAACCCAACACCCCTACGGTACTATTGACGAGAAAACGCCCCGCGGAAATCGCTGAGCTTTTTGGTTTGCCTTGCAGCACGGCGTTAATAAAACTGGCTGGCTCATCGAGGTTTTGCACCATATTGGCCAGACCTGTCCGTACCGGTTTTGGTGTAACGGTCATATATCCGACCGTCGCCGGGCGCAGCAAATAGGGGTCAAGATATTCGTAATTCAGTGTCCAGGTCTTGCGGTTTAATGACTCAATCGGATCACGTGGGTCGTTGTGTGCAGCGGTCTGCGGTTCTGGCTTGCTGGCACAACCAGCCAATAGCAGCGTCAGCAGCAGCGCTGTGGTTTTGATGAAATGCATTCTGCGTCCTGTTGCAATTAAGAATAGCGCGGGATTATACCCTGCAGCTCAGTCGCGGATCACTGCAAAAGCCGGTTTTTCCGCGAACATGCCGTATTTTTATTCAGCTTTCGCTGGTTAAAAACTCAATTCAACCTGTTGTGCCGCATCCGACAACGTCAATTCCGCCGATTTTAACTGCAGATCGGTTGGGTCTGGTGTGGCTGAACCGCTGCGGCTGATGCGGGCCCCCACTGTGACGCTGTTGACGGCAGATAAGTTCCAGTCCGGCTGCATGCTATGACTGTTATCGAGCTGAATTTGCATAGTGCCGGCTTGCAGTGTCAGTTTTTGCACCGCAACTGGCAATGGCATGCCCTGGGTCGCACGAGCAAACACAAACAAGGTGGCGCCGGCATTGGCATCGGCCACCGCTTGCGGGATTGTCAGCGTGATATTCAGCACCGGCCCTGTTGGTGCGGCCGCTGTTGGCTGCGGTTCTAACTGTGTGAGCTGCTGCTGCACCTGTGCATAACGCGGGTCATCCTTGGGGAGTTGTGCCAGCAGTACTTCCCAGGCGGCGCGGGCTTCTTTTTTATCGCCGCGCTGCTGCGCAATCAACGCCAGCATCGACAGAGCATCGATATTGCCAGCATCTTTACTGAGGACCGCGCCTAAGCTTTTTGCCGCTTTTTTCACGCTCTCTTCGGAACCTTCGACCATCAGCGCCTGCGCGTAACTGACCAGCAGATTGACACGCTCCGGCGTCAGGCTTAAAGCTTTTTCAAAGGCTTCAATGGATTCCGGAATTTGGCCTTGGCTAAACCAGATCCGGCCGAGCACAAACCAGGCTACGGCGTCATCGCCACTCGTCGCTAGTTTGGTACGAAGTGCCAATGCAAACTGCCGCAGCTCTTCCTCTGACAACGCTTCGCCTTTGCCGAGTAAGGCCCGTTCGCCAAACGCCGGTAGATTATCCTGCGCTTGCTGCCAGTTAACGAGTTCACGGTATTGTCCGGTCGATGCATACAAAACCGCCGTCAGCAATGTCAGCAACAGCAGTGCCAATAAGCCGCTCCGCGCCGAGTGGCCTTGCAGTAACTGCGCATCCGGTAACGGCGCCAGAAACTGATTTTTTAATTCCGCTGCCGCCACGGCAAAATCACTGTCTGATAACTCGCCGAGATCACGCGCATCACTGAGCAGCGCTAATTTTTCCGCAAATAGCGTTTTTCGGTCCAATTGCTGACCGGCTTTCATCTGTCTTGGCCAACATAACAACACAGTGGCCAGCAATAACAATGCCGCGGCGGTCAGAGCTAAATTCATCAACATCAGGTATTACTCCTTCGACTTCGCACTGGCGGCATCAATCATCGCCTGTAATTCAGCATCCAGCTCGGTACTTTCCATGGCCGGAGCCTCAGCAGTTTGACTGGATTTACTTCGACGAAATACGGTGAATGCCAGCGATAACACAGCCAAAATCGGTAATAACCAGAGCCAAATAGTGCTCAGCTGAAATGGCGGCTGGTAATGCACAAAATCACCATAACGCTGCTTCATAAAATCGATGACTTCATCATGCGTTTGGCCCTGGCGCACCAATTCTAAAGTTTTATTGCGCATATCTACCGCGACGACAGCGTTTGAATCGGCAATATTTTGATTCTGACACTTTGGACAACGCAGTTCTGCCGTCAACTGGCGATACAGCTGTTGCTGCTCAGCCGATTCAAACTGCACTAAGTCTTCGGTCGCAGTGGCTGGCAATGCCAGCGCGGTCAGTAGCATCCAACAGTTAAGGCGCATCAGTACCTCCCTGCAGCAGGTTCTGATACAACTGCTGGATCTTTGGCCAGTTTTGCGGATTGATGTCGCCAACATGGTGGTGGCGGATCACCCCATTGCGGTCAATTAAAAAAGTCTCAGGTGCACCGGTTACGCCTAAATCGAAGATCAACGAACGTTTTTCATCAACGATGTTAAACAGGTACGGGTCGCCCTGTTCAGCCAGCTTGTCCTGTACATCCACCCGTAACTTGTCGATATCAAACGTATCGCCAAAAGCTGCATCCACTGGCTGCACATAATAAAGCCCAACGATGCGTACGCCTTGCTGGCGTAACTCGGTTAAAAAGCCAAGCTCAGCATTACAGGTCGGGCACCAAAGGCCCCACACATTCAGTAATGTCACCTCGCCTTTGAGATCTGCGGCAGTCACGATACGTGCTGGTTGCTGCAGATCCGGCAATTGAAAGGCCGGCAGCGGCTTTTCAATCAGCGCCGATCCATGATCACGGGGATCTGAAAACAAACCACTCAACAAAAACAACGATAGCGCTAAAAAGGCGGCTAAAGGCACGTAAAACAGAGCTTTACGCATGAGCATCTGCTCCAGTTTCTGCAACGGCAACCTTGGCTTTGCGGCGATAACGCCTATCTGATAAGGACACCAAACCGCCCAGCGCCATTAAAATTGCGCCCAGCCAAATCCAGCGCACATAAGGTTTGACATACACACGCAGCGCCCAAGATGGGCCGGACAATTCCTCACCCAATGCCACATATAAATCACGGCTTAATCGTGCATCAACTGCAGCCTCAGTCATCACTGAGCGCGTCACCGGATAAAAGCGTTTTTCAGCGTGTAAATGCGTCAGCTTTTCGCCGTGCGCAAACACCTCAAGCTCAGCGGCCTGCCCACCATAGTTCGGCCCATTCAGTGCATACACATCAGTTAATAAAAAGGTGTAACCGTTCAGCTCAACGCTATCGCCAATTTTCATCCGGACATCTTTTTCCACGTTGAAAGTTTTGGTCATCGCGATCCCGACTACCAACATGGCAAAACCCAGGTGACCAAGTACCATACCCCAGTGGCTGGCTTGCAGCTTAAACAGTCCCGGCACGCCACCTAATTGCACGGCTTTTTGTTGGATCTCACCAACAGTTGACACTGTCACCCAAGCGCCCAAAATCAAACCGAGCAGCGCTAAATTTGCTGACGGCGTTTGGTACAAACTCAGCACGCCAACCGCTAACACTAACGCCGCCACCAGCACCATCGACAGCGGCTGCAGCAGCGGTTGCCATTGTTGTTGTTTCCAGCGCACCCAAGGCCCTAAGCCAAGCAGTAAGGCAAATGGGATCGCCAGATATTGGAAGATTGAATTAAAGAATGGTTCGCCAATCGAGATTGAGCCCAAGCCCAATTCTTTATGAAACAGTGGGTACAATGTACCCAAAAACACCACTAATGTTGCGGTCAACAAAAAGATATTGTTGCCCCATAACAACACTTCCCGCGAGAAAAGCTGATAACGCGCTTGTGAGCGCACTGCATGCATCCGCACGCCATACAGCAGCAGAGAGCCTCCCACCACCACTAACAAGAAGAACAACAGGAACAAGCCACGGCTTGGATCTGTGGCAAAAGCGTGAACGGATACCAGCACACCGGAACGGACTAAAAACGCGCCCAATAAACTTAACGAAAAGGCCGCAATCGCCAGTAATACTGTCCAGGATTTAAAAGTGCCGCGTTTCTCCGTGACCGCCAGCGAATGGATCAAAGCCGTCCCAACTAACCAAGGCATCAGCGAGGCGTTTTCCACCGGATCCCAGAACCACCAGCCCCCCCAGCCGAGTTCTAAATAAGCCCACCAACTGCCCAGCATAATACCCAGCGTTAAAAACAACCAAGCCGCCAAGGTCCAGGGCCGCGCCCAACGCGCCCAGTTCGAATCAAACCGACCGCCAAGCAAAGCCGCAATGGCAAAGGCAAAAGACACCGCAAAACCGACATATCCCATGTACAACAACGGCGGGTGGATGATCATGCCAAAATCTTGCAGCAACGGATTCAGATCGCGGCCATCGACCGGGAAAAACGGTAAGGTGCGTTCAAATGGGTTCGACATGAACAGCACAAAGCCGTAAAAGCCGACATTGATAATGCCGAGAACGCCCAGGATCCGGCCTTGCAGAATTAACGGTAAGCTATTGGATAACAGCGCAACTGCGGCAGTCCAGCCTGACAGCATCAGCACCCACAACAACATCGACCCTTCGTGTGAGCCCCAGACCGCCGTCATGCGGTAATACCAGGGCAGCATGCTATTGGAATTACTGGCGACATTTAATACGGTAAAATCGTTGCTCCAAAACGAATAACACAGGGCGCCAAAAGCGACACTGGTCAACAGAAACAACAAGATTGCTAACGGACGGGCCAGCAGTACTGGCCCCGCAGCGCCTTTATAGCTGCCATACAATGGGAAGATGGCCAGCACCAAAGCAATAGCTAAAGCAAAACAAAGTGCGAGATGTCCAAGTTCAGCGATCATTGTGACGTCCCTGCAGGATAAGTTTGTTTTGGCGGGACATGCTTAATGCCTTTCATTGCCTCAGCCACTTCTGGCGGCATGTAATTTTCATCATGTTTGGCCAGCACTTCGGTGGCCTCAATGGTGGTCGCATCGAGCAAAGTGCCTTGCGCTACAATACCCTGCCCCTCGCGGAATAAATCCGGCAAAATGCCGTCGTAGTGCACAGTGACAATAGGACCTGTGTCCACTAAATCAAAGCTGACTTTAAGACTGTGCTCGTCGCGGCGCACTGAACCTTTGACGACCATGCCACCGATGCGCAGGCGTTGCCCGACTACCGGTTTGTTTTTGTCTTCACCGAGACCATCGACCAGTTGTGACGGTGTATAGAACAAATCCACGTTTTCGTTCAGCGCATACAACATGGCGCCAACGCCACCGCTCAGTAACACCAGAATACCGCTGACCGCAATCAGCCGCTGTTTACGACGTGGATTCATACCTGCTCCCGGTCTTGCTGCTGCCGCACCCGCGCTTCGCGTGCAGAGCGACTAGCCTGTTGTTGGATAAACTGCTGTTGCTGGCGTTTGCTGTACCAGCCTAGTGCCACTATCGCGGCCAGACTAAACCCAAAAGATAACCAGACAAAAAAGCCATAACCGCCCATCGCCAGAAAATCACTGAAAGAAGTGAAGTTAAACTCAGGCATGTTGCTGTTCCTCGACATATTGCCGCACCCAGGGGCGGTGCGCTTCATGTTGTAAAATAGCGGTGCGCAGCCGCAGGCAAGTTAAAGCCCCGAACAACAGCGCAAATCCCAGAATGCAGATTAATAACGGCCATAACATCGACGGGTCCATCGACGGCTTGGCAAATTTAGTAATAGTGGCGCCTTGATGCAGCGTATTCCACCACTCGACGGAATAGTGAATGATCGGCAGATTGACCACACCGACTACTGCCAGCACCGAGGCGGCTTTATCACCGGTCTGACGGTCGGCAAAAGCGTTTTGCAACGCCATGACGCCAAGAAACAGGAATAACAAGATCAATTCAGAAGTCAGACGTGCATCCCACACCCACCAGGTGCCCCACATCGGTTTGCCCCAGGCCGCGCCGGTAAATAACGCAATCAGGGTATAGACGGCTCCAATCGGCGCCATAGCACCGATAGCCCATTGCGCAGTTTTCACCTGCCAAACCAAAGCGATGAAAGCAGCTATCGCCATCCAGGCGTAGACGCCCATCGACCAGATTGCCGCCGGCACATGCACGTGGATGATCCGGTACGAGTCACCTTGCTGATAATCCGCCGGCGTAAAGCCAAGGCCCCAAATGGTGCCAAGCAGCAACACAACGACAGACAGCGGCATCAGGCCGCGTTGCCACCAAAGTAAAGTGGCGAACAGCACCTGTGGTTTTGCATATGGATCAAGCCACTTAAACATATCACCCCACGTTCAGTTTTAATGCTTTTTGTACCGCGATCGGTACCAAAGCCAGCGCGACGCATAACATCGCTGCCAGTACGGCCAGTTGCGCCTGATAGTTCAGGCCAAAGCTAGCCTGTTCAACGGCTGCGCTGGCGAAAATCAGTAACGGAATATACAGAGGCAGAATAACCAGCGCCAACAAAATCCCGCCTTTGTCGGCAGACAGCGTCAGTGCGGCGCCGAGTGCGGACAATAAGCTCAAAAGCGGTGTGCCAAGCAGTAAAGTCAGCACCACCGCCCACAAGGCTTCTGCCGATAAACCCAGAAATAATGCCAAAAGCGGCGAAACGAGGATCAGCGGCAGCCCGCTGCTAATCCAGCCCGCAGCGATTTTGCCCAGACTATAACCAAGCAGTGGAGCACGTGCTGCCACCAGTTGCTCCAGCACGCCGTCGCGGTAGTCCTGACGAAACTGCCGTTCGGCGCCCAGCAATACCGATAACAAAGCGGCGATCCAAATCACGCCGGGGGCAATTTCACGTAATAAGTTCGGTTTGGCGCCAACGCCAAGCGGGAATAAAGTAAGAATAATAATGAAAAATAACAGAGGGTTAACCCAGTCGGCTTTTTGCCGGGCCAGCAATTTTAATTCACGTTTTAACGTAGCCTGAAACACCGCAACATGACTCATTACCAGCGATACTCCAGCAAGAATTCACGCACGGTATGTCCTGGGATTTGCACCGGCTGATGTGAGGTCAGCAACACTGCCCCACCCTGACTGCAATGTTCGGCAATACGAGCAGTTAATGCCGCGATGGCACTCTGATCCAGCGCGGTGAAAGGTTCATCTAAAATCCAAATCTGAGCAGATGTCAGCCAGAGTCTGGCGAGCGACACTCGCCGCTGTTGTCCGGCAGACAATTGCTGACAAGGAATATCTTCCAGACCAGCCAGGCCTAAGGTGGCCAGCAAGGCCCAGTCATCGGCGTTTTTCAGCGCAAAACAAGCGCGCCAGAACACTAGATTTTCCAGCGCCGTCAACTGTGGCTGCACACCGGCTAAATGACCGATAAAACACAGATTGTCGGCATAATCATCAGCACTTTGCGCGAGCGGCCGCTGCTGATAACAAATTTCACCATCTTCGGGTTCACTCAGGCCAGAAAGAATTCGCAATAAAGAGCTTTTCCCGGCGCCATTTTTGCCAGCAATTTGCAACACTTCACCGGCGTGCAATTGCAGATCGAGCTGCTCAAACAGCACTCGGTCCTGACGGACACAGCTTAACTGGCGGGCGGACAATAGCATCTGCAAAAACGACCTGTTGGCATAGAAAAAAACGCGGGCATATTAGCATATTGGCGTTAGAATACGAATGCGCGTTCACCATCCGGACAGGCTAAGCGCCTGAAATATGAACCAGATCAATATTGATAGTCTGCTGCAAGTCGGCAGTGGTGCAAAAATTGAACAAAGCCTGAAGCTGGACCCGTCGCAGCTGTATCAGGCACTGCTGCAAATTGGCCGGGATCAGGACGCCCGGCTGACTGTGCAAACGCCGCAAGGGCCTCTGCAAATCCCGCTGCCGCAAAATACTGCGCAACAAATTCTGCAAACCGCACAACAATTAATTGCTGCGGCAACGCCGCAAACACAGACAACAGCACCACAAACTCAGGTCGCAACGCCAGCAAATACGCTGGCGCAGACTGCTGGCACTAGCCAAACCCAGACACAAAATCAACTGGCTCAAGCTCCGGTAGCACCACAATCAAGCGGCATAGTAACAAGCGCCCAGGAAGTAAAACTGTTTGTGCAACTGCAGCCTATCGGCGTTGACCAGCTGCAGTTGACCGTGCGCCATGCTGGCAAAACATTCACCGTCCCGCTGCAGGCCAGCCAGCTGTTGCAACTGTTGCAACAACCGGCACCAGGCCCACAACAGCACTTCAGCGTGCAGGCACAACAACTAGCCGCCAACAGTGACGCCAACAAGTTGCAGTGGCCGGTACAACTCAGTCGCCAGGGGCAACAGTTATTCATCCAGCTGCCACAAGGCCAGCCTGTCGCAGTGGACTTAGATCTATTGCCACAAGCGAAACAGTGGCCAGAACAACGTATCGTACCGGCACGACTTGAGCTGCAGCAACAGCAGGGTCAGCTGAAATTACAATTGCAGCTGACCACCCCTGGAAAACCGGGCGACACCTCCCAGCCGGTCACGGCGCCAGTGGGCAAATCAGCCTCACCTGCCGTCGCTATTGGAAGCGACAATGCAGCCCCCGCTGCCATTGCACTGAAACCAGCACTGCAACAACAGTTAGTGCCATTGTTAGCCCGACAGACCTGGCCGGAACAGTTAGGTAGCGATATGAAGCATTGGTTGGCAAACGCGCGGGTCGCGGCGCCGGCAGCCAATGGGCAAAGCTGGCTCTGGCAACTGAAACATCCGGGCCAACAACAATTACAACTAGAACTGACGCCACAGGTTGAGCCACGGCAAC
>JACCDS010611669.1_pt1 | contig 27569 bp, 22 predicted proteins | sample 7446441 | NCBI WGS metagenome assembly JACCDS01 (sample SAMN15323445, study PRJNA562643) | freshwater metagenome | isolation source: river surface water | place: USA:Blue River Watershed | collected 2017-08-17 | reverse complement strand
GCCACCCCTACTTGGTCAAATCTAGCTTTTATGGCTTCTAATTTATCTAACATAGTCGTTTTTCTGTGCGCAAAAATAGTTATTTTAGTTGTCAATTAAAACAATCCCTTCTTATGAAAATTTTAGTACCCCTATTTATGGCGCTTTCTATTGGAGCTCAGGCCCAATCTATACATTTTAAATCGGTAGTGGTAGATACGCATAATGATGCTGTGACTGCGTGTATAGAGAAAAAAGTAAGCTTGGACCAAGATTTAAGAGGGATTAATCATTCGGATTTAAAAAGATTCAAAGAAGGCGGTTTAGATTATCAGTTATTCTCCATCTGGTGTGATGGCGACAAAAAGAACCCTTATGCATGGGCCATGAGAGAAATGGACACAATTGATGCAGTAGCTGCAAGAAATCCAGACAAAATGGTTGTTGCTAAAAACTGGGCACAAATTCAAAAAGCTTTAAAAGAAGGAAAACTAGTAGCGCAATATGGTGTGGAAGGTGGACATATGATTGAAGATGATATCAACCGTTTAGATACTTTTTATAAAAGAGGCGTTAGATACATGACATTGACTTGGAATAATTCTCCTAGTTGGGCAAGTTCTCATGCAGATGAAAAAGATCCAAAGTACACTGGACCAAGAGGATTGACTGCATTTGGAAAACAAATTATTCAAAGGATGAACAAGTTGGGAATCATCGTAGATATTTCACATGTGGGTGAAGCTACTTTTTGGGATGCTATTAAAACAACTACTAAACCAGTGATTGCATCACATAGTAATGCTTATAGTATTTGTCCGGTTACCAGAAATTTAAAAGACGATCAAATTAAGGCAGTAGGCAAAAACGGAGGAGTGATTCATTTAAATTTCTTCTCTGCATTTGTTGATAGCACTTTTCAAGCCAAAAACATGGCATTTAGAAGAAGACATAAAGCAGAGTTAGACGCGCTATTGGCCACAGGCATTCAACAAGAATATGCACAATCAACTATTGCAGAAAAATACAAAGAAGAATCAGATGCTATTAAACCAGATATCGAAGCATTAATGAAACACTTGGATCATATTGTAAAATTAATTGGCGTAGATCATGTTGGATTAGGTTCTGATTTTGATGGCATTGATTCAGCTCCAAAACAATTAAGAACAGTGGTGGATTATCCAGAATTTACTAAAGCATTAATTAAGAGAGGCTATTCAGATACTGATATTGAAAAAATCTTAGGAGGTAACTTCTTGAGAGTATACCGTATGAATAACCCTAATTAATAATATAGCAATCGCTGCATAGTTTCTTCCAATCTTGCATTGGCTAGATATTGTTTCTCTAATTCCATATTAAATGGAATAGGTGTATCCAATGAAGCACAACGCATCACAGGTGCATCTAATTGTTGGAAACAATGTTCTCCAATCCATGCAGCAATATCTGCACCAATACCTCCTGTTAAATTATCTTCATGTAATACCAATACCTTATTTGTGGTAATCACTGCCTCTGCTATAGCATCATAATCTAAGGGCGCCAAGGATCTTAGATCCAAAATAGTTATAGAAATATCGGGATGTTGTTCTTGATATGCTTTTGCCCACAAAACACCCATTCCATATGTAATGATCGTAGCATCTGTTCCTCTTGAAATAAAATGCGCTTTACCAATAGGTAATTGATAATAAGCATCTGGAACTTCTCCTTCTAACTTTCTGTACAATGCTTTATGTTCGAAAAATAAAACCGGATTTGGATCTAATAATGCTGCAATCAATAAACCTTTAGCATCTGCAGGACTACTTGGATACACTACTTTTAATCCAGGCACATGTGTAAACCATGCTTCATTAGATTGAGAATGAAAAGGACCTGCACCCACACCAGCGCCAGTTGGCATTCTCACAACCACATCTGCGTTTTGCCCCCATCTATAATGAATCTTCGCAAGGTTATTGACAATCTGATTAAAACCTACAGAGACAAAATCTGCAAATTGCATTTCCATCACTGATTTAATACCCTCCAAACTTAAACCCAATGCAGCACCTACAATAGCACTCTCACAAATAGGCGTATTGCGAACTCTTTGTTTACCAAACTTTTCTACAAAACCTTCTGTTACTTTAAAAGCGCCTCCATACTCTGCAATGTCTTGACCCATGATCACCATCTCTGGATGACGCTCCATGGTTTGCATCAATGCATCACTAATGGCTTCGATAAATCTTTTCTGTTGAAAATTACCAATACTATCTTTATTCGCAAATACATCTTGATACACTTGCACACCAGTTTCAATAGTTGGCGCATATACATCTTGTAATTCTTCTTCTATAGAAATAGTAAAAGGAGCTGGCTCCATTGCTTTAGCTAAATCTTTTTCAATTTGATCCTTGATCTCGTTTTTAATTTCAGCTACCTGCATTTCATTCATCACTCCTTCACTCACCAAGTATTGCTCATAATTTTTAATGGGATCTTTTCTAGACCATGCTTCCATTAATTCTTTGGGGACATATTTTACGCCACTTGCTTCCTCATGACCACGCATTCTAAAAGTGACACATTCCACCAAATAAGGTTTTTGATTATTGATGCAATAATCTCTTACACCTTTAATGGTTTCATATACTTCCAAAATATTATTTCCATCAATTCTAATACCCTCAATTCCATAACCCTTAGCACGATCTACTAAATGTTCACAAGCATATTGTTCATTGGTAGGAGTACTTAATCCATATCCATTATTCTCAATAATAAATATCACTGGTAAATTCCAAACAGCAGCCACATTCAATGCTTCATGAAAATCACCTTCACTTGTTCCTCCATCTCCGGTAAACGCAATGGTTGCTTTTAATAAACCTCTTTGTTGATATGCTAATGCTACACCATCAGCTATGGCTAACTGTGGGCCCAAATGAGAAATCATCCCACATATATGATGTGCTGCAGAACCAAAATGAAAACTCCTCTCTCTTGCTTTACTAAAACCATCTCTGTCTCCCTGCCATTGTTTAAATAAATCTACCAATGACATATCACGAGAAGTGAATACGCCTAAGTTTCTATGCAAGGGCATAATCCATTCAGTTGGATCCATGGCCAATGTTGCACCCACTGAAATGGCTTCTTGGCCAATGCCGCTAAACCATTTACTAATTTTACCTTGACGCAACAAAACCAACATTTTATCTTCTATCATTCTAGGCAATACCATCGAACGATATAAATGAATTAGTTGTTGATTATCTAAAGACCCTCTTTTAAATTCCATCAAGCTTAAATTAGTGATTCAAATTTACCAAATAAAGCCCATAAAAAACCCTCCTTTTGGGAGGGTTTTTCTAATTACAATATCTAAGATTAATCTCTTGAATTCAATTTGCTCAAAAGCTTAAGAATCTCCAAGTATAACCAAACCAAGGTAACTAATAAGCCAAAAGCACCATACCATTCCATATACTTAGGGGCTCCCATTTCTGCAGCTTGCTCAATTGCATCAAAATCCAATAATAAATTTAATGCAGCAATACCTACAATAAATAAGCTAATGCCAATACTTAATGGAGAACTATCAAAAGCAAAGCCCATATTCACTCCAAATAGGCCCAAAATCCAAACAATTAGATAGAATAAACCAATACCCATTGTAGCGCTCATAATGATAGAACGAAACTTATTGGTTACAGTGATAATTCTAAAATTGTATAAAAAGAACATAGCCAATGCCACGCCCATTGTTAAGCCAACGGCATGCAATACTAAATTGGGATAAGACTTTGCAAACATCTGATTGAAGAATGCACTAATACCACCAATAAATAAACCCTCTAAAATTCCATAAGCAGGAACAATATATCCAGCCCATGTTGGCTTAAACATAATAACCAATGCTAAAATAAATCCGCCAATAGCGCCCACTAACATTAAAGTAGTAGCAGTTTGAAAATTACCTTCTGCATATATATTCCAAATAAACATTGCAGAAGCCATTACCATCAACAATAAAAACCCAAACTTATTCATAGTTCCTCTGATGCTCATTACACCAAAAGAGCCAGCAGTTTCATGAAGGCTTTTATCAAAAATCTTTTCAGTTAATGTAGGATTCCCTGTTTTAAATGTTGACATAAAAATTTTTTTTATTTATCGTATATAAAAATACTACATATTGAATGAAAAATAATCATCAGACAATATAAAAAATAGTTAATCCTATTTTTTTAAGCCAGGATAGCTTGTTAATTTTCTAAATTGGTAATTAGGATTGCGCCTTAGAAGACCAATCATTCTGGCTAATTTAGCAGAATCCACACTCGCTCTAAACTCGTGATCGTGCATTAAAATTACCAGATGGTTCTTCGTCTTTGTTTTATTCAACAGCAATAAACTATCCGCTAATGCAGCTATTTTTTCCGGCGCATCTATAGGTCTGCCTGATTTATTAAAACGCCATTCCATATCCCAACCCACTACATTAAAACCAACGCTGTCCATTTTCTTTACCAATGGCCTAACTAATCCACTAGCTCTTTTAATGTTGGAGGTATTCCATGCATTATTCCCTGGCAACCTAGCAATATTATTATTGGTTTGTAAAATTCTACCTGCTTTTAAAAAATCTTCCAAAGAAGAATCTGATTGATGATAGTAATTTAAATAATCACCATAAAATGCATGCGAATAACTATGATTGGCAATCAAGAATAATTTTGGATTACCTGCAATTCTCTTGTATAAATTTTTGCCAAAACTACTTCTTGACTGATGGAAAGCCACTTCAAAAAAAGTAGCTGCTACCTGCTGTTGTTCGCAAATGGTAATACAGTTTCCAGTACCTGGCAATGGTCCATCATCAAAACTTAAATAAATGTATTTGGTTAAACTATCCACTGGCGCTGGCGCTATCTTTTGAATAGGTGCTGCAGAAGCCGAAAATTGAGTAAAAAAATGAGCCGCAATGTATATTAGGTAACCAATCATATTTATCAACCTTGGAATGGCCGCAAAGTTAGCCAAGAAATAGGTATTTTAGGCATAAAAATGAAGGTTTTGCCCTTTGAAGCTTTACCTTTGCAGCAAACGGCTCAAAATGCAAAAAGATATTGTTTTACAAGATGTGGTGATCAAGTTCGCAGGGGATAGTGGAGATGGAATGCAATTAACTGGTCAACAATTTACCAATAATACAGCCTTATTAGGAATAGACTTAGCAACATTCCCAGATTTTCCAGCAGAGATTCGTGCTCCTATTGGAACCCTGCCAGGGGTTAGTGGATTCCAATTACATTTTAGTTCAGACAGAGTATACACTCCAGGAGATATTTGTGATGTATTGGTAGCAATGAATGCTGCAGCATTAAAAGTAAATTTAAAAGGATTAAAAAAAGGCGGAAAAATTATTGCCAATATAGATGGATTTGACGCAAAGAATTTAAGATTAGCAGCCTATCCTGATGGTATTAATCCATTAGAAGATGGAAGTTTGGATGGATACGAATTAACCAAAGTAGATATTACTAAATTAACTCGTGAGGCATTAAGCGCATACACAGAACTAGGAAATAAAGAAAGAGATCGTGCTAAGAACATGTTTGTATTAGGATTGATCTATTGGTTATACAACAGAGATTTAGATACTACCATCGAATTCTTAAAAGAGAAATTTGGTAAGAAAGAATATATTTTAAAAAGCAATATCGATGTATTAAAAGCAGGATATCATTATGGTGAAACTGCTGAATTATTTAATGCAAGATATAAAGTAGATAGAGCGAAGATGGAACCCGGAATGTATAGAAGCATTATGGGAAATCAAGCTTTATCAATGGGTTTAGTGGCTGCTTCGCAAAAAGCAAACCTGCCATTATTCTTAGGATCTTATCCAATCACTCCTGCATCTGACATCTTACACGAATTAAGTAAGTATAAAAATTATGGAATTCGTACTTTCCAAGCGGAAGACGAGATTGCTGGTATTGGTGCAGCCATTGGCGCTAGTTATGGAGGATCAATTGGTCTAACTACCACATCTGGACCAGGTATGGCATTAAAGACAGAAGCCATTGGTTTAGCAACTATGTTAGAGATTCCATTAGTGATTGTGAATATTCAAAGAGGTGGTCCTTCAACTGGATTACCTACCAAGACAGAACAAAGTGATTTATTACAAGCCTATTATGGAAGAAATGGTGAAGCCCCTATTCCTGTTTTAGCAGCATCTACGCCAAGTGATTGTTTTCATATGGCATACGAGGCAGTGAGAATTGCATTGCAACATATGACACCAGTCATTTTATTAAGTGATGGATATATTGCAAATGGTGCTGAACCATGGAAGTTTCCAAATGCAAGTGAGATTCCTGCAATTGAAGTGAAATTCAAAACAGGTTTAGACGAGGGTGAAGCAAAATTCTTGCCTTATAAAAGAGATGAAAAATTAGCAAGACCTTGGGCTATTCCTGGAACAAAAGGATTAGAACATAGAATTGGTGGTATTGAAAAACAACACGAAACTGGAAATGTAAGTTACGATAGCGAGAATCATCAGTTCATGGTAAAAACAAGGGCTGCTAAAGTTGAAAAGATTGCCGACTATATCCCATTACAAACCATTGACAGTGGCGCAGAAAAAGGAAAGGTATTGGTATTAGGTTGGGGATCTACTTATGGAACCATCAAGAGTGCTGCATTACAATTACAAAGTCAAGGCAAGGAAGTAAGCCATGCACATATCAAGTACATGCGTCCCTTCCCAAAAAATCTAGGAGATATTTTGAAGAATTTTGAAACTGTTTTAATTCCAGAAATTAATAATGGTCAGTTGATCAAAATTATTCGTGATCAATATTTTGTAGATGCAAAAGGATATAACAAAATAATGGGTATACCAATTACTAAGCAAGAATTGGTTGCTGCCATAGAATCTTATTTATAGTGTAACTGAGTCCCCTTTTGGAGACTCAGTTACTAAATGGGTCTCCAAAAGGGACCCATTTTTATTTATTCATTTTCTGATAATATTTACAATAAGATTGAATCCCACATTGATCACATTTGGGACTTCTTGCAAGACAGGCATACCTTCCATGCAGTATCAACCAATGATGTGCTTTATGTACTAATTCAGAAGGAATATTTTTAATTAATTCTTTCTCTACTGCTAATGGCGTGGTAGCTGTTTGTGGTACTAAACCAATTCTTCTACTCACTCTATAAACATGGGTATCCACTGCCATATTGGGTTGTTGATCTATTACACTCGTAATTACATTCGCTGTTTTTCTGCCTACTCCAGGAAGCGTTACCAACTCTTGAATAGTCATAGGCACTTCGCCCTTAAAATTATCCAAGAGTAACTGACTCATTCCAATTAAATGCTTGGTCTTGTTATTGGGATATGAAATACTTTTTATTAAAGGAAACAAATCATCAAAACTAGCTTTCGCCATTTTTTGAGGAGTAGGATATTTTTTGAAAATACCAGGCGTTGTTAAATTGACTCTTTTATCGGTGCATTGAGCAGATAAAATAACCGCTACTAAAAGTTGGAAAGGATTTTCGTAATACAATTCTGTTTCGGCAACAGGCACATGCTCTAAAAAATAATCAATAACTGCTTTGTAGCGTTCTTGTTTTTTCATGTAATAAAAGCTTATTGAGGCTTTTCTGTATTGGTCTCTGTGCTATCTTCAAATAAATACACTTCCTCTCCTTCTCTTCTCAATAAATATCTTTCTCTAGCGTATTTCTCCACTGCAGCAGGATTGCTTTGCAGGTTTTCTAATTGCTTTTTGGTAAGACTAATTTCATCTTGATAATATTTTTTGGCAGCTTCTAGTTTTTCTAATTCCGCTTTTCTTTCTCTTTGTAAAAAGAAATCTCTTTGGTCAAAAAACAACATCCAAACTACAAAACCCAGCAATACTAAAAAGTATCGGTTAATTAATACAGGAAATATTTTTTTCAAGATGCTCATATAAAAGATTCTAGGTAAAAATAAGCTAGTTCAGATAATGCACAAAAAAAGAATGGGTCCCTTTGGAGACCCATTTAGTAACTGAGTCTCCGAAGGGACTCAGTTACACTTATTTATCTTGAGTCTCCGAAGGGACTCGGTTAAATTATTACTTGCTACCGAACTTTAATTTGCCCTTTGTTGGGAAAACGCCAGTCTCGCCTAATTGCTCTTCAATACGAATCAATTGGTTGTATTTAGCCATACGGTCTGTTCTTGAAGCAGAACCAGTTTTGATTTGACCACAGTTTAATGCTACCGCTAAATCAGCAATCGTTGTATCTTCTGTTTCACCAGATCTGTGAGACATAATGGTATTGTAACCATTGTGTTGAGCTAAACTTACTGCATTGATCGTTTCAGTTAAAGTACCAATTTGGTTTACTTTAACTAATAAACCATTCGCAATTTTCTTATCGATACCAGTTTGTAAACGATTTACATTCGTTACAAATAAATCATCACCTACTAATTGACATTTTGAACCGATAGTGTCAGTTAAGTTTTTCCAACCAGCCCAATCGTCTTCTGCCATACCATCTTCAATAGAAACAATTGGATATTTCTTCACCCAAGATTCCCAATATTTAACTAATTGATCAGAACTCATTTCTTTACCAGAGCTCTTATGGAAAACATATTTCTTCTTCTTAGCGTTCCATAACTCACTGTTTGCAGCGTCCATGGCAATCGCAATTTGAGAACCAGCTTTATAACCAGCAGCATTGATTGCTTCTAATACTGTTTCAATAGCTTCTTCGTTGCTTTGAATGTTTGGCGCAAATCCACCCTCATCACCAACATTTGTACTATATCCTTTCTTCTTTAAAGTGCTTTTTAACTGATGGAAAATTTCAACTCCCCATCTTAAACCTTCGCTAAAGCTTGGAGCACCCACTGGCATAATCATAAATTCTTGGAAGTCAATTTTATTATCTGCGTGTGCACCACCGTTCAAGATATTCATCATTGGCATTGGCAATGTTCTTGCATTGGTACCACCAATATATCTGTATAAAGGTAAATTAGCTTCTTCAGCAGCTGCTTTAGCAACAGCCATTGATACTGCTAAAATAGCGTTAGCACCTAATTTAGCTTTGTTAGGTGTGCCATCTAATTCAATCATTACTTGATCGATAGCAGCTTGAGAAGTAATATCAAAACCTGTAATACCATTAGCGATAACAGTGTTTACATTTTTAACTGCTTTCAAAACACCTCTTCCTAAATATTTTTTCTTGTCGTTGTCTTTTAATTCAACTGCTTCGTGAATTCCAGTGCTAGCACCACTTGGTACAGCAGCACGGCCTAACGCACCTTCATCTGTTAATACATCTACTTCTACTGTAGGATTTCCACGGCTATCTAAAATTTGTCTTGCTTTGACATCAACAATGTAACTCATAGTTTGATTATTTATTTTCTAAAATATTGTACTGTTTGAGAACGCAATTTACACCCATTTTTTTTAATGGGTAAGCAATTTGAAGATTTCTTCTAAACTAGCTTCTTCTGTGTGTAATCGTTCTATATTCAATCCCATATCCAATGCAAACTGCATCACTATTTTCTTAACATCCTTACCCTCAGCGGTTTTAACAACTAACAGGTGTTTGTCAATTCTCACAATATCTATTGATAATTTTGAAAGATGCTCTTTCAAGTGTGAAATTTCTTCCTCAAAAAGAATATGCAAATGGTTGGTCTTGGGCTTAAGCAATTCTTCAATAGGTTCATTTGAAACTAGTTTACCTTGATGCATCACAAGTACTCTATTACAAACTGCAGCAACTTCTTGTAAAATATGTGACGAAAATAAGATCATTGATTGCTTACTGATTTGCTTGATTACTTCTCTTATTTCAATTAACTGATTCGGATCTAATCCAGAAGTAGGTTCGTCTAATAACAGTAAAGCAGGTTGATGAATCATTGCAGCAGCAATACCTAATCTTTGTTGATATCCTTTAGACAGTTCCCCAATTTTTTTATGCTGCATTAATCCTAATTGCAAAAAATCAATCAGTTCTTTTATTCTCTTACTTAGATCTTGTACTTGATGAACATTACCCAAAAATTGTAAGTACTCTTTAACATATAAATCTTTGTACAAAGGATTGCTTTCTGGCAAATAGCCAATTAACTTTTTAGCTTCAATTGAATCAACCTGAACTAAATGATGATTGATGGTAATTTTTCCCGCATCAGGCGTTAAAATTCCTGCAATCATTTTAAGCGTTGTACTCTTTCCTGCACCATTAGGTCCTAAGAAACCTACAATTTCACCGGGATGCAGTTCAAAAGAAATGTCGTCCACCGCTTTTTGGCCATCATATTGTTTATGAATATTTCTTACAACTAAAGACATATTCAAAATTACATCCTTTCTATGGCTAATCCATTATTTCTTTAGAAGATTCAGGAAGTTGAGCATATTCGTTTTGAGCTGCATATTTCCCGAAAATAAAAAACCCAATGCTTATGGGTAAGAAAATCAATAAGATAATCACCCATTGTAAAATGGTGTTGGCTTTAGTCGCTTCAGAAGCAGCTCCAATTTTTACATATGCTTGAAACACTAAAAATAAAATAATCGCAGGGGACATTAGCATCCAAACAAAACCTAATAATTTTTTTATGATATTCATTATTATCCAATTTTTCATTTAATAATTTAGTCCATTACATTTTTATCTATCCTATTATTTAGATAAATAGCTCCTATCACCAAGCAAACAGTGGCCACACCAATTGGATACCACAAACCAGCCAATACATCACCAGCAGGATTGGAAGAGGTTTTGGTGAATTCCACGATTAATGTACCTAAAAAAGGAACCAATCCGCCAAATACTCCATTACCAATATGATAAGGAAGCGACATAGAAGTATACCTTATTTTAGTGGGGAACATTTCTACCAAGAAAGCAGCAATCGGACCATATACCATTGTCACATAAACAATTTGAATAAATACCAACCAAATCATATCCCAAAACGCAGCATTACCTAATGTTTTTTCTACATGCACAAATGGCTTAGGAGATTGATACCTTATCATACTTGGAAAAATCAAAGTGAGCGGCCTTGAAGAATATAAAGAGTCTTTTAAAAATAAAGTATCCACTTTGCTATATCTAAAAATAGAACCATCTAAATAAAAAGTATCTTCTTGTTTTTTGATGTACAATTTGGTTTTGTCTTTTGCATCAATTAGTGGAAAAGCAGTCATAGAACTAGATAATCTATCATCTATAATTTTTGTTCTCTTTGATGCATCCGTGATATTGATAAACTCTTGATAGATGGGCCTGTAGGTTATTACGGCCAATAACATGCCTGTCAACATAATCCATTTTCTTCCCACTTTATCACTCAGCCATCCAAACAAAACAAAACATGGGGTTGCCATTAATATAGCGATGAGCATGATATTTCTGGATTGTACGAATTCAATTTTACAAACTGTTTCAATAAAACTTTGTGCATAAAACTGTCCGGTATACCATACCACACCCTGTCCCATCACAGCCCCAAACAAAGCCAATAAAACCATTTTAAAATTGGCCTTGTTACCAAAACTTTCCTTTAAAGGATTTGCAGAGGTTTTTCCTTCTGATTTTAGTTTAGTAAACATGGGAGATTCGCTCATGCGCATTCTGATTAAAACAGAAACTCCCACTAATAATATAGAAATCCAAAAAGGATAACGCCATCCACCCCACTCGGCGCTAAATTGATCCACTCCTTGGCTAGAACGAATTAAAATAATCACACCTAATGCCAGAAACAATCCTAAAGTGGCAGTGGTTTGAATCCAACTAGTCCAAAAACCTCTTTGACCTGCTGGTGCATGCTCAGCAACATATGTAGCCGCCCCGCCATATTCACCACCTAAAGCCAAACCTTGCAATAATCTTAAGATTAATACTAAAATGGGCGCTAACCAACCAATACTTGCATAACCAGGCACCAAGCCAATGGCAAAAGTAGAGCCTCCCATGATGACTAAGGTTAATAGAAAAGTATGTTTTCTGCCAATCAAATCACCCAATCTTCCAAATACCAATGCTCCAAAAGGACGCACAATAAAACCTGCGGCAAAAATAGCTAGCGTACTCAAAAGGGCTGCCGTTCCTGCATCTGCAGGAAAAAATTGTTTGGATAAAATGGTCGCCAACATCCCAAAAATGTAGAAGTCATACCATTCAATCAAAGTGCCCACAGAAGAAGCGCCAATGATAAAAGCAATTTTGCTTGGCTGATTTGAAGCATTCATAAAATTTGTTTTAGCAATCGATTCTTCAAGTTAAATATTTAAACTGAAAAACGTAAATTTGGTTAAACAATTTATAACGATTGCCATGTATTATCCTTATCAAATCAAAAACATTGATGCGTATCATGCAGCCTACAAAAAGAGTATAGAAGAACCAGCAGCATTCTGGACAGAAATTGCCGAACATTTTACTTGGCATAAAAAATGGGATACTGCATTGGAATGGAATTTCAAAGACCCAAAAGTAGAATGGTTTAAAGGTGGGCAATTAAATATTACTGAAAACTGCTTGGATAGACATTTGGCAACAAGAGGTAATCAACCTGCCATTATATGGGAACCTAATGACCCCAATGAACATCATAGAATTGTTACTTATAATCAATTGCATACCAAGGTTTGTCAATTTACTCAAGTACTTATTAATAATGGTGTAAAGAAAGGTGATCGTGTATGTATTTATATGGGCATGATACCAGAACTAGCTATTGCAGTATTAGCATGCGCAAGAATGGGTGCTATTCATAGTGTGATATTTGGTGGCTTCTCTGCACAAAGTATTGCAGATAGATTAGAAGATGCCAAAGCAACATGCATTATTACCTGTGATGGTGCTTATAGAGGAGCAAAAGATATTCCATTAAAAGGCGTGATCGACGATGCATTAATTGGCAATACAACAGTGAATAAAGTAATTGTTTGTACTAGAACAAGAACGGCAGTGTCTATGCTAAAAGGAAGAGATGTGTGGTGGGAAGATGAAATTAAAAAAGTAGAGTCTCAAGATATTACCTCTGTTGCAGCAACCGTGATGGATGCAGAAGATCCATTATTTATTTTATATACTTCTGGATCCACTGGAAAACCAAAAGGTGTTGTGCATAGTGTGGCAGGATACATGGTGTATACCAATTATACTTTTGTAAATACTTTCCAATATCAACCTGCAGATATTTTCTTTTGCACCGCAGATATTGGATGGATTACCGGTCATAGTTATATTGTATATGCTCCATTAAGTGCTGGTGGAACAAGTTTAATGTTTGAAGGCATTCCAACTTTTCCAGATGCTGGAAGGTTTTGGGATATCATTGAAAAATTCAAAGTAAATATTTTATATACAGCTCCAACTGCTATTCGTTCTTTAATGGGATTTGGATTGGGACCTATTCAAAATAAAGATCTAAGTAGCTTAAAAGTGTTAGGCACTGTAGGCGAACCCATCAACGAAGAAGCATGGCATTGGTACAATGAAAATATTGGTCAAAAAAAATGTCCGATTGTTGATACTTGGTGGCAAACAGAAACGGGAGGTATTTTAATTTCTAATATGGCGGGTATTACTGAAGGAAAGCCAGGATGGGCCACATATCCCATGCCAGGTATCAAAGCCATTTTAGTGGATGATAAAGGAGAAGAAGTAAAAGAAAAAGATGAAGAAGGAATTATTCGTGGCAACCTATGTATCACACAACCTTGGCCATCTATTTTAAGAACTACTTATGGAGATCACGAAAGATGCAGAACCAATTATTTTGCAACATACGATAACTTATATTTCACAGGCGATGGTGCATTAAAAAATGAATTGGGACAATTTAGAATTACTGGAAGAGTGGATGATGTATTGAATGTAAGTGGTCATAGAATTGGAACTGCAGAAGTAGAAAATGCTATTAATATGCATGCAGGCGTGGTTGAAAGTGCTGTAGTTGGATATCCGCATGATATCAAAGGACAAGGTATTTATGCCTATGTTATTTATGCTGGCTCACATGGGCAAGACACACATGGCACTGCAGATCAAATTAGAAAAGATTTACTACAAACGGTAACACGCATTATTGGCCCTATTGCAAAGCCAGACAAAATTCAATTTGTATCAGGCTTACCTAAAACAAGATCAGGCAAAATCATGCGTCGCATTTTGCGCAAAGTTGCAGAAGGTGAATTGAAAAACCTGGGAGATACTTCTACTTTGTTAGATCCTGCAGTAGTTGATGAAATAGTTAAAGGAGTTTTATAATCTATTGCTCCATTAAAGATTTCAACTTACTTGATAAGAAAAATAAAATCAAGGAAGCAGTTCCTGCCATGAATACAAAGAACATAAAGAATTCATGCAAGTTGCTAATTTGATAACCTGCAAAAGAAGTAACCTTTCCATTTTCTGGATACAATGCACTAAATACCCCTGCTAATTTATTGGCGAAGGCGTTGGCTGTAAACCAAACACCCATTAATAAGGAAGCAAATTTGATGGGTGCTAATTTATTAAATAGAGACAGACCAATTGGAGACAAACAAAGTTCTCCCAATGTATGCATCATATACATTCCCAATAACCAGATCATACTCACTTTAATGCCTGCTCCTACTCCATTTACGCCAGTAGCAATCCATAGATAACCCAATGCTAAAAAGAATAATCCAAAAGCCATTTTATATGGAGAAGAAGGTTCTCTTTTTCCCAACTTCACCCAAACCCATGCTACCACTGGAGCTAAAGACACAACAAACAAAGAATTCAATGATTGAAAAAAGCTAGCGGGCACCACATAGAACCCTAAATCTCTTTGTGTATTTTCAGACGCAAAATAAGTCAATGAAGCGCCTGCTTGTTCAAATGCACTCCAGAAAAATATCACAAAGAAAGAAACCGTAAACAATACGGCTACTTTTTTCTTTTGAATCAAATCCAAACTTTTATCAGAGAAAACAATAAACGAAATCAATAAAATACAAGCCAACAACAACCAAAATAAATAGCTAACTACTTTAATATCTATATACACTAAAGCAATGGTCACCAAAGAAAGTAAAAATAAAAATCCTACCATCACAGGTAGTTTTTGAAAAAATGCTGGAGCATCTTTAGGTGTATCGCCAATAGGCGTGCCTTCTGCATTCACTAAATATTTTTTCTGAAAACTTATTTGAGTAATCACACTAAGAATCATTGCAATACCTCCTGCTAAAAATCCCCATTTATAATCTCCTGCATTGCCACTAGACTCTGCAAAAAATCCACAAACCACAGGGCCCATTGCACCGCCTGTATTAATACCCATATAAAATATGGTATAAGCAGCATCTATTTTTTTATCTCCTTTTGGATACAATTGCCCCACCATACTTGAGATATTTGGTTTAAAAAAACCATTCCCTGCAATCATACATCCCAAACCCGCATAAAATAAGGGTGTTGCTATATTGGCTTGATCGTAAAACTGACCACATGCAAATAAAATAAACTCTCCAATAGCCATCACTAAGCCCCCCGCTATGATAGATCTATTATTACCCCAATATCTATCCGCTATATAACCACCTAATAAAGGCGTTAAATAAATCAAACCTGTATAACTACCATATACTTGAGAAGCAAACACCTTATCAAATAACAAAGCCTTGGTTAAGAATAACACCAAGATCGCCCTCATGCCATAATAGTTAAATCGCTCCCACATTTCTGTGGCGAATAAAACATATAAACCTTTAGGATGCTTTTGAGTAGTTGCTGACATAAGAATCGTTTATTTAATTGACCCAAATTAATAAAATCCCTTTAATAATTTTTACTTTCGTGGTATAATCCATCATATTATGAATATTTTACTCATTGGATCAGGAGGCAGAGAACATGCATTGGCTTGGAAAATGACAAAATCACACCATTGTGATCAATTGTTTATTGCCCCAGGAAACCCTGGCACTGCTGCTCTTGGAACCAATGTAGCTATTGATATCAATGACTTTGAAGCACTCAAACAATTTTCTGTGGAACAGTCTATAGATATGGTGGTAGTTGGACCAGAAGAGCCTTTGGTAAAAGGTATTTTTGATTTTTTTGCGCAAGATGCATCTACTTCACATATTAATGTGATTGGCCCCTCTAAAAATGCTGCACAACTAGAAGGAAGCAAAGCTTTTAGTAAGCATTTTATGCAAAGACATGGTATTCCTACTGCTTCTTATGCAGAGTTTACTGTCGAAAACTATGAAGAAGGTAAAAAATACATCAGTGCACATAGCCTACCTATTGTTTTAAAAGCAGATGGCTTGGCAGCTGGAAAGGGTGTTATTATTGCATTTAGCCACCAAGAAGCGCTAGCCAGTTTTGAAGAAATGATTCAAAACAAACAATTTGGTGCTGCCAGTTCTAAAGTAGTGATTGAGCAATTTTTAGAAGGCATAGAAGTAAGCGTTTTTGCTTTAACAGATGGCAAAAACTATCAAATAATTGGGCATGCAAAAGACTATAAAAGAATTGGAGAGGGAGATACGGGTTTAAATACAGGCGGAATGGGCTGTGTAAGCCCTGTTCCATTTATGGATGAAACCTTTATGGATAAAGTGATCAAGCGCATTGTAGAGCCTACCATCCATGGCTTTCAAAAAGAAAGTCTGGAATACAAGGGCTTTGTATTTTTTGGATTAATGAATTGCGGTGGCGAACCCTATGTAATTGAGTACAATTGTAGATTGGGAGACCCAGAAACAGAAGTAATTCTACCAAGATTACAAACCGATTTAGTAAGCCTATTGGCGGCTGCCGACAATGGCACATTAGAAGATGTGAATATCGAATTTAACGAAGGCTCATTCGCCACCGTGATGGCAGTGAGTGCAGGATATCCCGGCAGCTACCCAAAAGATATAAAAATCACCGGAATTGATACAGCAGTAAAGGATACAAAATCGATTGTATTCCAAGCTGGCACTGGATTCCAAGGAGATGATATTGTAACAAAAGGGGGCCGTGTTTTAACGGTAACAGCGCAAGGAAATCAGCTTCAAGAAGCGGTCAATAATGCAAAAAATGTACTAGCCAATATCCACTTTGATGGAATGTACTTTAGAAAAGATATTGGTTATGAGTTCCCAGGCTAAAACTTCTCGAAAATTATTCTAGCTCATTTTGCTAAAAAGCTTTGTAGTTCAAGTATTTTAAGTGAATTTTGCATCATTCGCATAGAACATTAAAAGCTTAACAATAATGGGATTATTCAACTTTTTTACCCAAGAGATTGCAATGGACTTGGGTACTGCCAATACCCTAATCATTCACAATGATGAAGTGGTTGTAAACGAACCTTCAATTATTGCCTTAAACAGGAATAATATGAAAGAAGTTTTAGGTGTTGGTAAGAAGGCATTATTAATGCACGAGAAAACACATGAAAGCATCAAAACAATTCGTCCATTAAAAGACGGAGTAATCGCCGATTTTAACGCTGCTGAATTAATGATTCGTGAATTAATGAAAATGATTTATCCAAAGAAGCCATTATTTCCACCAAGTTGGAGAATGGTTATTTGTATTCCATCTTCTATCACTGAAGTAGAAAAGAGAGCAGTAAGAGATAGCGCTGAACAAGCAGGTGCAAAAGAAGTATACATGATTCATGAACCAATGGCTGCCGCATTAGGTATTGGTATTGATGTAGAAGAGCCAGTTGGAAATATGATTATCGATATCGGTGGTGGTACAACAGGTATTACTGTAATTGCATTAGCAGGTATTGTATGTGATCAAAGTATTCGTATTGCAGGTGACGAGTTCACTGCAGATATTATGGAAGCATTAAGAAGATACCATAGTTTATTAATTGGAGAGCGTACTGCAGAACAAATTAAAATTCATGTAGGTGCTGCATTGAAAGATTTAGACAACCCACCAGATGATATGCCTGTTAATGGTAGAGACTTGGTAACTGGTATTCCAAAACAAATCATGGTTTCTTACCAAGAGGTAGCAGAAGCATTAGATAAAAGTATTTTTAAAATTGAAGAAGCTATTTTAAAGGCATTAGAAACAACGCCTCCAGAGTTGGCTGCAGATATATACCGCAGAGGTTTATACATTACTGGTGGTGGATCTTTATTAAGAGGATTGGACAAGCGCTTGAGTCAAAAAATCAAATTACCAGTGCATGTTGCTGATGATCCATTAAAGAGTGTAGTAAGAGGTACAGGTATTGCCTTAAAAAATTATCAACGCTTCCCATTCATTATGAGATAAACCAAAATAAAGTAATTTCCTTTGAAGAATATCATTGGGTTCATAAGACAGAACTTTACTTTTTTTAGTTTTTTGATACTTCAAATAGTGTCATTGGTAATGTTATCTTCTTACAGCAAGTCACACGAAACTTTTTTTGGTGGATGGAGTAATCAAGTAACAGGAAATATCAATCGCTATTATAATAATTGGGCTTATTTCTTTGATCTAAAAGCAACCAATGCGAAATTGATCCAAGAAAATGCATCACTAAGAAATCAATTAGCACAAAACTTTGTTGCCTTTGATACCACAAAAAAAGCAGGTACATTCATTCTTAGAAAAGATAGCTTAGAAAAAATTAGAAAGTTTTTCTACTACCCTGCTAAAGTGGTGGGCAACACTTTCACACTACAAAGAAATTACATTACCATTGAGAGAGGTGCCATACAAGGTATCAAAAAAGATATGGCTGCGATTAGTCCAGACGGTTCTATCGTAGGTGTGGTAGTAGAAGTTGATGATAATTATAGTAAAGTAATGAGTTTATTGCATCGCAATAGTAAAGTAAGCGCGATGTTGAAAAGAGATAAGGTTGCAGGTAGCATTGAGTGGGATGGAGAAGATCCAAATATCTTGACATTAAAAAATATATCAAAAAGTGCTGCACCAAAAATTGGAGACACTGTTTTAACTAGCCCTTACTCTTCTAATTTCCCTGCACAAATTTTAATAGGAAGAGTAACAAAAGTCATCCAAGACCCTTCCAGTAATTTCTTAACATTGAGTGTGAAATCTGCAACCAATTTTTTCACATTGGAATATATTTATTTAGTAGAGAATAAAAGAATGGCCGAACAAAAAGCGGTGGAACAAAACGAGATAAAGAATGAATAGTATATTAAAAAATAGCGCTCGTTATGTCTTGTTCTTGTTGATTCAAATCATCATCTTGAACGAGATTCCTCCTATTCATCAGTTTATCACTCCTTATATCTACTTTTTATTTTTATTATGGCTTCCATTTGGCACAAGTAGATTAGCGCTAACCGCACTTGGGTTTATTTTCGGTTACTCATTGGATTTATTCACCAATACACCGGGTTTGCACGCAGCAGCATGTACCTTAATGGGCTATATCCGTCCTACTATTTTAAATTTATTATTAGCACAGGAAGCTACAGAGGAATTGAATAGAGAACCAAGTATTGGAACAATGGGCTGGGGTCCTTATTTCATTTATATTTTCATACTTACTTTTATACATCATTTTTATTTAGTGTTATTAGAATGGTTGCAATTTGGCAACTTCACTTATTTTATTGGCAAAGTAGTAGCAACCACATTAATGAGTATGCTTTTAATATTATTACCAGAACTCATTACCAACAGAAGAAAGCTCAAAAGATAATTCATGGCATTGTACAACTCCAACAGAGGTGGCATCATACAAATCATTATTGGTGTCATATTTGTGATATTAATTGGTCAATTAATTAGCTTACAGCTGGTATCCAATAAATACAAATTAGCTGCAGACAATAATGCCATTTTTAGAAAAATCATTTACCCTGATAGAGGTATCATTTACGATCGCAAGAAAAGAGCGCTACTAGAAAATACCATCAGTTACGATTTAGTAGTTATTCCTAATGAAGCAAAAGGAGTAGATACTAATACACTTTGTGAAATATTAAAAATAGATAAGGAAGAATATAAAAAGAGAATGATCGAAGTGATCATTAAAAATTCCAGAGTAAAAGCAGGAACATTTGAACCTTTCTTAACCCCAGAATTATACGCGCAATTAACAGAGAACTTATATCGCTTTCCTGGATTCTCTTTATCAGAAAGATCTATCCGAAACTATCCGTATAATACCGCAGCCCATGTTCTAGGATATGTAGCAGAAGTAGATGTGAATTTTTTACAAAAGCACGAAGACGAAGGATATGAAATGGGTGACTATGCCGGTATGACTGGCTTGGAAAAACAATACGAACCGATCCTAATGGGACAAAGAGGTGTAAAACGATTCTTAAGAGACAATAAAGGAAAGATTCAGGGTACATATGAAAAAGGAGAATACGATACCGTTGCGATTGCTGGTAAAAATTTATTCACTAGTATGGATGTGGAAGTGCAACAATTAGCAGAAAAATTATTACAAAATAAAGTGGGTAGTGCTGTAGCCATTAATCCTAAAACCGGAGGAGTAATTGCTATGGCCAGCAGTCCGGGATATAACCCCAATTTATTAACGGGTAGTCAAAGAAGAAAAACCATCGGAAGATTATTATTAGATACAGCTCGTCCAATTTATAATAGAGCCATCAAAGGTCAATATCCTCCAGGCTCTACATTCAAACCATTAGGAGCCATTATTGCATTAGACGAAGGATTAATCACTCCCTCATATGGTTATAACTGTTTCGGATATTATGGAGCATGTGGAGATCCTAGAAAATGTGAGCACCATAATGCAGGCCATGCTGCAAATTTACAATTAGCATTAGCCAATTCTTGTAATTCTTATTTCTTGCAAGTATTTAGAATGGCTATAGACAATCCTAAATACAGGAATGCCAAAACAGGATATTTGAAATGGAAGGAATACATGAATTCATTTGGTTTTGGTAGAAAATTAGGAGTGGATTTGCCTAGTGAAAACAAAGCCAATATTCCAGATACAGCTAGATATAATAAAGATTTTGGCAACCCTAGATATTGGAATAGCTGTTATATGCTAACACTAGGTATTGGACAAGATAGAATGACCGCTACTCCACTTCAATTAGCCAATAGCATGGCCTTTATTGCGAATGAAGGATACTATTATACACCTCATTTTGTAGATAGCATTGAAGATGAAAGTGAAAGAGACGCTGCTATGTTAGAGAAGTTTCGTACCAAACAAAAAGTGACCAATATACCTTCTAGTATTTTTAAAGTGATCAAAGAAGGAATGCATGATGTAACGGTGTATGGTACTGCAGCATTTATTAAAGTCCCAGGACATGAATATTGCGCTAAAACAGGTACTGCTCAAAACCCGCACGGAAAGAACCACTCTTTATTTGTTTGTTTTGCACCAAAGGATAATCCAAAAATTGCAGTAGCCGTTATAGTTGAAAACGCGGGATATGGTGCTACATGGGCTGGTCCTATTGCTACATTAATGATGGAAAAGTATTTAAACGATACCTTAACTCCAGAAAGTACATTAAAAGCAGAAACACTTTCAAAAGTGGATTTAATGCCACAAGCTATTAAAGATTGGTATGTTCGAAATAATAAATCTGCTTATTTAACTCCATTAGAGTACAATAATGATGAATTATCGGACGTTTGGGATATGGAGATGTTGGCATCAGACGCTATTCCAGCAAGGATTCCAAAAGATACTATCAAAAAAGATACTAATAGCAAACCTGCATTGCCAACCCCACCAGCAGCACCTCAAAAAATAAATAAAGACAGTGCACTCCTACCCAATAAAAAGAAGATCATCAAAAATAAAGTTGTTCTAAAAAAACAACCTGCCATAAAAAAGAAGACTAAAAATAATAATGTCAACCAGCTCTAACCAAAACAATTTTTCCAAAGGCACCGATTTAGCCGTAATCATTTTATACATGATCATGGTAGCCATCGGCGTTTTGTGTATTTACATGGTGGAATATAACCCAAACACAAGTTGGAGCACTTCTTTTATCACTGCAAAAACCAATTATAGTAAGCAATTCTACTTTGCAATTTTTTGCAGCTTCATTGGCATATTTATTTTACTAATGGATAGTAAAGTATTTACCGCCCTTGCTAATATCTTATATGCTGGCGGGATCTTATTAATGCTAGCGACATTTGTGCTAGGTAAAAATATCAATGGATCAAAAAGCTGGATTCCTATTGCAGGTGGATTTAACTTGCAACCTGCAGAATTGTGTAAAATTTTCACTGCCTTATTTTTAGCTAAATTCATATCCAAGCCTGAAACTGATTTTACGAAATTAAAATCTCATTTAATTGCCGGTGGCATGATTGCCTTACCAGCTATATTATCTATCATGCAACATGAATTAGGATTGGCATTGGTTTACAGCGCCTTTCTTTTTGCAATGTATAGAGAAGGTTTACCTGCAGCCATTTTGGTAATTGGCTTGTCTTTTGCAGTATTGGTGATTGCTACTTTATTATTAGACCCTACTGTTCTAGCAATTATCTTAACGGTGATAGCCACTTTAATCATTTTATCAATGATTAAAAGATTTAAAAGAAATAAAAACACCATTCTAGTTGTAGTAGGCATTTGGGCAATTTGCTTTGGTACTGTAAGATTTGCAGTGCCCTATATTTTCAATAATGTTTTAGAATGCTATCAAAGTACTCGTATATATAGCATGGTGGGTAAGGAATATGATTGTAGCTTCAATATTAAAGCTGCTAAAAGTATGGCGGGCGGTAGAAAAAGCGTCAAGCCAGATGATTATAATGTAAAACAAAGTAAGATCGCGATAGGTTCTGGTGGCTTCTGGGGTAGAGGTTTCTTAAAAGGGACTCAAACCAGAGGAAAATATGTACCAGCACAACATACCGATTTTATATTTACCTCATTAGGAGAAGCTTTTGGATTTGTGGGAACATTTACATTCTTAGGATTATACTTATTCTTCTTGTTTAGATTAATTAGAATAGCAGAAAGACAAAGAAGTACTTTCTCCAGAGTATATGCTTATAGCGTAGTGGGGATTTTTCTTTTCCATATCGCTGTTAATATAAGCATGACGATTGGACTATTTCCAGTAGTAGGTATCCCATTACCTTTAATTAGTTATGGAGGTTCTTCCCTACTTACATTCACTGCACTCATCTTTATTTTATTAAGATTAGATGCCGATAGACAAATGGTGCTTCGTTAATGCTTATTTTTGTGGCATGCATATTCATCCCTTATCAGAAGGTAGTTTTACAATAGATCAAACCAAGGTATTTGTACCATTCAATACTGCTATTGAAAATTTACAGGAAAGACCTAAAGGAAGTATTTTAGTAGAAATACAACCCTTTGTAGTGATTACAGAGAAGGATATTATATTATTAGATACTGGCTTGGGGTACATGAATAAATCTGGCAAATTACAAATACACGAAAACCTCATGTCCATTGGCATTGATCCTTCTAGTGTGACCAAAGTTTTCATGAGTCATTTGCACAAAGACCATTCTGGTGGATTAACCTATATAGATCCGATGAGTCAACAAAGGTTCATTAGCTTCCCTTATGCAAAACATTATATCCAAAGAAGAGAATTTGAATTCGCCATGGAAGGCGGAAAATCTTCTTATATACCCGAACAGATAGCCCTATTCGAAGAATTTAGTGGAGTAACTTGGTTAGAAGAAGATGAAGGAGAGATTGATCAATATATACATTATCAGCTAAGTGCTGGTCATAGTAAATTTCATCAAGTAGCTTGGATCAAAGAACAAGATGATACCATCTTTTATGGTGGAGATGAAGCACCACAACTACAACAAATGAGATCTAGGTTTGTAGCCAAATATGATATGGATGGGAAGAAAGCCATGCAATGGAGACAGACTTGGTGGGAAGAAGGCAATAATGCAGGTTGGCAATTTGCTTTTTATCATGATATTAGTCATCCAACATGGAAAAACAATAGCACCATTTAAAACAAACATTCATTAGGAATCAATAGGGACAAGGGTTTCAGAGGATGCTAGTAATTATTTTGTACCTTTAGTGCAAGATGATGTCCAATTCCAACAATAATTACTCCGTTCAATTTAGAAGAAATGTATCTGACAAATACATCATCTATAATAGTTTGTTTGCAGCATTGCCATACTCTGGTATAGCAAATGTTGGTGCATTACTTCCTATTATGTTGCAAACCTGTGAAGATGGTTATGCAAAAACAAAATCTCCCATAGAGATTATCGACTACTTCTTCAAACAACATACGGCTGTTGAAACGGAAAAAGAAAAAATAGATCACTTGTTTAAATATGTGCAATACATGGAAAGACAGGTTGTTTTATTTGACGCCATTGAAGATGCGGCTTTTACTTCAGTGAATGATATAGAAGGAATGGGTAGCTTGAAAGCATTAATTAGAGAAGCTAGTTTCTCTGGTAAAACACAGGCTTTAAAAAACAAACTAAAAGATTTTAAAGTTAGAATTGTTTTAACAGCACACCCTACTCAATTTTATCCTGCAAATGTATTAGGTATTATACATGATATGGGTGACGCTATTGCCAAGAATGATTACCATACCATTAATCAATATATTCAACAACTAGGTTTAACGCCATTCTTTAACAAGAAGCAACCTACTCCAACAGACGAGGCACAAACTTTGATGTGGTATTTAGAAAATGTATTCTATAATGCTGTCGGCAATATTTATGATGCCATCGTTAAGAATGTATTTGATAATGATTATGATGCAGCCAATCCTTTTATTGAATTGGGTTTCTGGCCTGGAGGAGATAGAGATGGTAATCCATTTGTAAATGCCGCGACCACTATTAATGTGGCTCAGTTATTAAGAAGTAGTAGTATTGTTTCCTATTATAGAGATGTCAGAAAATTAAAAAGAAAATTAACTTTTGCGGGGGTGGACACTATTTTAAATAGTCTGGAAACAAGACTTTATGAGAATGTATTTAGACCCGAAGCAAGTAGTCCAATATCTAGTGAAGAAATCATAGGAAGTCTCACAACCATTAGACAAAAATTGATCAATGAAGACCATTCACTATACTTAAATAAATTAGAGAGTTTATTAAATAAAGTGAAAATATTTGGAACACATTTTGCTTCATTGGATATTAGACAAGATAGTAGAATTCATCATAAAGTATTAATGGACCTTGGGGTTTTACCAGACAACTATCTTGCATTAGATGAAGCTGCAAAACTCAATCTGTTAGCTACATTAGAAGGCAAGTTGGATCCTACCAATTTTGAAGAAGCCATTACAAGAGATACCCTAGAAAGTATTTACGCGATACAAACCGTACAAGCACTCAATGGAGAAGCAGGTTGTCATAGATATATTATAAGCAACTGCCAGACTGCAGTCAATGTGATGGAATTATTTGCTTTAATGCGTTTGTGTAGTATGAATGAACAAATTAGCAATATTGATATTGTTCCATTATTTGAAACCATCGATGATTTAGCGGCTTCTGAAAAAATCATGGATACTTTATATCAACATCCAATTTATGCTGCACACTTAGCCACTAGAAAAAATCAACAGCCTATCATGTTAGGATTCAGTGATGGCACAAAAGATGGGGGTTATTTACAAGCTAATTGGGGAATTTGTAAAGCGAAAGAAGTATTGACTACCATTTCAAGAAAGTACCATATTGTAGTAAGTTTCTTTGATGGTAGAGGTGGGCCTCCTTCAAGAGGTGGTGGTAAAACCCATCAATTCTATGCATCTATGGGAAATCAAATTGAAAATCAAGAAATTCAATTAACAGTTCAAGGTCAAACCATTACTTCTACATTTGGCACCATACAATCTGCACAATATAATTTAGAACAATTATTAAGTGCAGGTGTAAGTCATGAGTTATTTTCTGATGCTAGATTACAAATGTCTGCGCAGGATAGATTGATTTTAGAAGAATTAGGAAACATCAGTTATACCAGTTACCAGCAACTTAAAGAAAATCCATTGTTCTTGCCTTATTTACAAAAGTTCAGTCCTTTGAATTTTTATAGTAAAAGTAATATTGCAAGTAGACCTGCTAAAAGAGGTGCTGGTAATACATTAAAATTTGAAGATCTAAGAGCTATACCTTTTGTGGGAAGTTGGAGTCAAATGAAACAAAATGTTCCAGGATTTTACGGCGTGGGAACTGCTTTACAAGTATTAAAAGAAAAAGGAATGTGGAAAGAAGTGCAATCACTTTTTAACAATATTGCTTTCTTTAGAACACTCATAGATAATAGTATGATGAGTATGGTGAAGTCTAATTTTGCCATTACCAAATATGTAGACAAGGATCCTCAATTCTCAGCAATCTGGAATACGATTAAAAATGAATTTATACTCACAACACAATTGTATCTAGAACTAAGTGGCGGAAAAAGTTTGATGGAAAATGATACTGTTGGAAAGCATTCCATTTTATTAAGAGACAGAATCGTATTGCCCTTATTGACAATACAACAATACGCATTGGGAAAAATGCAGGAAGAAGGTTTGAGTGAAGCATCAAAAAATGCCTACGAGAAACTGTTGACCAGGACCATGTTTGGGATTATCAATGCTGCAAGAAATTCAGCTTAATTTAAACAGGAGCTTTCGTATCCTTCCATTTCCAAAGGTGTAAACAAGCAAAGGTTTTATAAGGAGACCAAGACGCTGCTTTTTTAAGCATCTTAGTGCGAAGCTCTTTTTTGGTTTCGTATTTAATTTTATACAATTTAATCATGGCTTGTTGTATACCTAAATCATCTACTGCAAACACATCTTCGTGGCCTAAACTAAACATCAGTAACATTTCAACCGTCCATCTTCCAACACCCTTAATTTGAGTAAGCAATTCTATTACTTCCTCCGGTGGCATTTTGTATAATTGAGCATCTGTGATTTTATGTTCTAAAAAGAAATTGGCCACATTCTGCACATAGTTCACTTTCGCATTACTTAAACCAATGCCTTTTAAAATCAACGGATCGGTTGATACCACTTTTTCACAAGTGGGCTCTTTACCCCCATACAAATCCAAGAATCTAGTAAAAATAATTTTAGCTACCTGTGTACTTAATTGTTGACTGATAATACTTGCTATCAAACGAATTGGGGTGTTCTTTCTTTTGGTCAAAGAATGAGTATCCTCATTTAACAATGCAGCCAGGGCTTTATCTTTTTTTAAATGTAGTTTATACGACATAGCACAATTTAGGTTCTTTTATGTAATTTAGGTAGGTCTAACTTCAAGCACATGAAAAAAATATTACTACTTATTGGCATCATCATTTCTCTCTCTAGTATGGCTCAAACAAAAGACGAGCAAATCATAAGAAAAATGTTAGGGGATCAAATTAGTTTCTGGAATAAAGGAGACATACCTGGATTTATGCAAGGCTATTGGGAAAATGATAGCTTGGTATTTATTGGAAAAAACGGACCTACTTATGGATACAATAATACTTTACGCAACTATCAAAAAAACTATCCCAATAAAGATTATATGGGTGTGCTAAATTTTGATATACT
>JACCDS010057160.1_pt1 | contig 27588 bp, 26 predicted proteins | sample 7446441 | NCBI WGS metagenome assembly JACCDS01 (sample SAMN15323445, study PRJNA562643) | freshwater metagenome | isolation source: river surface water | place: USA:Blue River Watershed | collected 2017-08-17 | reverse complement strand
CGATGCGACGATGAGCCCCTATGAAATCGTCCAGCCGGGCGGCTCGGTCGAATATAACAACGAGGAGGCCGGTGCGGTCTGGGTGCAACGCTTCACCCACCAGTTTCCCAAATATGTCTGGCTGAACCCGGAGCCCGAGGGACTATGGCCGTACCGGCAGTCGATCGCGATCATCCGCCAGCTCGTGGCCGACCGCATGTATCCGGTCACGATGGAAGGCCTGGATAGGGCGATGCAGATGTTGTCGAAGTAGCGTCGCCGGGTTTCGGAGCAGTGATGGCACAGCCCGCCGAGGTAGCATGCGCCATCCACCGTCCGCACCGCAAATGACGAAATCCGCTTGCGCCTGACAAAATTCATTAGAATTCCCCGGTTTGCCCCGCGCGGGCACCTCATTTGCAAATTCAACCCCCTGTCGAATGGCCAGCAAAAAACCTGATTACAGCGAATCATCAATCCGTGTCCTGAAAGGCCTCGAGCCGGTGAAGCAGCGGCCGGGCATGTACACCCGCACAGAGAATCCGCTGCACATCATCCAGGAGGTGATCGACAATGCCTCCGACGAAGCACTCGGTGGCTATTGCAAAAACATCCAGGTCACGATGAACGCCGATGGCAGCGTCAGCGTCGAGGATGACGGCCGCGGCATTCCGGTCGGTTTGCACCCGGAAGAACAGATATCGACCGTCGAGATCGTCTTTACCCGTCTGCACGCGGGCGGCAAGTTCGACAAGGGCTCGGGCGGCGCGTATGCCTTCTCGGGCGGCCTGCACGGCGTCGGCGTGTCGGTCACGAATGCGCTCGCGTCGAAGCTGGAGATCACCGTCTGGCGCAAGGATGACAAGGGCAACGGCGTGCACAGCATCGAGTTCGCCGATGGTGACGTGGTGCAAAAGCTGACGTCGCGCGCCGCCGGCAAGGACGACAAGAAGTCCGGTACGCGCGTGACCGTCTGGCCGAACCCGAAGTATTTCGATTCGCCGCAGATTCCACTGGCCGAGCTGCAGCGCCTGTTGCGCTCGAAGGCGGTGCTGCTGCCGGGCGTACGCGTGTCGTTCACGCAGGCCAAAACGGGCGACACGCAGTCGTGGCTGTATGAACAAGGCCTGCGCGGCTACCTGAACGAGACGCTGGCGCAGACCAGCGGCGGCGCGACGCTGATCCCGCTGTTCGAGGGCGAGCAGTACGCCAGCGCCGACGCGGACGGCTTTGCCGAGGGCGAAGGCGCAGCGTGGGTCGTGGCGTGGACGGAAGACGGCGCCGTGGTGCGCGAGTCATATGTGAACCTGATTCCGACGCCGGCCGGTGGCACGCATGAGTCCGGCCTGCGCGAAGGACTGTTCGGCGCGGTAAAGAGCTTCGTCGAGCTGCATTCGCTGCTGCCCAAGGGCGTGAAGCTGCTGCCGGAAGACGTCTTTGCGCGCACGTCGTTCGTGCTGTCGGCGAAGGTGCTCGATCCGCAGTTCCAGGGGCAGATCAAAGAGAAGCTCAACTCGCGCGACGCGGTGCGGCTGGTCGCTGGCTTTTCGCGCAGCGCGCTCGAGCTGTGGCTGAACCAGCATGTCGACTACGGCAAGAAGCTGGCCGAACTGGTGATCAAACAGGCGCAAAGCCGGCTGCGCTCGGCGCAGAAGGTGGAGAAGCGCAAGTCGTCCGGCGTAGCGGTGTTGCCCGGCAAGCTGACTGACTGCGAATCGACCGACATCACCCGCAACGAGATCTTTCTGGTCGAGGGCGACTCGGCCGGCGGCTCGGCGAAGATGGGTCGCGACAAGGAATTCCAGGCCATCCTGCCGCTGCGCGGCAAGGTGCTGAATGCGTGGGAGACCGAACGCGACCGGCTGTTCGCCAATAATGAGATCCACGACATCGCCGTGGCGATCGGCGTCGACCCGCACGGCAAGGGCGACGAACCGGACCTCTCCGGCCTGCGCTACGGGCGCATCTGCATTCTGTCCGACGCCGATGTCGATGGCTCGCATATCCAGGTGCTGCTGCTGACGCTGTTCTTCCGTCATTTCCCGAAGCTGATCGAGCGCGGGCATATTTACGTCGCGCGTCCGCCGCTGTATCGGGTCGACGCGCCGGCGCGCGGCAAGAAGCCGGCACAGAAAATGTATGCGCTCGACGACGGCGAACTCGAGGCCATCGAAGACAAGCTGCGCAAGGACGGCGTGAAAGACGGCGCCTGGAGCATTGCGCGCTTCAAGGGCCTGGGCGAAATGAGCGCCGAACAGCTGTGGGAGACCACGATGAACCCGGACACGCGCCGCCTGTTGCCGGTGGCCTTCGGCGAGCTGGGCGTGCAGGCGTCCGAAGCGCGCTTCACCATGCTGATGGGCAAAGGCGAGGCTGCCGCGCGGCGCGCCTGGCTCGAGGAGCATGGCAATGAAGCCGAGGCCGATATCTGATGCACGACGCATCGTCCATGAAGAACCACGCACGACAAGTAACACTGACCTGGCCGCACACCCATGACTGACCAACCCACCCTGTTCGAAACCGCCGCCGACGATGGCGGCGAGTCGCTGACGCTGGCCACCTTCGCCGAGCGCGCCTATCTCGATTACGCGATCTCGGTCGTGAAGGGCCGCGCATTGCCCGACGTCTGCGACGGCCAGAAGCCGGTGCAGCGCCGCATCCTGTACGCGATGGACCAGCTGAGGCTGGATCCGGCCGCCAAGCCGCGCAAATCGGCCGCGGTGGTCGGCGACGTGCTCGGCAAGCTGCACCCGCACGGCGACCAGTCGGTGTATGACGCGATGGTGCGTATGGCGCAAAACTTTGCGCTGCGCTATCCGCTGGTCGATGGCCATGGCAACTTCGGTTCGCGCGACGGGGACGGTGCTGCGGCGATGCGCTACACCGAAGCGCGGCTGACGCCGATTGCGCGGCTGCTGCTCGACGAGATCGACATGGGCACGGTCGACTTTGTGCCCAACTACGATGGCTCGAGCGAAGAGCCCAAGCTGTTGCCGGCACGCCTGCCGTTCGTGCTGCTGAACGGCGCGTCGGGCATTGCGGTCGGCCTCGCGACGGAGATCCCGTCGCACAACCTGGCTGAGGTGGCCGCAGCTGCGGTCGCGCTGATTCGCAACCCGAAGCTGAGCCATGACGAACTGGTGGCGCTGGTGCCCGGCCCGGACTTCCCCGGCGGCGGCCAGATCATCACGCCGGCCGCGCAGATCAGCGAGATCTATCAGTCAGGCCGCGGCAGCATCAAGGTGCGCGCGCGCTGGAAGATCGAAGAGCTCGCGCGCGGCCAGTGGCAGCTGGTGGTGACGGAGCTGCCGCCGGGCACCTCGTCGCAAAAAATTCTCGAAGAGATCGAAGAGCTGACCAACCCCAAGGTCAAGCTCGGCAAGAAGAGTCTGACACCGGATCAGTTGGCCACCAAGCAGACGCTGCTGGGCGTGCTCGATACGGTACGCGACGAATCCGGCCGAGATGCGCCGGTGCGCCTCGTGTTCGAGCCGAAATCGAAGAACCAGGAGCAGGAAGAGTTCAGCAATCTGCTGCTCGCGCATACGTCGCTGGAGACCAATGCGCCGGTGAACCTGGTGATGATTGGCGCCGACGGCCGGCCGAAACAGAAAGGCATCGGCGACATCCTGCGCGAATGGCTGGGCTTCCGTTTCGACACCGTCACGCGGCGCACACAGCACCGGCTCGGCAAGGTGGACGATCGCATCCACATTCTCGAAGGCCGCGAAGCGGTGCTGCTGAACATCGACAAGGTGATCAAGATCATCCGCGAGTCGGATGAACCGAAGGCCGCGCTGATGGAAGCCTTCCGGCTGTCGGAGCGGCAGGCAGAAGACATCCTTGAGATCCGGCTGCGGCAGCTGGCACGGCTTGAGGCCATCAAGGTGCAGCAGGAACTGGCGGAGCTGCGCAAGGAAAAGATCGGGCTGCAAGATCTGCTCGACAATCCGGCGTCGATGAAGAAGCTGGTCATCCGCGAAATCGAGGCCGATGCCAAACAGTATGGCGACGCACGTCGCACGCTGATCGAAGAGGCCGAGCGTGCGGTCGCCGAGCAGAAGGTGATCGACGAGCCGGTTACGGTGATCGTGTCGCAAAAGGGCTGGGTGCGCGCGCGCCAGGGCCACGGCCATGACGCACAGTCGTTCACGTTCAAGGCCGGCGATGCGCTGTATGCGACCTTCGAGTGCCGCACGACCGAGACCCTGCTGGCCTTCGGCTCGAACGGCCGCGTGTATTCGGTCTCGGTCGCGCAATTACCAGGCGCGCGCGGCGACGGCGTGCCGTTGACCACGCTGGTCGAGCTCGAGACCGGCACACGGCTGGTGCATTATTTCGCGGGCGCCGCCGATACGGCTCTGCTGCTGGCGTCCACCGCCGGATACGGCTTTACCGCGAAGGCAGCCGACATGGTGTCGCGGCAAAAGGGCGGCAAGTCCTTCCAGACGCTCGAAGAGGGCGACGAGCCGCTGATGCCGCGCACGATAGGCGCAAATGCCAGCGCGATCGCCTGCCTGTCCGCAGGCGGCCGCGTGCTGGTGTTCGGCCTCGGCGAAATCAAATACCAGCCGGGCGGCGGTCGTGGCGTGATTCTGATGGACCTGGAAGACAAGGAACAACTGCTGGCGGCGCAGCCGATCAGCCAGAAAGGCGTGAAGGTGATCGGCACCGGCCAGCGCAGCGGCAAGCCACAGGAAAGCAATCTCAGCGGCACCGAGCTGGCCAACCACTTTGGCAAGCGCGCGCGCAAGGGCAAGCTGCTGGCGTCGCGGATGAAGGCGTCGCACCTCGAGGTGCTGGGCTAAGCATGCAGCGGGACAGACAAGGCCAGCGTCAGCGATGGCAGCGTCTGGCCTGCGCACTGCTGACGGCCGCCTGCGCGAGCTGCACGCACGTCAATCCCTACTATGATCCGGCGCGGCCGCACCACACGCGCTCGGGCTTTCGCAATAACTACGTCGACGATTTCTTCACCGGTTCATTCTGGTCATGGCAATGGCAGCGCTGGCGTGATGGCCTGCCGAAGCCACCGGCCAGCGTCGCCGCGATGCAGCCCGTGCGGCCTGACCTGCACTGGCTGCAGCAAAACCGCAGTGTGCCGGCGGCCACCTGGATAGGCCACGCGACCGTGCTGCTGCAGGCAGGCGGGCTGAATATCCTGACCGATCCGATCTTTTCCGAACGCGCGTCGCCGGTGTCATGGGCCGGGCCGAAGCGCAAGCTGCCGCCCGCGCTGCAGCTGGCCGACCTGCCGCACATCGACGCCGTGATCGTCTCGCACAATCATTACGATCATCTGGACCTGCCGTCTCTGAAGGCGCTGAATGCGCAGGCCGGCGGACCGCCGCGTTTTCTGGTGCCGCTGGGCGTGGGCGACTGGCTGCGCGAACAGGGCATCACCAACGTGTTCCAGCTCGACTGGTGGCAGTCGACCGCCCTGCCCGGCGCGACCTTGCACTTCGTGCCGGTGCAGCACTGGTCAGCGCGCGGACTGTTCGATCGCTTCGATACCTTGTGGGGCGGCTGGGTCATCGACACGGCCGCCGACGGGCGGCCGCTCAAAGTGTTTTTCACCGGTGACACCGGCTATTCGAAGGATTTCGCCGACATCCGGCGCCGCTTCGGCGAGATGGATTTCGCGCTGATTCCGGTCGGTGCGTACGAGCCGCGCTGGTTCATGAAGCACCAGCATGTCAACCCGGCCGAAGCGGTACAGATCCATCTTGACCTGCAGTCACGGCAATCGCTGGGCATTCACTGGGGAGCGTTCGAGCTGACCGATGAATCGCTGGACGAACCTCCGGTCATGCTGCGGCAAGCCTTGCAGGCGCGCGGGCTGGCGGATAGCCGCTTTGTCACGCCGCCACCAGGAAAGATATTGAAAATTGGAAATTTCAGTCAGTAAATCAATCGCTTAGAAGAAAGTCAAATTCGAGATTTAGGCCAGGAAATTATTCCTTGCGTCATTGAAGTGAGGAAAACCGGCCTTTATGATGGGCAAATCTTGCTCATCGTAAAGCGCCATGAAACGCCTCTTTCCTGCTGCCCTCGTTCGCCGATTCACTGCTGTCGTTACGCTGTCCACGCTATCGCTGTCCACCGCAGCCCTCGCTAACACGCCGGTGCCGCCGGTCGCGCTTGACCCCACGGTCAATGAGCAAGTGGTGATGTTGCCCGTACAGGAAAACGGCCAGAACCTGCAGTTCGAGACGACGATTTTCCGGCCGCCCGGCGAAGGTCCGTTTCCGCTACTGCTGATGAACCACGGCAAAGAGCGCGGCAGTCCGGCCAACCAGAAGCGCGACCGGTTTCTTGCGCTCAGCCGCGAATTCGTCAAGCGCGGCTATGCAGTGGCGGTGCCGATGCGGCGCGGATTTTCGCAGTCGACCGGCGAGTACCGTGAATATGGCTGCAACATGAAAGACAACGGGCAAGAACAGGCGGACGATATCGTCGCCGCGCTGGACGCGCTGGTGAAGCAACCGTGGGTCGATCGCGGGCGTATTGTCGTCGCGGGCCAGTCGTATGGCGGGCTGGCGACCATGGCCTTCGGCACGCGCCATTATCCGGGCGTACGTGGCCTCTTGAATTTTGCCGGCGGCCTCCGCATTGACGGCGGCAATTGCGACTGGCGCGGTGCGCTGGTCGCTGCCTTTGGCAACTATGGCGCGTCGACTCCTCTGCCGAGCCTGTGGTTCTACGGCGAGAACGACAGCTATTTCGACCAGCCGCTTGCCCAGCAGCTGCTGCAGGCTTATCAGGCGGCCGGCGGCGCGTCGCAGCTGATCGCTTACGGCGCGTTTAAATCCGACTCACATGGCATGGTGGGCAGCCGGGATGGCGTGAACGTCTGGCTGCCGGAGGTCGAGCGTTTCCTGAAGGGTGTCGGTATGCCGACCGAAGTAACGGTCGCCATCGCAGATACTCCGCGCCCGCCGGCCACGGGTTTCGCGTCAGTGGACAACGTGAGCGCGGTGCCGTTCATCTCCGACAAAGGGCGCAGCGGCTATCGGGACTATCTGGCGAAATCGACGCCACGGGCGTTTGCGATCTCAGGTTCCGGTGCGTGGAGCTGGGCGGAGGAAGGCGACGATCCGGCGTCGCGCGCATTGGCGTCCTGCCAGAAGAACAGCAAGCTGCCCTGTCAGCTGTACTCGATCGACAATGATGTGGTCTGGAACGGAAACACCGCGACCGTGGCACCGGTCGCGGCGATGAACTGACAGGTTCAGTGACGCTGTGGGTGTGCGCTGTCAGCCGGCGTTGAGATCGTCGCCCAACGCGGCCTGCGAGCGGCGCAGCTTGGCGTTGCGCAGGTCATGGCCGAGCACGACGCGCACACGGTCGCCGAGCGCTTCGTTATTCCAGTAGACCGGCGCGATGCGAAGCTGCTTGGCCAGCTGGCGCGCGGCCTGACGGTTACCTTTCGAATACTCGATGCGCGTGAGCTGCACATTGAAGCCCGGCTGGTTGCCGAAGCGGACCACTTGCCATTCACGGCCACCGACGCTCTGGTACACCGAGCGCGCCATGCCAGCGATGCCATTGCCGTTGATGATCTCGACGCGCGTGCCCTGACCGGCGGTGGCCACGATGTCCCGCACAGCAGAGCGCTTGCCCGGTTCCGGCGTGCCCGGCACCAGCGATTGCACTTCCGACGCCTGCGTCTCGGCCATCGCGATGGGTGCCGAGCCTGGCCGCTGCAGCACATGCACACCGGAGCTGAGCGCAACGATGGTGTCACGCGCTGGCTCTGCGATCGTGATGACGCCATCCTGCTCGTCGAGCTGCGCCATCGGCACCGGTGCAGCTTGCGGGCCCAGCTTCTGCATCACCATGGCCAGCTTTTCTTTCAGCCGTTCATTCGACGGATCGAGCGCGACCGCACGCTCGAGTGACACGCGCGCATCGAAGTAATTACCCTTCAGGTAATGCGCGTAACCGAGGTTTCCCTGCAAGTGCGCCTGATCGGGACGCTTGGCGGCCAGCGTCGTCAGGATGGCAATCGCCTGGTCGACATCGCCGCGACTGGCCGATACCGCCGCCAGGCCGTTGTGCGCCTCAATGTGCGCGGGCTCAAGCTCGAGCGCACGGCGATACGCTCGCTCAGCGTCGTCAAAACGCCCGCTGCGCTGCAGCTCTCGCCCGAGCACATAAAAGCCGTCGGCGCTGTCAGGCGCGCCACGCACTTCGGAGAACGGCACGATGCGCGCCTGCTGCTCGGTCGGCGTGGAGCTACAGCCTGCCAGCAATGCGGTACCAATCAGTGCAGCCAGTAATTTCGGATGGTGTTTCATACGAACCTCCATTTGGGCAACGAGGCAATCATGAGGATCCTGCCAGCGCCGGCAGAAGATTGCGGTAAATCTGCAAGATCGCCGGACCGATCAGGATCACCATCAAGGTCGGGAAAATAAAAAAGATCAGCGGGAACAGCAGTTTCAACGCCACCTTGGCAGCCGCTTCTTCGGCACGCTGGCGGCGCTTGATGCGCAGGTTTTCTGAATGAATGCGCAGCGAGTCGCCCATGCTGGTGCCGAAACGGTCCGACTGGATCAGCATCGCCACCAGCAGGTCGATATCCTCGACGCCGGAGCGCAGCGCGAAATTGCGCAGCGCGTGTTCCTTGGTGAAACCGGTACGCAGCTCAAGCTGCACGATCTGCAGCTCTTCCGCCAGCACCTGGCTCTTGAGCTGGATCTCGGCCGCGACCTTCGCGATGGCCGCATCCAGGCCCAGACCGGCCTCGACGCAAATCGTCAGCAAGTCCAGCGCGTCCGGAAAGCTCTCAAAGATCTCGCGCTGGCGATTGGTGATACGGCGCTTGAGCACGAGGTTGGGCGCGTAATAACCGGCATATGAGCAGGCCACGATCGCGAACATCAGTCCCTGGGTACCCGAGCGGAACATCGCCCCGCCCAGCAGCAGCGCGAGCAGCGGGAGCAGAAGCGCGAGGATCGTCTTAGTGCCGTAAAAGACATACGGCGCGGACGGCTGGCGCCAGCCGGCATTCATGAAACGGATGCGGATCGGCGATTCTTCCCAGCCCTCTTTCGGACGGGACAGCTTGGCCAGCGGCCGCGTGACCTTAACGACGCGCTCAACCCACGGATTGGCATCGTCGGAGCCGAGCGATGCGCGCGGCTCGCTTTCCATGCTCGCCACGCGGCGGCGGAAACGGTCGGGCGTCAGAAAATAGACGGCCGCCGCCGCCCCGCCAGCAAACACCAGAAAAATCGCTGCTAGAAAAAGCAGGGATTGCACAGTCATGAAATTTCCTTGTCGTTCATCTCGCCGCTACACCCGAATACGCACGATCATGCGCATCCACAGCACGCCGAAAATCATCATCGCCAATGCAACGCCCAGCATCTTGGGGCCGGCCGGATCGTTCCAGAAACTAACCAAGTAATCCGGGCTGATCACCGCAAACACCGCCGCGATCGCAATCGGCAGCATGCACAGGATCACCGCCGACAGCCGGCCTTCGGCCGACATGGTCTTGACGTCACCCATCAGTTTCAGGCGCTGGCGGATCAAGAGGCTCACATTGGTCATAACTTCTGACAGGTTACCGCCGGCCTCGCGCTGGATCAGGATGGCAACCACCATGTAGCGCAAGTCGGTCAACGGTACCCGCTCGGCCAGCCTCTGCAACGCGTCGTTGAGCGGCGAACCGAAACTGACTTCGTCCGATACCTGACGAAACTCCGACGAGATCGGCTCAGGCAGTTCGTCGGCCAGCATCTGCAAAGTCGCGGTCAGCGCATGTCCGGCCTTGAGGCTGCGGCTGACGAGATCGGCCGCTTCCGGCAATTGACGCTCGATGCCGTGCAGGCGTTCAGACCGCTTGCGCATCACGACCAGGCTGGGCGCCGCGCCGCCGAGGAGTCCGAACACCGTGCCCATGAAGAGGGTACGCGTCATGATCAGCCCGAGCAGGAAACCGATGAAAAATCCGGCAACTGAATAGCCAGCGAAACGCGCAACGTTCCAGGTGACGCCACCCTGACTGAGAAAGTCGTTCAGCTGGTAGACGCCCGGTACGCGGACGAGTATTTTTTCGACTTGCGCCGATTCCGACAGGCGCTGGTCCTTCAGCAGCCGGTTGGGCGTCGCCTGCCGGTCCGCACTCTTTTTTACGGAGAGGTCGCTCAGGCGGCGGCCGATACGCCGCGCCGCCTTGCTCTGGCTGGAAAACCACCATTGCCATATCGCCTCAATGCCCAGCGCCGCAGCGATGAACACCAAGACCCCGAATCCGTAGTAAAGCCAATCCATCCCTGGCGTCTCCCTGATCAGTCTGGCGTCATTCGAAGATCCGCGACGGATCGTAGATCTCGTCCGGAAGTCCGACGCCGAATTCCTTCAGCCGCTGGTTAAACTGCGGATGCAGGCCGGTTGCTGCAAAGTGGCCCAGCACCTTGCCGTCCGGCGCCACCCCCGTGCGACGGAACGCGAAGATTTCCTGCATCGTGATGATCTCGCCTTCCATGCCGGTCAGCTCGTGCAGGCTGATCAGCTTACGGGTGCCGTCGGTCATGCGGGCGATCTGGATCACGACCGTGATGGCCGACGCGATCTGCTGGCGCATCGCGCGGATGCCCAGGTTCGCGGTCGCCATGCCGACCATGTTCTCCAGACGCGACAGTGCATCACGCGCGGTGTTGGCGTGGATGGTGGCCAGCGAGCCGTCGTGGCCCGTGTTCATCGCCTGCAGCATGTCGAGCGCCTCGGCGCCGCGCACCTCGCCCAGGATAATGCGGTCAGGACGCATACGCAGCGCGTTCTTCACCAGCGCGCGCTGCGAGACCTCGCCCTTGCCTTCGATGTTCGGCGGGCGCGTCTCGAGCCGCACCACGTGCGGCTGCTGCAGCTGCAGTTCGGCCGCATCTTCAATCGTGACGATACGCTCGTTCGACGGAATGAAGCCGGAGATCACGTTCAGCAGCGTCGTCTTACCGCTGCCGGTACCGCCGGAAATGATGATGTTGATCTTGGCCTTCGCGAGCGCTTCCAGCAGCTGAGCCACCGGCGGCGGCACACTCTTTTTGTTGACCAGGTCATTGATCGACAAAGGCTTCGCGGAAAAACGGCGGATCGACAGAATCGGACCGTCAATGGCCAGCGGCGGGATGATTGCATTCACCCGCGAACCGTCCGGCAGGCGCGCATCGACCATCGGGCTCGATTCGTCAACGCGGCGTCCGACACGTGAGACGATCTTTTCGATGACCTTCAGCAGGTGATCGTTGTCGTCAAAGGTAATTGGCGTCAGCTCCAGCTTGCCGCGCCGTTCGACGTACACCTTGCTGCAGGTGTTGACGAGAATATCGGAGACGCTCGCATCCTCCAGCAAAGGCTCGATCGGGCCAAGGCCGAGCATCTCGTTCTGCATGTCCTGCACCAGCTGGCGCCGCTCGGTCTGGTTGACCGCGAGCCGCTGCTCTTCAATGATGCGCTCGACCAGCGTGGACAGCTCGCGCCGGAACTGTTCGCCATTGAGCTTCTGCAGGCGCTCGAGGTCGACCCGCTCGAGCAGCGTGCGGTGCATCTTCTGCTTCAGCTGCTGGTAAGCCGGTGTGTACGTGTCGGTCTCAGCGGCCGCAGTCGGCCTCAGCGCGGCGACCGTGGCGTTGCCGGCCGCCTCCCTGAGGCTGTTCCTCAGGTCGTCAGTGGCGCTGCTGCTTTTGCCGAAGAGTCCCATGCTCAGCTCCCGTAGGCGCCCGAATCACCGCCGCGCACGAAGATGCGGCGGATCAGGCCAGACTTGGTCACCGGGCTGGCGCTGCTGCTGACCGTATCGGCCAGACGGCCAACCCAGTCGGACAGGCTTTTCGCGATCGTGCTGTTGCGCGCCAGCTCGAGCACCGGCACGCCCTGATTGATCGAGTCATTGGCAACCTCGAAATTGTTGGGGATGCGCGTGTCGACCGTCAGGTCGAGGATACGCTCGATTTCACTGGTGCTGAGCGGTGCCGAGCTTTCAAAACGGTTCAGCAGCAGGTGTACTTTCTCGCGCCGGTAGCCCAGCGTGCCGAAGATCTCGATCAGGTGACGCGCACCACGCAGGTCCGGCAGCGACTGCTGCAGGACCAGATAGATCGCGTCCGAATGATCGAGAATGCGCACGCTGGCCGAGTTGACCTGGCGACCGAGGTCGATGATCACGAAATCGTAGTGGCGGCGCGCCAGGTTGACAATGGTCTCCAGATGGTCGCCGCTGAGGTCGCCGCCCGGGTCCGGTTCGGCGGGCGCGGCGAGGATGCTGTAGAGCGGCGACACGCGCACCACGCTGGAATCGAGCAGGTTGATATCGAGACGGTTGATATCGCGGCAGACGTCGGCCAGCGTGCGCTCGGGCTTGATGTCTGACACATACAGCGTCGCATCGCCGAACGCGGTGTTCAGGTCAATCAGCAGCACGCGCTTTCGGCCCAGCGACGACAGCGCATGGCCGAGGTTGGCCGAGACGAAGGTCGTACCCGCCCCGCCCTTGGCCGACACGAAGGAAATCACTTTGCCCTCGGAACTCTGGCCGATTGAGAGCTTGCTGCTGAGACGGTCCAGCGCGGCGTCGAGCTCGTTGGCCGATACCGGCGACGGCAGCACTTCGCGCACGCCGGCGCGGATCGCGGAAATCAGATATTCGGGCGATCGATCCGACGATAGCAGAATGATCACCGCCTGCGGATAACGCTCCGAGGTACGCTGCAGCAGATTGGTCGCGGCCTCGGGAAAGCTGTTGGCATCGACGAATACCAGATCCGGTCGGCCGGCCGTGGTCGGGACGCCGTCCTTCGGCAGGCCGGGCACGGCCGACAGCATCGCGATCGGCGGATTGCGGTTGGAGCAGATGCGGGTGACCAGAGCACGGAGCTCGTCGTCGTTCGAAAGAATGAATGCATTCATGGATGGCTGTTCCCTGGACTGGGGGATGTTTTCACTTATCGTTATGTGCAGTTGGCTGAATCCATTGCTTCGCGCGGCTTGTACGTCGCGAAGGCCGGCATATCGAAACCGAAACTCACGAAAGGAATCACGGTATTGATGCGCATGCCCGGTGCAATCGAGACCTTTACGCCCGTGCAGCTCGCGCGCGCGGAATCCGCAGTGGTTGCACAGTTTTGCGGCAAATACTCTATGGTAATGTTTTGCGACTGCAATGCAGGAAATATTTGCTGCATCCGCTGCTTGATCAGCGCCGAATTGGCATCGCAGACAATCGCCACGCGTGCGCCGAGCTCGGTGGCTTCATTCGCCGAGTTCATGTAATACAGCACGCGCGCTATCTCGAGCGCGCCGAACAGCAGAACCATGAAACCGCCGACGGAGGCGACCAGTGCGAATTCGACCGCCACTACGCCGGTGTTGCGACGGTAGCGCCGGACCTGTTTCAATGGGTTCTTCATCACGATTGCCTCATCACGGCAGTGATGTTCGAGAACGTCGTCGTCGGCGAGCCCGTCACCAGCGGCAACCCCATGAACGGATAGTTATAGCCTGAGATACGAACCATCACGACGTCGATCGGTCCCTGGCCGCTTGCCACGTTTTTAAAGTCGGTCTGCGACGAGCCGCTGCATTCGGACCAGCTGTTGCGGTCGCACACTTTGACATTGCTGGTGGTCAGCGATGGGGCCAGCGCTGTGCCGGTACAAGTGTCGTTGCCAAAGACGGCCAGGCATTTGGCCTGCACCACCGTCACGCTGCGGTAATCGGTGGCGTCCGGGCTGGTCATCGACAGCACGCGCACCGCCGTGCGCACGGACTTCACCACGGTGTTGTAATGGTAGATCGCACGGCCATATTCGGCGGCGCCGAACGCAAGCAGCACCATCGGTAGCAGCACCAGCGCGAACTCAACGGCCGCGACACCGCGTTGCGCCTGCCTGCGCTGCCGGTATAGTCGGGCCGTCAGGGAATTCGTTCTTCTCATTTTTTATTTCACCAATGCCGGAACGCGCGCACCGGGGCTGGTCGGTGAACCGGGCAGGCCGTTCGACGCGCAAGGACTGCCAGAATCATTGGCCTTGCCCCGGTATTCGACGCACACTTTGGTTCCGGTACCGCTCTCGCTGCCGAAGCAATCCAGGCCTTTCGGGTCGTTCTCAGCTACCGGCTGAATCAGAAAGACGCAACCCCAGTCCGCCAGCACGGGCTCTTTCGGGATTTTGCCGTCGGCGCCACATTGGACGATCGGCACCATCACAACACGCCGGTCGCGACCATTGGCCTGCAAGTAGCTGCTCGGCTGAACGGTGCCCTGGATGTCAATGCCGGTGACAGTCGAATCGCCCTGATATGCCTGGAAGGCGGTGCGCTTGTTGGTCAGGTCACCATACGCATTTGACATGGCCGGCCATGTTTTGTAGGTGTACGCGTACCCGGTCGTGTCGGGTGCGGCATCGCCTACCTTGACTGATCCAAAATAAACACCAAAACGGCTGTTGAAGTAGGAAGCCAGTGCCACTTTGTTTCCTGAGGCGGGGATCGCTGTGCCAACCGCCGGCAGGGTACACACGCCGTCGCTGATGAGCTGCGCGCCAATATCGGCCGTGCCTTTGCCGCCGGCGGTCAGGTCGACCCAACCGAATTCACCGGCGACGGAATCTTTGCCTGACTGAAGCGGGCCGGGGAGCCACGTACCAATTTTGGTTGGAACCGCATCCGCGACGCACAGCGCGATCGGAATCGCGCAGGCGCTTTGCGACGGCAGAAGGGTCGCAACGGCGAACGCCGACACTTGCTGGTCGCCGATCGATACGCCCGGGATCGCGTTCAGGGCCTGGATGAAGAAGGTCTTGATACCGGAATACGAGACGTCGCAACGCACGTATTTCATCGCCGCCGCCTGTGCCGTGCTCAGCCCGGCGCCGCTGGTATACGGACCCGCAGCCGTGGTGGCGAAGGTAATGGATACCGGCGTCGTGGTACCGCCAATCACCTTCGACTGGAAACCGGCCCGATGCAAATTGGCCACCGTGCGCCCGCTCGCTTCCGCCTTGACGGTCGGCGTCGGCAAGCCGGCGTACATGTCGCGCACCGCTGCCAGCGCGCAGGCGTCGGCGCTGTTCTGAACCTCGGTCTTGGCGATGAACATCTGGCCAAGGTCGATCGCGAGCCCGACCATGCCCACCATGGCGACAATCGTCATGGCCACCACCACGGCGACGACGCCCTGCTGCCCGCTGCGCCGCAGAGGGGGTCGTCGCCGTGATCGGGCGTGAGTCAGCATCGCCTTCACCCTGCGTCAGCGATTGCGTCCGGAGCCGAGGCCAATGGTGAAACCATCGCCGGCCTGTTGGGTGTCGCGGTAAGCATTCCGGTAGCGCTCGACACTCTCGCGAGCCGCAGCGCCTTCAACCGCCTCCTGCACGTTCTTCGACGCAGCGTCCGGATCACGGGTCTGCTGCGCGAGGGCCGCGCGGGTGCTGATGCCAAACTGGCTGTCGACGTGTGGCGTTGTCGGCGCGCAGGCGCCAAGGACGAGCGCACTGCCGACCGCCGCCAAGGTGGATAGATACAACGGCTTGTTCATCTGCCTCTCCTGTCGAGCGTTGTCAGTCGCAACGCCCGGTTATGTTCACTGTTATTTCATCTCGAAACCGGTGCCGTCCTTGCCCTGCGGCGCGCCGCGCTGCGGGGCTTGCGGTGCCGGCTTGCCCTCGAGCTTACCGCCCAAGAAAAGCTCCGTGCGCGACGGGTCACGGTACGCATCGGTCGGCAGCCCGTAATCGGCCGGCAGCGGCTTGACCAGGCGCGGCGTGACCACGAAAACCAGTTCGGTCTTGTCGTTCTGGAAGTCGGTGCTGCGGAACAGCGCACCCAGGATTGGAATCTCGCCGAGGATCGGCAGCGCACGGATGTTGCTGGTGGTGTTGTTCTTGATCAGGCCGCCGATCGCAAAGCTCTGCCCGTCCGCCAGCTGCACCGTGGTCGATGCTCGCCGCGTGGTAATCACCGGGAAAATCTGCGCGGCGTTATTGGTGCCGCTGATCGCCGCGCCTTCGCGCGACAGCTCGGAGACTTCCGGCGCGACTTGCAGGTTGATGCGGCCGCCCGACAGCACGGTCGGCGTGAATCGCAGGCCGACACCGAAATCTTTTTCCTGCAGCGAGACCATGGCCGCGCCGCCGACGCTGCTCATCTGCGCGACCGGAATCAGGATCTTGCCGCCGGCGAGGAAGCTGCCTTCCTGCCCGCTGATGGCCATCACCGTCGGCTCGGCCAGCACCTTGACCAGGCCGTCACGCTTTTCCGCCTCAATACCGAAATTGGTCGTGGCCGACCGCGTGCCCGTCACGGTCGCGCCCAGCGTGCCGCTGAGGAAATTGCTCAACAGCTGATAGCTCCACATGCCACTGGACAGTGAGCCGCTGAGCTTCGCACCGAGCTTGTCGATCAGCGATTTCGACACTTCGGCGATCTTCACCTCCAGCATCACCTGCTGCGCGGCAGCGATCGTCAGCATGTTCACGATACGTTGTTGCTGCTGCTGGCCTGTGCCGCCAGCGCCGCCCTGAGCCATCATCTGGCCGCCAGCCGCGCTGGCCAGGCCCTCCTGCTGTGCTGCGACGCTCATCAATGCCGGACGGCGCACATAGGCCTGCGCCAGTTCATAGGCGCGCTGCATCGCAACCGAATCCGATACCGTGCCAGACAGCACCAGACTTTCGGCCGCGGCGCTGACGCGGATGTCCTTCTCTTCAGGCATCAGCTCGCGCAGCGTGTTCGCCAGTCCGCTGGCATCCATCGCGACCGCGACATCGATCACATTGCAGCGCTTGCTCTTGCCCTGCACGATCATGTTGGTCGTACCGACCGCGATTCCGAGCAGATACAGCGTGTCCGGCGCGACCAGCATCGCCTGCGCGACGTTCGGGTTGCCCAGGGAGCGATTGATCACAGGCTCGGGCAATTTCAGCAGCGTCGACTTGCCAATCGCAACTTCAATCTTTGCCGGTGCGGCGACCTCGCCGTTGCAGTTCATGTTCGGGATCATCGACTGGCGCGGATCGGCGCCTGCCCCGACCTGCGCCATTTGCTGTGCATTCGCGATGCAGCTCATCAGTGCCAGCGCACCCGCCGACAGCTGCAATGCCCGCCGCACCGCTTGGTCCCCGCTCGGTATCTTCGGCTGTTTCATGTACTTTTCCCTATGCTCTTATTATCCGAAGCGTTTCAATAGCACTCGCGCGATCCGCGCAGTCCGTTGAGAACCCCCACGCAGTCCACCTCGGCCGACGTTTGCGCTGCGGCTGTCGGCGCTGTCGGAACTGCCGTCTGGCGCGGCGGGGCTGCCCGCGCGACTGCCGGCTTGCGTACCGCCGGCGCGGCCGCTTTCGGCTTCGCTTCAGCGACAGGACTCGTCTCTTTCGGGCCGGGTGCGGCCGCCGTGGAATGGGCGCCGAGTTCCAGCAGATCTTGCTTGGTCATGCCGGTCGTCGAAGCCTCGCCCGGATCGACCTGGTTGCGCAAGACCAGCGACAGCGTGCCCACGCTGCGCGCAAGGTCGATCTTCTCGGCCTGTTCGGGAGTGACTTCCAGCGTCACGGCATTCACCACGCGCGGCTTGGTGTCATCGCGATTGACCTCTTGCGCGACCGCCAGCACCAGTATCTTTTCAAGCACGATCTTCGAGATCGTCTGGTCGCGATTGTTGGCGTTGTTCACTGTGTCACGGTGGGTATTCACGATGATGTCGACAAAGTTGCCGGGCAGCGCGAAGCCGGCCACACCGATGACGTCGTTGACGCGAACGGTGATGGCACGGTGACCCTTGCCGATCACGGCGGACAGTCCGCCCTGGCTGCCGACCGGCGCCAGCTTCGTTTCCAGGATCGGCTCGCCGCGCTGCAGGCTCACACGTGCCACGCGGCCGTCCAGCTTGTCGGCTTCTGCGTATGAACCTTCGGGGACGCTGCCAGTCGGCCAGTCCACCAGCTTCACCATGTCAGCGGAGATCCGTTGCCCGAGATTGAGCTCGACGGCGGCGACGGCCACGCGCGCCACCTTAGTATTGTTCTGGCTGCTGAGCCAACGGAAGGCCAGCAGCACGGCACCGAGGCCGGCCAGCACGGCAACGGCCAGGATGATCAAGGCCCGCGTATTCTTCATCTCCCCTCCTGGTAGTCCTGCACCGGCACAGCTTCAGCGGATCGATGATCCGGACCGGACGTTATTGTTATAAGTTTAATAATTTTATTCATTGCATTCGCCGGCGCTGTTCAAGAGTTTTCGGGACAGTGACAGGGGGCTTTGACCTCTGAACTGCCATACTTCCGCCGAGCACTACAGAGGAGAGGGCCATCGGCCAGGCGCAGCGCCAACGGAGGAGACACTGGCGACTCGCCGGAACCCGGGTCCGGGAGGCACTGCTTTCCTGTCTTCGTCTTCATTTGCGCCCCCGCGAATTCGAGTAGGAAGAGTGGTAGGTTCTCGGATCTTAAATTCTGCGTTAATTTTTCTTCGGCACAAGCTGCAAGCGTGACGCGCAACTACGGCCTGACAATCAACAACACGATCGCCGTTCCGATCGCCATGACGACGCCATAAGGAATCGCCTGAAGACGCGCCGCCCCGTCAGTCGATAACGGCTCGTCAGTCAAATGTTGTAGGGCTAACATCTTCCTGTGCGAACTTCCAGCCGCCTTGCGATCCGACGAGGGCAAGGACAGCGCATCTCGCCGACGCTTTAGCAGTACGACCAGCGCCCAAATGCCGCCGACCAAGGCCGACGCCAGCGCGATCTGGAAGGTCAGGACAGGACCCGTATACATTCCCACGACGCCCAACAGCTTCACATCGCCGGCGGCCATGCCACGCATTAAATAGTGAGGCATGAACAGCGCCAAGCCGGTCAGCCCGCCCAACAAACAAGTGCCGAAGTCGGGACCTGCAGGCGCAATTAAGGAGAGACCCAGCGCAACCAGCGCACTGCATCCCAACAAACCGTTCGACACGCGCCATCGTCGCCAGTCGCTCCATGCAGCCACGGCCAGTGTCGCCGCCAACGCAGTCATACTCATGGCGGATTGCATCGCATCTAACATCACTCAGCCCGGAATCAGCCGAACACCACCCTCCGGCAAGACATTGCCACCGGACAGGAAAACGACGAACAACTGAAGTACCCTGAAGGGGAACGGCAATCCGTTACCCCCAAGGCTGACCGATCAGATATCAGGCGCCAGGCAGTGCGGTGTTGATGGTCGTGAATGCGGTGTTGACCTTCGTGCCCAGACCGACGACAACAGCCACGATCACTGCCGCGATCGCTGCAACGAACAGACCGTATTCAACGGCGGTCGCGCCACGCTCATCAGCGAAAAAATTCTTAAGTTTCTGTTTCAGTGCTTTCATTGAAGACTCCTTGATAAAAAAATGGTGTGAGTTTCCCCACACATACAAGAACAGAAAGCCCCGAGGGGACCGCCTGCCGGTTCCGATTTCGTCCGCATGCACAACAAAAACACGATAAACGAACGACCTGACAATGTTGCATGTTTGCCATTGAGTACAGTGTTATGCCTCAGGGCAAAAATCGGAATAGTTCAAACATCCTATTTTATGTAGGATTTTCGCAACAAAAAATTCAACTTATCTCGGTTTGATGATAGCAGATACCCACTCCGAGCGACTTAATTTCTGGAAAATTTGATTTAAGGCAATCGTTTTTTGCCCACTATGACCGATAGGCGGCGAAAATTCCAAAGCTCATTAAATCATGTGCTTAAACGCTAGTCATGAGAATTTGCTTCGCTAAAGCGCATCAACGTTGCCGCCACTTTCTTTAACGGCCGGTGACGCGAATCTTTACAAAACGCATGAACGACACTGCCCGATTGTTTTACGCGCTGTGGCCAGATGACGCCACGCGCGCCCATTTGAAACGTTTGCAAGAATCGGTCGTCGGACGAAGAGTCAGTCCCGAACACCTGCACATGACCCTGGCCTTCCTCGGGAATCAGGCCAAGTCGCTGCTGCCTGCACTGGCGCGACTGCTCGACAAATTGCCGGGCCAGAGTTTCACCCTTGGCATCGATCGTTATGGTTATTTCAGTAAGCCGCGCATTGCGTGGGCCGGCCCCTCCGAGGCGCCTCGGCCGTTGCTGGAATTGCAGCAGTCGTTGATGCAAGCGTTGAGCGATGCGCATGTACCATTCAATCAAGAGGGAAAGTTCAAGCCGCACGTCACACTGGCGCGGGATGCGAACAGCCTGAACGAACCCTTTGCGCCCGGCATTCCCTGGCGGGTTGGCAAGATCATGCTGATCCAGTCAGTTCAGGTGAAGGGCGGGGTAATTTATTCGCCGGTGATGGAAAAATTGCTTTTTTAATTAGCTCGACTGCCGCCCACGCACAAAGTACCTCAGCTCTGCATCTTGGCAGCGATTTTTCGCAAGACGTGTGCAGCCGCCACCAGACCGAAGCTGGCCGTCACGACCATCGCCGAGCCGTAGCCCGCACAATTCAGGCCGGTGACGCCGGCAGCGGCGTCATCGGCTTCGCCGTCGTCCACGGCACAGACCTCCGGCAGCCGCAGAGGCTCCATCGAATACACCGCGTCGATGCCGAACTTAACTTTTGTGCCGCGCGGAAAACCATGACGCAGCCGCAAATTTTTTCGCACCCGCTTCAGCAACGGTTCTTGCTCGGTGCGGGCAAGGTCGGCGACGGCAATGCGGGTCGGATCGGTCTGACCGCCCGCGCTGCCTATCGTCAGCAGCGGAATCTGATGTTCGCGGCAATGCACGATCAGCGCGGTCTTGGCGCGCGCATCGTCAATCGCATCGATCACATAGTCGAAGCGTCCAGGCGTCACCAGTGTGGCGACATTGTCGGCATCGATGAATTCTTCGATGGCAGTGACCTCGCACATCGGATTGATCTGCGCGATCCTGTCCGTCAGCGCCGCCACCTTCGCCTGCCCGAGTGTGTCGGTCAACGCATGAATCTGGCGATTCACGTTCGACTCGGCCAGATGATCGAGGTCGATCATGGTGATACGCCCGATCGCGCTACGCGCCAGCGCCTCGACCGCCCACGAACCAACGCCGCCGACGCCGATCACGCACACATGTGCGGCGCAAAAGGCGCTCAGCGCAGGCGCGCCGTACGCGCGCGCAATGCCGCCGAAGCGGCGGTCAAAGTCGATATCAGGAGCGGCAATGGGGCTGGACAGTGCGGTGGACATTCGCGCATTTTAGCGGACGTAAACTTCTTGCCCGGCTTAAACTTACGATCTGTTCAGTTTCTTAAGAGCCCGGCCGACACCGGCCCCGTCTGTCAGTGCCTCGCCTCTCCCCGTTGCTATCGTTGATTGCCGTTGCCGTGGCGGCGCATGTCGCGTTGGGCGCGGCACGCGTAACGACCTCGCTGTATGCCCTGTCGTTGCACGCGTCCGAATTCACCGTGGGCACCTTGATTGCGCTGTTTGCGGTGTTCCCGATGCTGCTCGCCGTGCCGATGGGGCGCGTGATCGATCGCAGCGGCGTACGCCGGCCACTGATGGCGGGCTGTGTGATTGCATCGCTCGGCGTCGCCATCGCTGCGTCGGTGAAAGCGATAGCGGCGCTGTATGTCGCAGCGATCCTGATCGGCACCGGCTTCATGGCGATCTTTATCGGCACCCAGCATGCGGTCGGCACGCTGGCAGCGCCCGACCAGAAGGCTGCAGGCTTCAGCAAATTATCGGTCGGCTTCTCGATCTCGGCCTTTCTCGGGCCGCTGCTGGCCGGCTTCACGATCGACCATCTCAGCCATGCGATGGCCTTCGTCGCCTGCGGCGCCTTTACCTTGCTGGCTTTGTTCATCGCGTCCGGCCGCGCACTGCGCGACCTGCCATTGCAGGCGTCCGGCCATCAGCGCGACAAAGGCAGCCCGCTACAGCTGTTGCGTGACCGGGATCTGCGCGGTGTGTATATGGTCGGCATCCTGCTGGCCGCAGCGTGGGACCTGTTCACCTTCGTCACGCCTATCCGCGGCACGCAGCTCGGCTTTTCTGCGTCGACGATTGGCATGATCCTCGCCTCATTCTCTGCGGCGACCTTTGTCGTGCGCATTGCGATGCCCGGCATCGTGCGCCGCTTCCATGAATGGCAGGTGCTCACCGGGGCACTGTGCGCCGCCGCGCTGTGCTACGCGCTGCTGCCCTTCATGCAGCAGCCGCTGTCGATGGCCGCCATCGCCTTTGCGCTTGGCCTGGCCCTGGGCAGCGGGCAGCCGAACGTGCTCGCGCTGCTGCATGTGGGCGCGCCGCCGGGGCGCGGCGCCGAAGCCATTGCGATCCGCGCCAGCATCGGCAATCTGTCAGCCGTGTCGCTGCCTTTAGCGTTCGGCGCCGCCGGTGCAACCCTGGGGCTGTTTGCCGTATTCTGGGGACTGGGCGCGATCATTGCGTGCGGCATTCCCATTGCCGCACGCCGAGCGCTGAAAATTTCTCACCGATGAATCCACTATCACCATGAGCAAGCACATTTCTATTGCCGACCTGCGCCGCGACTACAGCCATGCGACGCTGTCGGAGCACGAGGTCGATGCCGACCCGATCCAACAATTCGGCCACTGGTTTCATCAGGCGCTCGAAGCGCAATTGCACGAGCCGAACGCCATGAGCCTGGCCACCGTGGATGCCAGCAGCCGGCCGTCGTTGCGCATCGTTCTTCTGAAGGACTTCGACGAGCGGGGCTTTACGTTTTATACCAATTACCAAAGCCGCAAGGGCGAGAACCTGCTGCAGAACCCGCACGCAGCGCTGACCTTTCACTGGCATGAGCTGGAGAGGCAGGTGCGCATCGAAGGCCGCGTCGAGCGCGTACCGGCGCAAGAGAGCGATGCGTATTACGCGATCCGCCCGGTCAAGAGCCGGATCGGCGCACATGCGTCGATGCAGAGCAGGCCGATCGCCAGCCGCGAACAGCTGGAACAACAATTCCACGCGGCCGAAGCAACGTACGGCGAGCAGCCACCGAGGCCACCACACTGGGGGGGCTACCGATTGACGCCGGACTGGATCGAGTTCTGGCAGGGGCGGCGCTCGCGATTACACGATCGGATTGCCTACACGCTGCAAGCGGACGGTAGCTGGTCACGCGAACGGCTGCAGCCCTGACGAGCGCGGCGCTGCTGCATGAGCCAGGCACCTGTCGTGCCCGATTGCCTCAGCGCCGCAATTTGTCGCCAAAGGTCTTGCGGAATTTCGCGACCTTGGGCGCGACCACGAAAGCGCAGTAAGACTGCAGAGGGTGGTTGACGAAATAATTCTGGTGATAATCCTCGGCCCGGTAGAAAGCCGGCGCTTCGGACAATTCGGTCACGATCGGCGCATCCCAGACGTGCGCCATCTCCTTGATGACCTGCTTCGCGGTTGCCATTTGCTCCGCAGTGTTGGCGAAAATCACTGACCGGTATTGCGTACCAACGTCATTGCCCTGCCGGTTCAGCGTGGTCGGATCGTGGATGGTGAAGAAAATCTCGAGGATGTCTCGATAGCTGACCACCGCCGGATCGAAATGCACACGCACCACTTCAGCATGCCCGGTATTGCCGTCGCATACCTGTTCATAGACCGGATCGATGACGCGGCCGCCACTGTAGCCGGACTCCACCTGGCGAACGCCCTCGAGCTCCTGAAAGACCGCTTCGAGGCACCAGAAGCAGCCTCCTCCGAGCGTTGCAATTTCCGTGATCATGACGCATTCCGTGACGTTGTTGCGAGCGCTTCCAACTGTAGCGCAACTTGCGGCGCGCTGCAGACGGCGCGCCAGCGTCCTGCCAAGCGCGTTCAGCCAACGGATCACGACCCCGTTTTCCAGGCCGCAGCGGGCGCAACGAACCGGATCTGGATAGCCGCCCGCAGGGACGGCAGCACGACCTCGCGCAATGTTTCCAGGTTGAAGATCTTGTCGCCGACCGCAGTCGCCGTCGGCTCCGGCGGCACGTCCTCGCACAGTTCGGTCAGGCTGATCGCCCGCCATTGCCCGTCGGCCGCTGGCAGCCAGAGGGCACGGCGTGTCGCGTCATCGTCGGCAATCAGGGGGTCGTAATGACACCACACGGCCAACAGGTCCTCGAGCCGGCGCGCAGGAACGCCGCGCACGTTCACACCATCATCATGCACGGCCAGCACGACCCGATGCCTTGCGCACTGCACGGCTAACTCAGCCGGCGCGACACCCTCCAGTGGCAACAGCGATGCGCCGATGCGGAGCAGCGAAAAATACAGCACGATCGCATCCGGATGGCCAGCGCCGACATAGGCCACCGTGTCACCGGGACGCACACCCCATTCGCCCTGCAGCCGCGCCGAGCCTCGCTCGATGCGTGACCACAGCCGGCGGTACGTGATATCGCGGTCTGGCAGCACATGCGCAAGCTGCTCGGTGTGCAAGGTCGCCTGCAATTGCAGCAGTGCCAGCATCGAATGTTGTTCTGTCTCCATGCCGTGATTCTACGCAAGATGCCGGGGCCGCCCGCGTGTCGCGGACAATTTGGGCATAATTCGGGAACTGCAACCCTGAATCCAGCATGCTCACCTCGACCACCCGTGCCGCCGACCCCGAATTCGATAGCAGCCATTTGCGCGCAGCGCTGTCGCAGTTCGCGACCGGCGTCACCGTCATCACTACGCGCGACGCCGACGGCGGCTTCATTGGCCTGACCGCAAGCTCGTTCAATTCGGTATCCCTGGAGCCGCCGCTGGTGCTGTGGAGCCTGGGCGGCCACTCGCGCAGTCTGCCGCTGTTCACCGAGAATTCGCACTACGTGATCAATGTGCTGGCCGGCGACCAGGCGTGGCTGGCCGAACGTTTCGCCAGCCGCATCGAAGATCGCTTTCAGGGGGTCGATTACGTGCTGTCGCAGACAGGGCTGCCGATCCTGCGCGGCGTGTCAGCCTGGTTTGAATGCCATAACCGCAGCCGCTACCCGGAAGGCGATCATGTGATTTTTGTCGGCGAAGTGGAGCGCTGCGAATTCGAGAAAAAATCGGCGCTGGTATTTCACGGCAGCCGCTTTGCGCAGATCGGCGGCAGCGGCAACGACTGAGTCCGGCTTGCTAGCCGAGCAAGCGGTCGAGTACGCCCGCCGAGTCGAAAGCGGCGCGGCGCAGCCGATCATTCACCCCTTGCCACGCATCGTCCTCGGGAGGCTGTTCGACCACGATCAGGTCGGCGCCCTGTGCATCCATGACCCGCAGGCGCACATACAGCGCATGCGCATATCCTTGCGGATCGGCCGGCATGACGGCCGCCGCGTCTGACCAAGTCATCAGCGCAACGCGCTTCTCCTTGTGTCGCAGCCGGCGGACCACGTCGGCGAGCGCAGCGGACGGGACCAGCGCCACGGGCGTGCGCGGTGCATAGTGAGCGTCGAGGCTGCCGGAGACGCGCGGCGCGGCGGTATCCGGCGCACCGAGTGCGCGGCCCAAGACCTGCTCGATCTGCGCTGCGCCAATGCGGCCGGGACGTAGCAGCACCGGTCCGCGCGTGAACAGCCGCGTCAGGTCGACAATGGTCGACTCGATGCCGACATCGCTCTGGCCGCCGTCCAGCACGGCCGCCAGCGGGCCTGCGCCCGGCGCACCGAATTCATCGATCACATGCTGCGCGGTGGTCGGGCTGACCCGACCGAAGCGGTTGGCCGACGGCGCGGCAAGCCCGCCCTGCCCTTGGCGAAATTCTTTCAGCAGTGCCTGCGCGACCGGATGCGACGGACAGCGCAGCCCGACCGAATCCTGTCCGCCGGTGACGGCCGACGGCACGCTGGCCGCGCGCGGCAGGATCAGCGTCAACGGGCCCGGCCAGAACGCAGCGATCAGCCGTTGCGCTTCTTCGGGCACCTCGCTCGCCCAGCGCGACAGGTCAGCGTCACGGGCAACATGCACGATCACAGGATGATTCGACGGCCGCCCCTTCGCAGCGAAGATCGCCGCTACCGCGTCCGGATTGCCGGCATCGGCGGCCAGCCCGTACACCGTTTCAGTGGGTATCCCGACCAGCTGACCGGCCTCAAGCAGCCGTGCCGCAGCGCGGATCGCGTTCACGTCAGCGCTCATCGGTTCAGAGCGCAATGCCGAGGATGCGGCAGGCTTGCGCAAAGTGCTCCTGCGCTTCGCGCAGCGTCGATGCGACAAAGGTCACATGGCCCATCTTGCGGCCACGGCGCGGATCGTCCTTGCCATACAGGTGCAGGTTCGCGCCGGGCAGTGCCAGCACACGTTCCCATGCAGGCTCGCGCGGCGTGTCGCTGCCGTCGGCAAACCAGAGATCGCCGAGGATGTTCAGCATCACTGCCGGCGAATGCTGGCGCGCGTCGCCCAGCGGCAGCTTCGCCATGGCACGCACCTGCTGCGCAAACTGACTGGTGATGCACGCATCGATCGTGTAGTGGCCGCTGTTGTGAGGGCGCGGCGCCATTTCATTGACGACCAGCGCGCCATCCTGCAGCACGAAAAATTCGATGCACAGCACGCCGACATAATCAAGCCGCGCAATGATCTCCAGCGCCGCTGCCTGTGCGCGCGCCGCGCAATCGGCGCTCACGTTCGGGCCCGGCACCGTGGTAGTGAACAAGATGCCGTCACGGTGGACGTTTTCCGCGATCGGATAAACGACCGCTTCGCCGTCCGCGCCGCGTGCGGCCAGCACCGACACCTCATAGGCCAGCGGCAGCATTTTCTCGAGCACGCAAGTGACGCCGTTCATGGTGTCAAACGCCGCGCGCGCGTCGTCGCGCGAGCGCACGCGCACCTGACCCTTGCCGTCATAGCCCATGCGCACCGTTTTCAGGATGCCGGGGAAGAGTTCATCGGGCAGCGCATCGATATCAGCCGCCGAACGAATCGCGCGATGCGGCGCCGGCAGCACGCCAGAGCGCTCTGCGCAGTCAGTGAAGAACTGCTTCTCGGCCAAGCGGTCCTGCGCCACCGATACACAGGCGGCCGACGGCGCAACGAAGGCCTGGCCGGCCAGCTGCGCGAGGCTGTCGGCCGGTACGTTCTCGAATTCGGTGGTGACGGCGACACACTGCGCACCCAGCTCGCTCAGCGCGGCCGCATCGGTATAGCCGGCCGACAGCAGATGGTCGGCCGCATGGCCGGCCGGACAGTCCTGTGCCGGCTCGAGCACCGCCACCTTGTAGCCCATGGCCTGTGCGGCATGCGCGAACATACGGCCGAGCTGGCCGCCGCCCATCACGCCCAGCCAGGTGGCCGGCGTCGCTGCGGGAATATAGGCTTGTTGTGAATGGCTGGCGTTCATGCGGGGAGAGTCATTGCCTTCGCAGCCTCGGTCTGCTGCGCACGGAATTTCAAAAGTTTGTCGGCCAGTGCTGCATCGTCGACGGCAATCATGGCAATCGCCGACAACGCCGCATTGGCTGCGCCGGCCTCGCCGATCGCATAGGTGGCCACCGGTATACCCTTGGGCATCTGCACGATCGACAACAGCGAATCTTCGCCGCGCAGGTATTTCGACGGCACCGGCACGCCCAGGACAGGCACGATGGTCTGCGAGGCGATCATGCCGGGCAAATGGGCAGCGCCGCCGGCGCCCGCGATGATCGCGCGCAGCCCGCGCGCGCGCGCCGACTTCGCATAGT
>JACCDS010984097.1_pt1 | contig 27595 bp, 30 predicted proteins | sample 7446441 | NCBI WGS metagenome assembly JACCDS01 (sample SAMN15323445, study PRJNA562643) | freshwater metagenome | isolation source: river surface water | place: USA:Blue River Watershed | collected 2017-08-17 | reverse complement strand
TCAGCGCAGGGGTTTGCATTGCAAGAATGTTCTGCTATAGTTGCGGTCTTGGCCTGGTAGCTCAGTCGGTAGAGCAGAGGATTGAAAATCCTTGTGTCGGTGGTTCGATTCCGCCCCGGGCCACCAAGAACACTGCACAATACGCCAAGCCTTCAATGCTTGGCGTTTTTGTTTCTGGAGCGCGCGCACCCACTCCGCCGCCCGGCAAGCCAAGCATTCGCTGGAGTGTTCCATATGGAAGAAGCCCCTCGCGTCATCATCATCGCGGGCCCCAATGGGGCGGGCAAAACCACGTTTGCACGCGAATTTCTCCCGAGTGAAGCCGCATGCCCCGTGTTCGTCAACGCTGACCTTATCGCAGCTGGGATTGCGCCGTTTGCCCCGGAGACGGCTGCTCTGCGGGCTGGTCGCCTGATGTTGGAAGAAATATCTCGTCACTTCGCCGCACGGACAAGCTTTGCCTTTGAGACTACCCTGTCCGGTCGTGGGTATCTTCGTTTGATAGAGGAATGGCAAGCTGCCGGTTACCGCGTAAAAATCATCTTTCTCAAATTGGCGAACGCCGACGAAGCTATTGCACGGGTAGCGCAAAGAGTGAAGCAAGGCGGGCATAATATTCCCGAGGCCGTGATTCGCCGTCGCTTTGCTGCTGGTCTGGAAAATTTCGCAAAGGTTTACGCACCCCGAGTGGACTCTTGGGCCTTGTACGACAATGCTGGTCCAGTGCCAGTGCTAATCGATTGGAGCGATCGACCATGAACAATCGGCCTATTGAAGAAGCGGAAGATCGAGACCTGCGATTGTCTCATGTAGCTTTGCAAAGAGCTGCACAACGCGCGCGGGAAGTAGCCATCGCAACAGGAACGGCGTTAGTCATCAGTCGCAACGGTGTGATTGAGCACGTAATGCCGAAAACGTCCGCTGACCAGAAATCCGTCGACTGAAGCGATGAGCGATGTATTTGACCATGCGTGTCGCGCTTTCCATGAACTCGACGCTTGGCAAATTACGGAGATCAAACAAGCCATCAAAGAAGCCGACGCCGGCAAATTTGCCTCTGAGAAGGATCTGGCAAAGGCGATAAAAAAATATGCAAGCCAAGAACCCAGCCATGCTCGATGAGCACGACTTCTCGAAGGCACGCAAGAATCCCTATGCGTCGCACCTGAAGAAATCCATTACGATCCGGTTCGACGAGGATTCCATCGCTTATTCCAAAGGCATTTCGGAAGAAGTGGGAATTCTCTATCAGACGCTGATCAACTTGTATCTGCGCGATTGCGCGACGTCGCACCGGAAGCTGAATCTGCATTGGAAGTGAGATTTGCGGATCAGGTGTCCTCGGACTGGTTCGATTCCGCCCCGGGCCACCAATTTTGAAAACCCCTGTCAGCAATGACCGGGGTTTTGCTTTTGGGCGATGGGTTTGTAGTGATTGAGCGTCTAGCAGCTGGAAGGTGATGACTTCCAGTTAGCGTTTGCAGGTTAGGCAAGCCGACAGCCGCAAACCTCCAGATACGGGACGGTGGTGACGACTGGACGCAGCAATCTTGCTGCAGCATGGGTCTAAAATACATGGTCCCAACAAATAACGCTTAATTACCGTCGACCGCAAACGACCTTGCCGAACCAGCCTCACCACTGCCGGCCTCGAGCCCCGGGAATGGGCTGCTGCCGATTTGAATGACACCTTGTTAAGACAGACGAGGAAATTGTAGAATCGACGCCGGGTTTCGATCCCATATTTATACCCAAAGTTTTTGGACGGCGAGCGATAATATTTTGCTTGAGAAAAATCTTTAAGCGACTTCAACAAAAGAGGAAAACATAAAGCTCTGAGCTAGATCGCCAAATTTTTAGCCGTCAATGCTTTATCCGTCTCCAGGAATATTTTCCAGAGGAAATTCCGCATAATGGGATATTTGGACGATGTCATTCAACGAGCATCAAAAATAAAGCTTTCCGGGGGTTTGGTGGGAAGGGTGTGCACATTACTGGTTGTTGCGTGCATCACTCTTGGCGTTATTGGTGCGTCGTCCAAAAATGATCTGATCTCGGGCGGAGCAATTGTCGCGATAGTTCTGCTCCTATTTCCAATGCTCTGGAGGATCATTACGTTTGCAGAAGAAAATCCTGGTGTTGCGCTATTAGATGGGGCGCAATTACTTAAACATGAGCAGCTCCGCCTCGCAAGCAAGAACGAATCAAACATTGAGGTTGTTGCAAACTTACAGCGTGAAGATAGAGCGGTAATGGTCCCTCCGGAGATCGCGGCTATGGCAGACTTGCCAGATACGCCTCTTGTTACCAACGAGAGTCCCAAGAGGGAGCAATAATCATGGCTTCATTCCTGCACATCTATATCATTCCCAAAACTGGTGTCACCCGCGAGCAGATTCAGGAGAAACTGAACAAAGCAGTTGACTGGTTTCGTTATTACTCTAACGTCTATATTGTCTATACGACTTCAGATGTGGACACTTGGATGAAGAGACTCAAAGAACTTGTCGAACCAGACGGTTCTTTATTCATCTGCAAACTTGATCCGAAGACTCGAAATGGCTGGATGACTAAGGAATTTTGGAATTGGCTAGAGAAAGATGGGCGTGACCAAAAAGCTGACTGATATATGGTTCTATCGGAACTGACAAGGGTACGCAGAATTACTGGAATTTAGGAGGGAAACTATAGACATATCCGTAGAAAAAATGAGCCTAAAAAACAAGACGGACATGAAGAACTGCTGCCTGGCTTCACGTATCAGGCGTCAAGTTACGAAGATGATGATGCCCAGATTAGGCTCCGTCAGCCTTTGCAAAAGATAATAGCGGCAGGGTGACTCTTTTGCCTTGCTAAGCCTACCCAAAAGTTTAGTTTCATAGCCCAGACCCATCATGGCTTCTGCACCAAAAGTGTTTTTCTCCTACTCGCACGACAGCGAAGCTCATAAAAATTGGGTACTAGGGTTAGCAACTCGCTTGGTAAGCAATGGTGTTGATGTAATTCTCGATCAGTGGGATCTAAATTTGGGTAGCGATCTTCCAAGATTTATGGAGCAGGACCTCTCTTCTGCAAAGAGAGTTATTTCCATTTGTACAGCCCCATATGTACGAAAAGCAAATGAGGGTCTTGGTGGAGTTGGGTATGAAAAGATGATTCTCACAGCCCAACTGATGCGAGATATTAACTCGGCAAGTATCATTCCAGTAGTGCGAGATAACGGTTCATTGACGCCAGTTCCAACCTTCCTCGCGTCTCGTCTTTACATCGACTTTCGAGATAATTTAGCATTCGAAGCGAAGTATGCAGAATTGATAAGTGATATCCATGACCAAAAAATTAAGCCGCGACCACCACTTGGCAAGAATCCCTTCGAAGAAATCTTAACACCGACCACTCCAATTTTGTCTTTTGGTGCGGAGCGTTTTGTTTCACCTGCCATGGCAGGAATTGTTTCCTTTGACTATTCAAATAACAATGGTCGCTTTACCTTCGGTGCCGGTGATATGGCATTCGAAACTGTTTGGTCACGCGCTGGCGGGGACTCCATACATGCATACACGGATGCTCCAAGCATCCATAGTGTTGGAATCGCTTTGGGCGCAAGCGAGATCACTGAAATCCAGAATGCAAGTCAGTACGACACCTCTTCTCGGGTGCGCACCCCCCATATCGGTGAGATTTTGGTCTGGAAAAATACGGCGGGGTATTTTTTAGCAACGAAGATTATGGGTATTAAGGTTCGCAACCCAGGAAAGTCACTCGATGAAATATGCATCGAGTACAAAATTGCATTTACAAAATCTTCAGATTTTACGAAGTGAGATTCGACATTACTTCAAAACAGTAGCTTTTTGCAGTACCTAATAGCTGCTAAATCGAGCCCACTATGTCTCGCTCCATGGCAGTATTGTTGATGACAGTGACAGCAACGATACTACATTTATAAGCATCCTCGGCCGAGATTTGCTAAGTTGAGAACTTTGAGGCCAAAGTGTCTAGTTACGGGACGGTGAGCAGCTCAAGGACTATTTTTACAAGCGTCTAGCAGCTGGACGGTGACTCCAGCACGATGAATTAGCCTTGATCTCTGAAGTAGCCAGAACCCTTCTAATAAGCTCTCCTAGTTCTACGATCTGCAAACATTGTCATTTGAAAATCATTGCAGCGCAGCTGTTTCCAAATATGTGATTTTTTACATAGTCACATATTTTGGAGATTATTCGACTAATTCCGCCAGGTCTTGCAACCCTGACCGGATGCCAGGAAAAATATAAAAAGCCGTCATCCATGTGCAGCATTGTTACCATGTCGGACTCCCGCCGTGCGGTCCAATGCGCCTAGCCAGGAACAACGAATGCGCCAAGGGGAGAATCTTCCATGACCAAGCGATTTCGTCCATGACTCTTGCCTCTTCTCTAGTCACATTTGATGTTGTTGAACGCTGTGCTGCCGCCGGAAGCGTACTGCTACTAGCGCCCAGCTCGTGGCTGGGTACGATTTACACCCCGCGACTGATCGCAGAACTCAAGCGCAGGCTGCCTACCGTACGCGTAATTGCCGCCGATGATGTGCTGTTTTCGAAACAAGCGGTGTTAGATGGGTTTGATGAAATCGTGCCGTTGGCGCGTCTTCAAGAGCCCGGTGCTTTCGCAGACGTTCCAGCAGTGAATTGCGCTTACTCGTTACCGACCTGGCTGATTTGTCAAAGGCTGACCGACGTGACCGGACGCCAGACTTTCGACCTGCCGGAAGTTCTCTACCAGTTAGACATCACGCTGATCTACCAAACCGGCGCCGTCACGCGCGAACTGACCCGGGCTCATCAAGCCGACTTCGCCGCATTGCGCGAACGCTTGGCGGATGACCCTAGCCGCAAGACGCTGGATGCGGTGCTACGTATGCGTATGGATGGCAACCGAGCGCCGCTTCTGGACGTACTGTGCTCTGGTGAGCAGGAGTATTTTTCGATCTACCGCAGCGGCGATCAACCGATCCATTTGCGTACCGACGAGCACTACGTCGATGTCGGGGCTTACGATGGCGACACGGTCAAAAAATTCATGGCGGCCGTGCGCAATCAATATTCATCGATCCATGCCTTCGAGCCGGACCCCGTCAATTTCGCTGCCCTGCAAAGCACGCTTGGTGGGCTGAACGAGCCGCGGCTGATGCTGCACAGGCAGGCTGTTTCTGATCAGGATGGATTTCTCAGGTTCTCGGCCAAAGGCACCATGGGCAGCCGCGCCGACCTGCAAGGTGATATCGACATCCCCAGCATTCGCCTCGATGACGTGCTCACCAAGATCACGGTGCTAAAGATGGATGTCGAAGGTCATGAAGCCCATGTACTGCGCGGCGCCCGGCGATTGATCGCCACCTGTCGTCCGCGCATGGCCATCACCTGTTATCACCATGCGCTGGATCTGCTGGATATCGTGGCAGAAATCGACCGTATTGCCCCGAACGCCCAACTGCGCCTGCGCCATTATTCGATGTACTTCTTTGACACCATTCTTTATGTGGAATGGCCATGAGTACGCCGAGGTGAAACAAACCGTTGATGCGTTTTGAAACGGTAATGGCAAGGCAATGTGCGCGGCGGGTGGCTATTGATAAGATCAATATCGTTCTTTTCTTGACAAGATCAGTAGTGATCCTCACGCCGCTTGTCCCAATGCCAATGGACCTGCATCGGCGGCGTGACCATCGCTTTTCTTCCACTCGAGCGCCGGCAACGCAAGAAAAGGTATTAGCCCAATAAGTCGCGATGAGCGAGCGCGTCCACCTGCATCAGGTCAGGTGGACGGCATCGGTTCTGATTGAAAGATCAGTCCGGTTCAAAATTGCTCCCACTCGTCGGCCTGGCTCACTTGCGCCGGTCTGTTTTGCGCTTGAGCGGTCGCGCGGGGCAAAGCGGCCACTTTGTTGCGAGGCAATTCGGCTCTGGGGCTGGGGCTAGGCCGATGACGCGTTTTATCCGACAGACCGGAGGAAGCGCTCTGGGACAATCCACCCACCTTGAATACGCTGACAATCTCTGCCAGCTGTGCCGCCTGATCCTGCATCGCTGCTGAGGCAGCAGCAGCTTGCTCTACGAGCGCAGCATTCTGCTGGGTCACCTGATCCATCTGACTAATGGCATGGTTAATCTCATTGATGCCCGCCGTTTGCTCGTCCGTCGCTGCCATCATGTCGGCCATGATGTCGGTGACTCGACGTACGCTGCTGACGATCTCATTCATCGTCGCGCCGGCCTTTGACACCAGCTCGGTACCCGCGTCGACTTTCATGACCGAATCATCGATCAGTGACTTGATCTCCTTGGCTGCAGAGGCCGACCGCTGCGCGAGGCTGCGAACTTCGCTGGCAACCACGGCAAAGCCACGCCCCTGTTCGCCGGCACGGGCGGCCTCCACAGCGGCATTCAGTGCGAGGATGTTGGTCTGGAAGGCGATACTGTCGATCACGCTGATGATGTCGACGATACGCTTCGAAGAATCATTAATGGTCGACATCGTGTCAACGACTTCAGCCACCACTTCCCCGCCCTTGGTGGCAATCTGCGATGCCGCGATCGCCAGCTGATTCGCCTGCCGGGCATTGTCGGCGCTTTGCTTGACCGTCGACGTCAACTCTTCCATGGACGACGCGGTTTCTTCCAGCGAGCTCGCCTGCTCTTCGGTACGCGCCGACAGATCGAGGTTGCCTGCGGCGATCTGACTGGAGGCGGTGGAAATCGTCTCCGTACCCTGACGAACCTGGCGCACGATACCGGCCAGACCGTCGCGCATGGACTTCATCTCATACAGCAGGCTTGCCTGGTCTCCCGGCCTGATCTGGATTTCGGTTTCCAGGTCGCCTCCCGCAATGCGATGCGCGAGAACTGTCGCCTGCGCCGGTTCGCCACCGATGGAACGCTCGATGTTGCGGATGACGAGCAGGACCACGCCGGACAACAGGATGCCAATCGCCGCAAGCACGCCGGCCGCAATCTCCAGATCGCGGTAAAACGCGGCATTGACGTCATCGATATACAAACCCGTCATCAGCACCCAGTCCCATGGCTGATAACTGTTGACGTAAGCAAGCTTCGGTTGCGGCTGTTGCTCGCCGGGCTTCGCCCACAGATACCGTGTGAATCCATCGCCGGCCGTCTTGACGACTTTGATGGCATCCATATACACCAGCGTGCCATCGGGATCCTTGAATGTGGCAGGATCGGTGCCGACCAGCTGCGGTTTGAAGGGGTGCATCAACACCGCCCGCGAATCCAGCACCGTGAAGTAACCGCTGTCGCCGAAGCGCAAATGCTTGATTCGCTCCAGTGCCTGCTTTTTCGCTTCCGCTTCAGGCAATGTACCGTTTCCGGCGAGAGCCGCATACTCCTTGGCGACGGACAGAGCCATGTCGCCGGCATAGCGCAACTGTGTCATGCGCTCTTCCATGCGCATGTTCTTGTCGCGCATGATGTTGATCGTCTCAACGGTCAACATGCAGATCCAGCTCATGAGCAGCGGTAAAAAAAGTTTGGCGAGAAATGTGAATTTCAAGGCAGTCTCCGATGCCAGTAACAGGGGATGCTCAGTAACAAACTTGACGACAGCTTATTGTCTTTATACGCATTCCATGGGGGAGCCAAAGAATGCGCTGCCTGCGTCGATGTTCTGGCGAGTTCTCAGGTACTACCGAAGGTAGTTGCCAAAAGTATCCCATTAGCGCATACGAAAAGCGATGAAAATTCAGAAAAGAGCAATAGAGCAACGATAGAGCGATGCGGACGTTCATCGGGTGTCTACCGCCGTCCCTGATGGCGACTGCTCTTCAGACACGGCAGAATAGGGCGCTTCCGACTAAGCTTGTGCCCATGAAAACAGACCATCAATGGCAATGGTGTCGTGCGGTCCTGATTGGATCCGGTATGGTTTTTGTACTCTGTGGATGCGCGATCCATCGTCAACTGGATACGCAAAGGTCGGCCTATACCTACAGCGCTTTCGATTTTTCAGGCGACGCCTACACTCGCGCGCGAAAGAACTGTGATGCAAAAGGCTATAAGCTGACCCATGTCGCGACCGACTGCGGCTTTTTTTTATGCACCAGTACGTTTGAATGCTCACCCTGAGCCTGCGCGGGCAGGTTCTCTGACGGCGACTCGCCGCGTTAGGAGTACGGACTACCATGCGCGTCATGCTTTTCGGTGCCACCGGCACGATAGGGCAGGCTACGGCAAAGGCATTGCTCAAGCAGGGGCATGAGGTCATTTGCCCGGTTCGGGCGCGTTCAGGCTTTCAAGGCAGCTGGTCAATCGACCACACCCGCAATCGCCTGCCGGGTGTCGAACTGCTCGTCAGTGATGGCGCTTCGCCTTGGCGCGATCAATCAGCTCAGTCGCAGTTAAAGCGCATCGACGCCATCGTCTCATGCCTGGCTTCGCGCACGGGCACGCCTGCCGATGCCTGGGCGGTGGATTACCAGATGCATGTCGAGATATTGGCAATGGCGAAGGCAGCCGGCGTCAAGCAGTTCGTCCTGCTTTCGGCGATATGCGTGCAGAAGCCATTGCTTGGTTTTCAGCAGGCCAAGCTGGCTTTTGAAACCGACCTGAGGTCGTCAGGAATCAATTACAGCATCGTCAGGCCGACGGCATTCTTCAAGTCGCTGTCTGGACAGGTTCAACGCCTGAAGCAAGGCAAGCCGTATCTGGTCTTCGGTGACGGGCGTCTGACTGCATGCAAGCCCATCAGCGATCCTGATCTGGCCGAGTTCATCGCAAGCTGCCTCACCGATCCGGCCAAGCTGAATGGCACGTTACCGGTCGGCGGTCCGGGGGATGCCGTGAGCCCGATCGAGCTAGGTGACTATCTGTTCCAGCGACTGGGCAAAAAGCCGCGCTTCCGGCATGTACCCGTAGGCATGTTCGATGCCATTATTTGCGCACTGCGTACCGGCGGCCGTTTGCTGCCTGCACTGGCAGACAAAGCAGAGCTCGCCAGGATCGGACGGTATTACGCGACCGAATCCATGCTGGTCTGGGATCCGATCCGGAGGGCCTACGACGCCAGCGCCACACCGTCTTACGGAACGCAGACACTGTTTGAACATTACGATCGCCTGATCGCCGGGGAGAACGAGGTTGAATTAGGCGATCACGCCGTGTTTTGAGATTGCCTGTCAGCGGCACTCGCTGCGCCGATGGCATCGCTTCCTGAAACCACCGATGACCTGCAGCAGAAGACGCTCGAGCATACTAACGCGCGTACCGGCGTGCTTACCGACATGCTTACCGACGTGCTTAGCCACATGTCGACCACGGACCTGCCATCCAGCGGCTGAACGACCCGATAAATCGCCACACCGTGCATGCTTCAAAGCAGTCGAGCAAGGTTCCAAAGAATTCGCCGCTTCGATCTTTTTGTATGTGATAATTTTTAGATAGATATTAAATAAGCATTAGATACACATTAGATACACATTAGATACACATTAGATACACATTAGATACATACAGTGCCCCGCTCATGACAACGACCGAATCCTCCATACGTTCACGCCGCAGTTTCATCTTCGTGCCTGGTAACCGTCCCGATATGCTGCCCAAGGCTCTCGCCTGCGGCACCGACATCGTCTGCGTCGACCTCGAGGATGCGATCGCCCCCAAAGACAAGGCACACTCGCGCGAGCAGGCCTTTCTGCATCTGCCGATCGCCGAAGGCCCGGCCCGTGTCGAGCGCATCATCCGAATGAACTGCCTGCGCACGACGGACGGCATGATGGACGTGCAAGCCTTGCTGCAGGCGCCGGTACCCATCCCGGCCGTGATGCTGCCCAAAGTCAAAGGGCCCGAAGAGGTACGTAACCTCAGCGATTTGCTCGACGAGTACCAGCTGCCTACCCGGCTGCATGTGATCATCGAGACCAATGAAGCGCTGGAGGCCGCTGTCGAGATCGGTCGTTCCAGCCATCGAATCGAAGCACTGTTTTTCGGTGGCGTTGATATGGCGGCCGACCTGCGCTGCAAATCCACCTGGATGGCGCTGCAATATGCGCGCTCACGGGTTGTGCATGCAGCGGCCACTTCTGGGCTGGATGCGATCGATGTGCCCTACCTCGACCTCGAAGATCGTGAAGGAATGCTGCGCGAAGCGTCGCTGTCCGCCGAATTGGGCTTCACAGGCAAGGGCGCAATTCATCCGAAGCAGATCCCCGACATCAATGCGACCTTCACACCCGATGCGGCGAGCGTCGAGCATGCGCGTCAGGTGATCGAAGCTTTCGAGCAATGCGATGGCGGACTGCTGGTCTTCAAAGGCAAGCTGATCGAGAAGCCGGTCTTGCGCAGCTTCGCAAGAATGCTGGCAGTGTATGAGACTGCTCAGGGTCAGTGATCCTGACGAGTCAGCCCGAGGGTGGACGCATCCGCTGCTGCACCGGTACTGCCTTCGGCAGTATCGGTGGGCCGGCCACCGCTGGTCGGGTCGGCGGGGGCGATAGATCGAGAAGGCCGAGGGCAGCCTCAAATACGCGTGGAGTCAGGTCAGGGACCGCTCAAAATTTTGGCTTGAATATCGACAGCAGTTGTAATGCTTCGCTGGGATGTTCTTCGAAACGCTTGGCGACCAACGGCGTGTTCATGTACTGCGAATATCCCGGCATGGTCTGCAACGCGGGATCATGCAAGTCGCGAAAGCCCATCGACCACTGATCAAACAAACGAGCATCAGTCTCCTCTTCAAGCACCACGAATGCCTCTTTATGGCGCGGGTCAGCCTCGATCACACTGAACAGCGCCTTGACGGCCGAACGCTCGCCTTCCAGAAGCTGAAGAAAATCACCGTCTTTGTACAGCAGCATTCCGGTGATGCCGAGCCGCTCATTATTCTCCCGCGCCTTGTTCAATAACTCGACGAGCTGGGCTTTGGTGAATGGCGTTGTCGCGGCGCTGAAATAGACGAGACGATACATGGTTCCTCACCATCAGAAAAAGCAGAACAATTCAAACCGCCGATCGGTGGATATCCCACGCTTCAGCGACTGTTGCGCAATCAATGCAGGAAATGCCTTGCATGCCCTGCACATACGATTCGAAAATTGCTGACCGATCGACTCCCGTACCACCAATCGCGCGGTACGCATCAGCGCCAAACTACCGGCACCGCAACCATCGATCGCGAATACGGCGCAAATTTCGGGGTACTGCTTACCCGCCGCCATCCGCCCTGGCCATGACTGGCACGCCCAGGCTCGTCCGCCGAATGTTACACCGGCCATGATGCTGGTCGGCCAAAGCCGCTGGTGACAGGCGATTCCCGCCAAAAAATACGCGTTGCCTGCACGATTTTTTTTCTAGCGCTACCATTTGAAGCGCAAAGTATAGATACAAAAATGAGGAGGTTTGGACATGAACAAGCATTGGGGTCGCTGGTGCAAGTGGGTACTACTGGCCAGCGTATTGGCAATCGGTGGCTGCGCAGGCTATGGGCCGACGAACGAGTTTATTGGTCTTAGCCGAAGCGAAGCGCTGGCGCGACTGGGAACCCCCGATCCGATGCCCGCCGATATCAACAACGCGCGGCGACTGGATTTCCCACGGGGCCCGGCTGGCAAACATACGTATGCGGTGTATTTCAATGAGCAAGGCACCGTGACGGCCTATCGGCAGCTACTGACTGATGAGAATTTCGCGAAGATTGTCCCGGGGATGGACGAGAGTGAGGTCGTGGAAATCCTTGGCGTGGCACGCGCTACCTTTGGACTCGCACGCGGTCGTGGTTATGTATGGAACTACCGCTACGTGACTCCGCATTGCCATTGGTTTCAGATTGAATTCACCGCGGAAAAGAAAGTGCGTTCCGCCGGCTACGGCCTGCCACCTGAGTGTCGCGCTGGCCAACGCGGCGCTCGTTAAGCGCGTCAAGCCGGATGCGATGGCACTGAGCCCGGATCGCCAGATCTGATATCAGTGCTATCCAGTGAGAGGCGAGTAGCTTTTGCGCTTAACGTCAGGCGTGGCCCAAGTGAACGTCATGCAGGTGGGCGAGATGACCCCACCTGCAATTCGATCCAGCGGTGAGCGCAGGCCGTGCAAACCGTGTTGGCATGATTGCCGGTCAACCGCCCCGCCACCGGCAACCCTGCCGGCCATTCGCGTGCCGTCGGCTCCACCGGCGCGCCTTTGCGCTTGCCGCACTGGGGACAGTAGCGCAACGGTGGTGGCGCTTCGACATCCATCAAATGAGCGTCGGCTGCCTGGGTAGCGATCCAGTCCGGTGCACTGACCCAGATGGCCGACATCGATAAGGTATCGATCTTCAGCCGCCCGGACTGATAGTGCAGGCTGATCGACTCGCGTGTCGGTGGCGCCTTGAGAAAGGCCGCGACGATGCCGATATTGACCGCAGCAAATCCTTCCCAGTCGCCGTGAATGATGGGGCAGCGGATTTGCGAACCTTGCCGGCTGAAAATCGCTTCCTCGCCGGATTTTCCGACATAGAGAGTGCCCGACTTCACCGTGGTGGTCAGACGCTTCGGCAGCAGTTGCCGGATGGCGGCGAAAAACTCAGCGGTCTTGATCGACAGTGATGGCATAGAGATCGCTTCTGCAGGTCAGTGGATCCACGGATCGGTAGTTCAGTCGTCAATAGCTCGTCGCGCCCTGGCGCCTGCGCCCCTATTCCGTGACCTTGTCTACAACGGACCTTACTATCTTTACCACCCCCCTGGCTCAACCAATGAGCCCGCCGGCGTTTTCCAGACAATATTCGGCCGAATGAAAAATCGACGGAAAGGACTGTGAAACGTCCGCCTGAGTCAACTGTCGTACCGTGAATAACGGTATAAAATAAATACCTATACCAGCCATGATGCAAGCGGCCTCCGGGTCAGGCGCACTCTGCCAATCAACCGGGTAGCACGTGGTCCTGCTGCAGCGAAGGCAGGCTTGCGCGACTCGTGAGTCCATGTCGCTGGCTCATTGAGTGGGGGCTGAATGAGCAAGACTGAAAGGCTTTACCTGATACAGCGCATGCTGGCGGGAAATGCATGCGTCAGCACAGAGCGCTTCCTGCAAGTGCTGGAGATCTCTCGCGCGACGCTCAAGCGCGACCTGGAATACCTGCGTGACCGGCTGGGCGCGCCCATCGTGTGGGATCCAGAGCGAGGCGGCTACCGTTTTGACAACCGACACGGCCAAGGTAGTGCGCACCTGCTTCCCGGCCTGTGGCTGACCGAAGAAGAAGTCAGCGGTCTGCTGATGAGCATCGAACTGCTGGCAGCCCTCGAGCCGGGGGCCTTGACCGGCGAGCAGATTCGCCCGATCCGTGAGCGGCTCGAAAAGCTCCTCGAGCTATCGAGCTTCTCGGCGCGCGAGATACGGCAGCGCATCAAGCTGTCACCCATCGGCCAGCGCACGACGACTGCCAAACATTTTCAGACGATCGCCCTCGCGGCGCTGGCACGCAAGCGGCTGATGATCCGGCACTTCGGACGTGCAGATGCCCGGTTGACCGAGCGTGAAGTTTCTCCCCTGCGGCTGGTCCGCTACAAGGACAACTGGTATCTGGATGCGTTCTGCCATCTGCGCAATGACCTGCGGTCATTTGCCATGGATGCGATTGAGCAGGCAGTCAGCACGGACGAGGTTGCCGTCGCGATTGACGAAGCGATGCTGGCGCAGGCAATAGATGCAGGCTACGGCATTTTTGCCGGCGAAAACCTGAAGCGGGCAAAGTTGCGGTTTACGCCTTTTCGCGCACGATGGGTAGCGAACGAAATCTGGCATCCGGAGCAGCGCGGCACGCTACTGCCGGACGGCAGCTTCGAACTCGACTTGCCCTACCTCGACGACCGCGAGCTGCTGCATGACATCCTCAAAGAAGGCAGCGAAGTCGTGGTCATGTCACCCCCAGAACTGCGCGCGAAGGTTCGTGACGAGCTCACGAAAGCCCTGGCTGGTTATACTGCGCGCCAGGCATAAGCTGCATCGGGCTTTGACGCTGGCCGACAAGCTGGCAGCGGTCGATATTGCCGTCAGCCCGCAAGCTGCAGCTGTCCAGCCGAGCACCCTGTATTTCACCATCGTCTGCCGAATGACCGTCAACATCTCGTGGGACGTCCTCGTCGTCCTGAGCTACCGGCTCGCAACCGGCGCAGCCAACCATCTGCTGGATGACCCGGCGCTGCTGGCGCTGGTATTTTGTTAGCGCGCAAGGCGCGAGTGCCTGCTACACGGTCGATCGTGCTGCCTTCGGTCAGCCGGTCCGTCGTGTCAGTCCTTGCCGCCACGCCAGACCCTCGTCGATGTGCTGGCGTATGATGCGCGGAAGCGGCGGCAGTGCCGCCGATGACAGCGGATTGTTTCCTGTGACGTCCAAGTATTTGAACCGGGCCCACAGGCATGGCCGCGTCGTCGGCTCATCAGCAAAGAAAAGCGCAGCCGTCTAATCCTGAATGTCTGATCGGTGAGGCAACCATCATGAATAAAAACACGCCTATCAACGTGGGCGTCGCCAGCAAGCTTGGCAAGTACAGCGATGCCGTACTCGCAGGCGACGGCAAGCGCTGGTTGTACACATCCGGCACGCCCGGCCTTGCTGCCGATGGCAGCCTGCCGGCGGATTTCGAGACGCAGGCGAGACTGGCATGGGAGCATGTGCTTGCGATGCTGGACGCCGCCGGCATGGACGTGGGCGACATCGTCAAGCTGACGCAATCGCTGACTCGCCAAAGTGACCTGGAGGCCTACCGGGCTATCCGGAATGAATTTCTCGGCGACGCCCGGCCCGCATCGATGCTGAGCTTTGTCAGTGGTCTGGTGATGCCGGACATGCTGATTGAACTGGAAGTGGTCGCAGCACGCTAAGCGATCTCCGCCGGATCGAGGTCGTCCGGCGCCCGCCTTGTGGGCGATGCCGTCCATGGCAACATGACCTCGCGATGCTGCCGGCATGCTCCGGCAAATCGCCGATTGCAAGACAGTGCATCGATCCAGTCAGGGAGGAAACTCATGATCATCGACCCGCAACGCGACCTGCGCTTCCAGCGTGACGTGCCACTGTCGCCAAAACAGCTGTGGGAAGGATGGACCCGACCCGAGACGCTGATGCGCTGGTTCTGTCCCCGCCCGTGGAAAGTCGTCGAATGCGACATCGACCTGCGCCCGGGCGGTCTGTTTCGCACCGTGATGCAATCCCCCGAAGGCATCAACCTGCCCGACAATGTCGGCACCTATCTCGCAATTGAAGCGCCGTACCGGCTGGTGTGGACCAATGCACTGGGGCCGGATTTCCGACCGAAGGCAAGGCTGGCGAATGATCCGATGGGATTTGTCTTTGTCGTCGACTTGCGCTTCACGCCACTGCCGCAAGGCGGCACCAACTACTCCGCACTGGTGATGCATGAAGACGAAGCCGGCAGGCTGGCGCACGCCGCACTCGGCTTCGAGCAGGGATGGGGAATGGCGCTTGACCAGCTGGTCGCGCTCAAGCAATCGGGCAGCGATCGGCAAGTAATGTAGCGGGCCATGTCCGTCCCTGCGTTCCGGCAGCTGCCCTATCGCGCACCGAACTATCCGAACATTTACAAACGCTCACGATCCAACGCAAGACACCCCGGCCCCCTGTCACTACCATAGACAGTCCGACCGACCCGGTTGATGGGCTGTAGATAAGCTTCAGCCATGACTTGTCCATGGGTTGTTCACCGAAGGTATGCCTGCCAAGATTCATAACATTGTCGTCGTGCGCTTCAGTCTGCGCGTCGCGGCCTGGAACCACCGACTGTTTTTTGACGAAGCCAACCGCGCCGACTGGTTTGCTTTTCGCGCGAAGCTGTATCAGCAAACGCTGGGGGCGGCCATGCACGCGCAAACCGTCAAGCCAGAGCGCGTGTACCTGCTGATGGATGCCGGCGATCGGCATCTGCAAGAACGCTACTTGCCGGCTGAAGAGTTCACGCCGATCTTCACACCCAGCCGGGAGTCCGCCTCGCTGATCGCTTCCGAACTGAGCCGTGATGGCCTGCTCGACCAGGTGGCGCTAACGCGCATCGATTCCGATGATATCGTCGAGCGGCGTTACTTCGAGAAGCTCAATCATCGCATTCAGGCCATCATCGATGCAGGGCGAGAGCCACGGCTCATCGTGACCTGCAAAGGTTATCGATCAAATTTCGTGCAGATCCAGCCGATGTATTTCAGCGTTGCGCCGTTCATCACGCTCTTCAAGCACCGTTATAACGGCGACAATCTTTACGGCATTGATCATTCGACGATGAATGATCTAGTCCATGACAAAGATGCGACGGCGGAATGGCTGCAGGTCATCCACGGCACCAACGTCGCGAATGGATTCAAACCGGTCACCGCAACGACGCTGGATCCCTACCTGCAAGGCGATCGCGGCTCGGCAGCGTTGGCTCGCCAGCCCATCGACGCGAACTGGTTCCGAGGCTGGGCCGGATTTGATCTGCCCAGCCCTGATCTGTTCGATCAGGCGCCCATCAGCTCGTCACGTGGCCATTTGCGTAAGTTCTGGCGCAAGATGCGCGGTAAGCTTTGAGGCCGTGGCCACAATCATCACCTGCCGCCAATCCGCCTTCAACTCAGTGCGATCGGCCGCGGCGTGCCGACCTCATACGCGTTCCAAGGCTTGCGGATTCAGTCGCGGGTGGGTTTCCTCGCCCAACCACCAGAGCAGCGCACCGGAGGCGAGCATGCTCACGGCGACGAACCAGAATGCGGCCTCGATCTGCCCGGTAAAGTGGGCTGCGAGCCCGAGCCCCAGGGCGCCGATCGCATAGCCCAGATCACGCCAGAACCGATAGATGCCGATGGCTGAGCCACGCCACGCGGGGTGTGCGATGTCGGCCACTGCCGCCGACAAATTCGGATACAGCATCGCCATGCCCAGTCCGGAGACCGCCGCTGACGTGGCCCACCACGTGACCGTATCCCCCAGCATCATCGCCGCCACGCCCGCGCCGCAGACCCCCATGCCAGCCACGTTCAGCCCATGGCGTCCGAGCCGGTCGGACAATCGCCCCGTGACGAGCTGCGCCGCTCCCCAGGTGACGCCGTAGCAGCCAATGATCCAACCCACGTTGAACAAGCTGAGTCCGGTCTGATAAAGAAAAATCGGGTAAAAAATCCATACCAGTGCATCGACGAATTTTTCCACCATGCCTGCCTGACAGAGTGCCATCAGCCGCTTGTCACGCCAGCTCAGCAACAGGAAGACCTCGGCGGTCGAAGGCTGCAGCGATACGCCGGCCGGATAGCGCGGCTTGAGTCTTGCCGACGCATCAGACGTCGGGCCCGCCGCCTCAGCGTGTGCCCACGGCAGCGTCTCGCGTACCCATAGCAGCGTCAGTATCAGCGCCAGAACAATGACCGTCAGCCCGAACACCAGCAAACCCAGCCTGGCGCCTAACCATGCCGCCAGGTAGGTAGTGACGATGCCCGCCACCGCCACGCCGACATAACCGGCAAACTCGTTCAGGCCCAGTGTCAGACCGCGTTCCTCAAAGCGGGTCATGTCGAGTTTGGCCGTTTGTGTCATCGACCACGCGAGGCCCTGGTTAATGCCCAGCAGTACCGTCGCCGCAACGATCCAGTACCAGCTCGGCGCGACCCAGATCAAGCAAGGAATCGGCAAGGCGACCAGCCAACCCCAGATCAGCACACGCTTGCGGCCGATGCGCTCGGACAGGCGTCCCGCCACAAAATTCATCACGGCCTTGACCAGGCCAAAGGCCAATACAAACGTGGTCAGCATGACGAAGGATTGCTTCGCAACGCCGAATTCCGACTCGGACAGGGCCGGAATAACCGTGCGCGTCATACCGATGGTGAGCCCCACCAGCATGACCTGAAGCAGCTGATGGAAGATCTGAACACGATTGGCTGCGATCCCGTGCTGCCGTTGATGCTGCGCTCGTTCTCCATGACCGGTGCTGCGGCTGCCATCAGGCGGATCAACGAAAGTCATGGGTCGATCTCGATTCAAGCGACTATTTTTCGGCCCGACCCTGCATGACCATGATGGTCTGCTGCATCAGTGCACACAACGTCTCCTGCCCCGCCCTGATCGCGAACACCTCAGCCTGTGACACCACCAGCGTTCGCCCGGCCTTGATCACCCGTCCGCGCGCAATCAATGAATCACCGTCGGCGGGTGCGAGCAGGTTCAGCTTGTACTCCACCGACATCACCGACGCGCCTTCCGGCGCGACCGTCATGGCGGCATAGCCGCCGGCCGTGTCGGCAATCATGCCGACCACGCCGCCATGGACGAAGCCATGCTGCTGCTCGATACCCTCCCAGTGGGGAACGTGGATCTCTGTCATTCCGTGCCCTACCACCGGCATGGTGGCGCGAATCAGTTGCATCGCATTTTGTCGGCTGAAGCTGGCCAGCACGCGCTCGGCCACGCTGGCATCCATTGCTTGATTCATGAAGTTTGCTCGCGACGATTAAAACGATCTTGTTATTGATATCTATTGAATCTTTTTGCGCCGGATGCGCTTATCCCGCATCAAGGCGCTCAGCCGGCAAGTACCGTCGCCGGCGTCTGCACCCGCCGCGCACGGCGGAACAGCCACAGCGCGATCGAGAAGGTCACCAGATTCCAGGCAATGCCATGGATGAAGGCGGCATGATAACTGCCGGTGAGATCGAAGATCACGCCGGACATCCAGCCGCCCAGCGCCATGCCGATCAGCGTGCCGAAGATGACGCTGCCAACGCGCGCCCCTGCCTCCTGCGGTGCGAAATATTCGCGGATCACGATGGCATATGACGGCACGATGCCGCCCTGAAAAAGGCCGAACAACGCGGAGATCACGTACAGCGACGCCAGGTCGTCAAAGGGCAGAAACAGCAGCAGTGCAATACCCTGCAACGCGGCACCGATCAGCAGGGTCTTGAGGCCGCCGATGTGGTCAGAAATCCAGCCGGATGCCAGCCGGCTGACGATGCCAAAACCCAGCATCAGCGACAGCATCTGCGCGCCGCGCGCCGCGCCAAAACCGAGGTCGGCGCAGTAGGCCACGATGTGCACCTGCGGCATCGCCATCGCCACGCAACAACCAACGCCGGCGACGAACAAGGCCAGCTGCGCATGGCCGGGCTTGAGCCCGAACGGTGCATCGGTCCCCCGGGCCTCGCCGGTCGCTGTCAGCGATACCGGCTGTAACGGCGGACGTTGCCGCAAGCGCAGGCTCAGAAAGGCCATGCCAAGCGCACAGGTGATGCCGATCAGCAGGTAGCTATTGCGCCAGCCAATATGTTGAACGCCGTACTGCACCACCGGGGGCCAGAAGGTACCTGCCACATAGTTACCGCTGGCGCAGATAGCCACTGCGATACCACGCCGCTTGTTCCACCAGAGCGAGGTATCGGCCATCAGCGGCACGAACGCGCTGCCTGCCCCCAGAAAGCCGATCAGAATGCCATGGGCGATCGCATACACATACAGCGTGGGGGCGAACGCAGCGATCACATAGCCCGACAGTATGCCAAGCGCGCCCAGCTGGATCACGCGGCTGACGCCATATCGGTCAGCCCAGCGTCCGCAGACCATCGCACCAAAGCCAAAGCCGATCATGGTGAGCGTGTACGGCAGCGATGCATCGGCACGGCTGACACCGAACTCGGACTGGATCTCGGGCAGCACCACCGACAGAATGTACATGCCGCCATTGCCAAGCGTTGCAATGATCAGCACGGCCAGCAGGCGAATCGCAGCATAACGTGAGTCGATCAGGCTGCTGTCAGCGGGAGAGGAAGCGTTCATCGGAGACGGCGTTTAAAAGAAGGATCAGGCGCAGTCTAGAGCATGCCAGCCATCATCGAGCGAATGGCCAGCGCCGATGTGGGGACACGCAGGCATCGATACTGGCCGCTCACCCGGGGAGTTTTGACACGCATCAATGACGGCCCACCGGTCAGCGGCGGACGATAAGCCCTTCATGCAACGAGGATCATCATGACCAGGAAGATCCCGATTCGTCCCGCGCATCCCGAACGCGTGTGCTGGGGGGGTGCGAGCGCTACTGCGCAGCTGATGCGCTCGCCTGCGGCAATGGTTCGGAGCGCTGTCCGCATCCGTGTGAACTGTTCGGCGACGACTGGATGAGCTGGCAGCCGGAAGCATCGAACGACCACGAGACTGCGGCAACTTCAGTCAGCGTGCCAGACCCAGGCGGGTCTGATTGCGCCCGCTCTGCTTGGCCAGATACATCGCCTGGTCTGCCTGGCTGATCAATACCTTCATCTGCTGATAAGCATCCTTGTCGCCGTCGAGATGCATCACCGAGACACCGAGGCTGACCGTAATGCGGATCTCCTTGCCATTGTGGCTGGCGCAGACCAGGGTTTCGACGCCGACACGCAAACGTTCGGCGGCACTGAACGCGGCGCCCTCATCGGTGTTGGGCATCAGGATCAGGAACTCCTCACCGCCGAAGCGGCCGAGCACATCAATTTCACGGATGTTTTTCTGACAAAAAATCACCAGGCTCTGAAGCACTTCGTCACCGACCTCGTGGCCGTGGGTGTCATTGATCATCTTGAAGTGATCGATATCAAACAAGACCAGCGCGACCGGCGATCCGTAACGGCGGCTGCGGCTGATTTCGATTTCGATACGCCGCTCGATCTCCAGCCGGTTCCAGGCCCCGGTCAGGTAATCGGTGCGTGAACGGTTTTCGATGACATCGGTGTAATCCTCCAGTCGGCTCACGGATTTGCGCAAACCGAGCAGGCCGAGGAATAACAGCACCGAGATCACGACGGACAGCACGCTGTCCACAAGATGATCCCCATCGAGAAAGCCGAGCGAGGGGAAAAAATGCTGGAACGGGATCAGGCGGCGCAGGGCCATCAGCGCAAGACCGCCCGCCAGCAACATGGCCCCGATTTTCTGAAAACGCAAACGGCTGATCAGCGACAGCGCAAGAAAAACGGCTGCCAGCTGAATCAGGAATGCGGTCAGATAAAAGACATAGGTGCTGGGACTCATGCCGTCGGCCGGTTTTGGGACGCGCTCCCGTTATGTTGCCTATGCTATACCGAGTTCCCCCGGCATAGTGACAGTTATTGAATCGATATACGAAGCAAATACTTTGAGAAACATCCTTTCACATGGAAAAGTTGGGCTCGGCGCTGCTGGCAGGTCAGCCTGCCCAGGCCCGGTTCGCTCCGGCCTCGCTTGCCGTCATGCGCGTCGCCACCAAGGACATGCTGGCGCAGCGACCGGCTTTGCCCGTGATGGAAAAAGACTGGACGACGACTCTGTCTCGTTCGGTCGGTGGCATGGCGGCAGTACAGACGTACAAATACAGGCGTACAACAAGGTGATGCCGACGCCGCCCGCGGCCTGACGAGATCAGCTCCAGGGCCAACGTGACGCAAGGCAGGCATCAGCAGTCGGTATCCTGCGGCGCCATCCGTATAATGCGCAGGATCTGAATTTTTTCCGGAGCTCCATGGATTCCGTGCCCTTATGGGTGCAAGTCGTCGCCCTCGTTGCACTGACCGCCACATCCGCCTTCTTCTCCATTTCGGAAACCGCGCTGATGGCGCTCAACCGCCATCGCATCAAGCATCTGGCACGGCGTGGCTCACGGTTGGCGCAGACCACGTTGTGGCTGCTCGACCATACCGACAAGATGCTGTCACTGATCCTGATCGCGAATACGCTGATCAATGCGCTGGTGACGGCGCTCGTGACGTCAATCGCGATCTCAACTTTTGGCAACAATCAGGAGGTGCTGACCATTGCTACGGCGGTGGTTGCCTTCCTGCTGATCGTGTTTGCGGAGATCACGCCAAAGGTGATCGGCGCCACCTATCCCGAACGCATCGCACTGCCCGCATCGTTCATCATCAAGCCGCTGATCTACGTTGGCAAACCGGTGCTGTGGTTCGTGAACCTGTTCGTGCGCGGCCTGCTGAAGCTACTGCGCATCCGTACCGGCAGCGATGCGCGTGACCAGCGTATCTCGCCGGAAGAGCTGCGTTCGATGGTGCTCGAGGGCGGCAACTTCATTCCGGTGAAGCACAAGAGCATTCTGCTGAATCTGTTTGACCTCGAACGCGTTACCGTCGAAGACGTGATGACGCCGCGCTCGCAGATCGAGACGCTGAACCTGTCGCTCACCGTCGACGAGATCAAGCATGAACTGACGACCTGCTATCACAACAAGCTGCTGGTGCACGACGGCGAAATCAATCAGATCGTTGGCATCCTGCACGTGCGCAAAGCGATGGCGCTGCTGAATCAGGTCGACGAACTGACGGTCGAGCATTTCCGCGAACTGCTCACTGCGCCGTATTTCATTCCACCCGAAACCGATCTGTTCACCCAGCTGCAGTACTTTCAGGAGAATCAGGAGCGGCTGGCCGTGATCGTCGATGAATATGGCGAGGTGCAGGGGCTGGTCACCCTCGACGACATCATCGAGGAAATGGTGGGTGAATTCACGACCTCGACGCCGGGAGCAACGCGCGCCGACCAGTTTGGCTGGGACAAGAGCGGCACCTGCCTGCTGGAGGGTTCGACCTCGCTGCGCGACATCAACAAGCGGCTCAGCCTGAACCTGCCGCTCGATGGACCGAAAACCGTCAACGGTCTGCTGCTGGAGATCCTGCAGGAAATTCCGGATGCCAGCGTGAGCGTGAAGGTCGCCGATTGCGTGATCGAGATCGTGCAGGTTCAGGAGCAAGTCATCAAGATGGTCAAGCTGTATCGCCCAAAGTGAGTGGCACCCACCTCTGACCCTTGAGGCCGATGGGGTGGGCGCAATTGCATTACAGCTGTTGCACGCTTACGTCATTCCGGCTGGGCACAGGCCGACGTGACGTCGGGCGATAAGGGCAAGCATCACGCAAAGACGGGTATGGCAGCGCCGGGGCGGCATGATCGCGCGGCTGCATTTTCCTGCCAGGACCCATGCGCCCAACCACCACGCCATCGCTTTCCCCCACGTCGGCCACAATGGCCGCCACGGCTTCCTCACTCTCCGGACTGCCGCGCACGCTGCAACAGGCCGGCAAACTGGATGCCGCCCAACTCGATGCGATTCAGCGCAAAGCGCTGACGGACAAGCAGCCTTTCATCGATGCGCTGCTGGCCAGCGGTGCCATGGACGCGCGTTCGCTGGCCAGATTCTGCTCGGCGCACTTCGGTTATCCGCTGCTCGACCTCGCCGCGCTGGATGTGCAGGCACTGCCACCGAAAGTCATCGACGAGCGACTGATGCAGTCGCATCGCGTCGTGGTGCTGGCGCGGCGCGCTCATAAAATATCGATTGCCATCGCCGACCCGACCCAGACGCAAGTGGTCGATCAGGTGAAATTCCAGACCGGACTCGCGGTTGATCTGGTCGTCGTCATGCTGCCGCAGTTGATCGAGCTGATCGCCAAGCTATCGCAAAGCGCCGAGCAGAATCTCTCCGAACTGATCGGCGATGACCTCGACAGCGTCGCATTGGTTGACGAGGCCTTGGGAACGCCGCAGGACAGCGCGTCCAGCGACATCGACGACGCACCGGTCGTGCGCTTCCTGCAGAAGATGCTGACTGACGCGATCAACCTCGGCGCCTCCGATCTGCATTTTGAACCGTTCGAAAAGTTTTACCGAATCCGCTTTCGCATCGATGGCGAACTGCGCGAGATCGCCCAGCCGCCGCTGGCGATCAAGGAAAAGCTGGCGTCGCGCATCAAGGTCATCTCGCGGCTCGACATCTCGGAAAAGCGTGTGCCGCAGGACGGCCGCATGAAACTGACGGTGTCGGGTACGCGCAGCATCGATTTCCGCGTATCGACGCTACCGACCTTGTTCGGCGAAAAGATCGTCATGCGTATCCTCGACGGCAGCCAGGCCAAGCTCGGCATCGACGCGCTCGGCTATGAACCGCAACAAAAGGCACTGCTGCTGGAGGCCATTCAACGCCCGTACGGCATGGTGCTGGTGACCGGGCCGACCGGATCGGGCAAGACGGTATCGCTGTACACCTGCCTGAATCTGCTGAACAAACCCGGCATCAACATCGCCACGGCAGAAGACCCGGCCGAAATCAATCTGCCCGGGGTCAATCAGGTGAATATCAACGAGCGCGCCGGCCTGACCTTTCCGGTCGCACTGCGCGCCTTCCTGCGGCAGGACCCGGACATCGTGATGGTCGGCGAAATCCGTGACATCGAAACTGCCGACATTGCCATCAAGGCAGCGCAGACCGGTCACATGGTGTTCTCGACGCTGCACACCAACGACGCCCCCTCGACGCTGACGCGATTGCTGAACATGGGTGTGGCACCGTTCAATATCGCATCGGCGATCACGCTGATCACTGCTCAGCGTCTCGCGCGTCGGCTGTGCAGCTGCAAGCAGCCGGCCGAGCTACCGGCCGAGGCACTGCTGGACGCCGGCTTTGCGGCAAGCAACCTTGGCGACTGGACGCCGTACCAGCCGGTAGGCTGCGAGCGCTGCAGCGGCAGCGGCTACAAGGGACGGGTCGGCATATATCAGGTGATGCCGGTCAGCACGGCGATCGAAACTATCATCCTCGCGCAGGGCACGGCGCTCGAGATCGAGGCACAGGCACGCCGCGAAGGTGTGCTGACGCTGCGCGAAGCCGGCCTACTCAAAGTTCGTCAGGGACTGACGAGCATCGAGGAAGTCCTCGGCTGCACGAATGCCTGACGGCCACCCTGAACCGACGACCCTTCATCCCCGGAGCCCCTATGCCCCCACCACCGGCCAAGAAGCCCACCGACAGCCTGTTCGTCTGGGAGGGCAATGATCGTAGCGGCCGCCAGAGCAGTGGCGAAATCCGCGCGTCCAATGTATCGATGGCGACGGTGCAGCTGCGCCGTCAGGGCATCGTCGTCGCGCGGCTGAAAAAGAAGGCGGCGCCGCGTCACCGCAAGGTCAGCCAGAAGGAATTGTGTGCATTCACGCGGCAACTGGCGACGATGATGAAAGCCGGCGTGCCGCTGCTGCAGTCATTCGACATCGTCGCGCGCGGCCACGCCAACCCGGCCGTCAGCCGGCTGCTGCTCGACCTGCGCGCCGATGTGGAGACGGGCACCAGCCTCGCGCAGGCCTTCCAGCGCTATCCGCAATACTTCGACCGGCTGTTCTGCAGCCTGGTGGCTGCCGGCGAGCAGGCCGGCATCCTCGAAGACCTGCTGGCACGGCTGGCCACCTACAAGGAAAAAACCCTGGCGCTGCGCGGCAAGATCCGTGCAGCGATGTTCTATCCGGCGGCCGTGATGGTCGTGGCCATGATCGTTACAGCCGTCATCATGATCTGGGTCGTTCCTTCATTTAAGAACGTGTTCGAGAGCTTCGGCGCCGAGCTGCCGCTGCCGACGCTGTTCGTGATCTGGCTGTCGGACCAGTTCGTCGCGTACTGGTATCTGCTGGTGGGCGGCACGGTCGTCGCAACCACGCTGTTCGTGCGCGCATGGCGGCGCTCGCCGGCGATGCAGCGGGCGACCGACCGCCTGCTGCTGCGTCTGCCCATCCTCGGCAACATTCTGCGCAAGGCCGTGATTGCGCGCTGGACGCGTACGTTGGCGACGATGTTTGCCGCCGGTGTGCCCTTGGTAGAATCGCTCGAGCCGGTGGGCGGCGCCGCAGGCAATGCGGTGTACCATGAGGCCACGCAGCGGATTGCCGCCGCGGTCGTCAGCGGCACCAGCCTGACCGCGGCCATGCCGCAGTCGCAGGTGTTTCCGCCGGTGGTGACGCAGATGGCGGCCATTGGCGAAGAATCCGGCGCACTGGATGACATGCTGCGCAAGGCTGCCGAATTTTACGAAGAAGAAGTCGATGCGGCCGTCGCATCGCTGTCCTCGCTGCTGGAGCCCCTGATCATGGTGGTGCTCGGGGGACTCATAGGAGGATTGGTGATTGCCATGTACCTGCCGATTTTTAAACTCGGATCGGTGGTCTGATGAATGAACTGATGCAGTTGCTGTTCGGTGCGCCGCCGGGCAGCGTTTCCACGACCGTGTGCTGGACCGTGCTCGGTCTGATTGCCGGCAGTTTTCTGAGCGTGGTGATCCACCGCATCCCGGTGATGTTGCGACGCGAAACCGACAATTTCGTCGCCATGGAGCGCAATGAGCCGCTACCGCACGACGAGCGCTACAACCTGCTGGTGCCCCGCTCTGCCTGTCCGTCCTGCGGCCACCACTTATCTGTCTTTGAAAACCTGCCGCTGCTCGGCTGGCTGTGGTTGCGCGGCCGCTGCCGGCACTGCCACACGCCGATACCACTGCGCTATCCGCTGGTTGAACTGCTTGCTGCGATGCTGGCGGCGTTGCTGGTCTGGCGCATGGGCAGCGGTGCGACCGGCCTCGCTGCGCTGGCCCTGGCCTGGACGCTGCTGGCGCTGTCCTGGATTGACCTCGACACGCAATTGCTGCCGGATGACCTGACGCTGCCTTTGCTGTGGGCCGGCTTGCTGATCAACCTGAACGGCGTCTTTGCGCCCCTGACCGACGCAGTCATCGGCGCAGCCGTGGGCTACCTGTCGCTATGGCTGGTGTACTGGCTCTTCCGTTTCGCCACCGGACGCGACGGCATCGGCTACGGTGATTTCAAACTGCTGGCAGCGCTGGGCGCGTGGCTCGGCTGGACCATGCTGCCGCTGATCGTGCTGCTGTCGTCGGCGGTCGGTGCAGCGGTCGGTTTGTTGCTGGTCGCCCTGCGGCGACAACCGCGTGACAAGCCGATTCCTTTCGGCCCCTTCCTTGCAGCGGCGGGTCTGATCGCGCTGGTGTACGGCCGCGGCGTGATGGATGCGTGGCTGGGGCAATGGTCATGAGCACGCGCATGATTGCGGGGGGCACCTTATGCTGACGACCAAACTGTCGATTGGGCTGACGGGCGGCATTGGCAGCGGCAAGTCTTTCGTGGCCGACCTGTTCGCGGCGCATGGCGCGAGCATCATCGACACCGATGTCATTGCCCATCAGCTGACAGCGCCGGGCGGTCGCGCGATGCCGGCGATCCATGAGGCTTTCGGCGCCGAGTACCTGCATGCCGACGGCTCGCTGAACCGGGCTGCGATGCGCGCGCGCGTGTTTTCGGATGCCGATGCCAAGCGTCGCCTGGAGGGCATCCTGCATCCGCTGATTGGTGCCGAGACCAGTGCGGCGGCGCAGCGGGTCGACGGCGACTATGTGATCTTTGTCGTGCCCTTGCTGGTCGAGTCCGGTCGCTGGGTCGAGCGGGTTGATCGGGTGCTGGTGGTCGATTGTCCGGAGGCCTTGCAGGTCGAGCGCGTGATGCAGCGCAGCCAGCTGCCAGCGGCGCAGGTCGAGGCCATCATGGCCAGTCAGGCAAGCCGGCAACAGCGGCTTGCAGTCGCCGATGATGTGATCGTCAACGATGGCGAGCGCGCCGCCGTCGAGGACGAGGTTGCCCGCCTTCATGCGCAGTATCTGCTGCTGGCCAGAAAAAAAGCCTGAGGTCATTGGTCAAAGGTTTGTAATTTCTGATAGCTTCGGTCAGAATCTATCACCTAATTTCTAGCCACCTGCGGGGACACGCCCTTGACCGTCTACGAATACCCTTTCAATGAG
>JACCDS011659571.1_pt1 | contig 27625 bp, 30 predicted proteins | sample 7446441 | NCBI WGS metagenome assembly JACCDS01 (sample SAMN15323445, study PRJNA562643) | freshwater metagenome | isolation source: river surface water | place: USA:Blue River Watershed | collected 2017-08-17 | reverse complement strand
GGACTATCAAGTTCCCAATCTCAGCGCGGGTAAACACACAGTGCGGTTGGAAAAAATTAGTGAGACCCAATCCAATAGCGGTCGCTTCCTCGGCTTTTATTCCGATGACAAACCAGTAAAACTGCCGGCGCGCAAACGTCAAATTGAATTTATCGGTGACTCTTACACCGTCGGTTACGGGAATGTATCCTCAAGCCGCGAGTGTAACGATGCACAGCTCTTCAGCACCACCAATTCACAATTGGCCTTTGGCCCACTGACCGCAAAACATTTTAATGCAGATTATCAAATCAACGCCTCTTCTGGTTTTGGCATAGTGCGTAATTACAATGGCCACTCCCCCGAGAAAAGTTTAATTGGCTTGTACCCCTTTACGCTCCACGCCAACAACTTTGTGCACAATAGCAATTGGCAACCGCAAGTTGTTGTGATCGGATTGGGGACTAATGATTTCTCCACACCGCTTAATGCCAATGAACGCTGGAAAACGCGTGAAGAATTGCAGCAGGATTACATCCACAAATACACCGAGTTTGTAAAATCGCTGCAACGTAAAAATCCTAAAGCAGAATTTGTGCTGATGGCATCTGACCATGTGAATGGCGAAATTGCCAATCAGGTTGCCAAGGTACTGGAAAACTTGAAAGCGTCAGGCATGAAACGCGTCGACTTCATTAAGTTTTCCGGGCTTGATTTGCAAGGCTGCCACTGGCATCCATCCGCCAAGGACGACCAGCTGTTAGCTGATTTGATTATCAAACATTTACAAAACAAAAAGGTTTGGTAAGCGCGGCACTCGGGTAGAATGACTTAACACTATAAAAACGGGGCTCACAGGAGCCCCGAACTTAATCGCATCGGCAAATGCATCGGTCAGCACTATTGAATTCACGGCTAATCACCCATTAGCCAGATCATTAATAGCTGGACGAGAATTATGAAAACAATATTCACCACAGCAGCCCTGCTTCTTAGCGCACTTTACGCATCAACCAGCCTCGCGCAAAATCCGTTAAATTTTGGCAACAATATTCGCACGGCAGACCCCTCCGGCCATGTGTGGGCCGATGGCAAGATGTATCTCTACACTTCACACGATGAAGAGTGCCAGTTGGATTTTCACATGAAAGACTGGTACGCCTTTTCATCAGCGGATTTAGTCAATTGGAAAAACCACGGGCCAATTCTGAAAATTAGCGATCTCACTTGGGCAGACAATTTCGCCTGGGCGCCTGATGCGGCCTACAAAAATGGCAAATACTATTTAATTTTCCCCGCCGGTAATGGCTACAAAGATCGCGTCAACCCGGAAAAAAGCACCAAGTGGATGGGCCTCGGCGTCGCCGTAAGCGATTCCCCCACGGGCCCGTTTAAAGATGCAATTGGTAAACCTTTATTTACCACCCCCTACGCCAATGACCCGAGCCTGTTAATCGACGACGACGGGAAAGCCTATTTGTATTTCCACGGCATGAATGCGGACTATCAAGTCGCTGAAATGGCCGACGACCTGCTCAGCATTAAAGGCGGCTTACAAAAAATGGACATGGGCGGCTACGAGCCCAAAATGGAAGGCCCCTGGGTATTCAAACGCAACGGCATCTATTATTTCACCATGCCCGAAAACAACCGCAGCCTCGCCTACTACACCGCGAAATCGCCCAAAGGCCCCTGGAAATATCACGGGATTTTTATGGAAGCCGAAGGCGGCAACAATCACCACTCCATTGTTGAATACAAAGGCCAATGGATCCTCTTCTACCACCGCTGGTTGGAAACTCCCGGAGCCAAGTGCGATAAAAAACAACGCCACGTCGCGGCAGAATATTTGCACTTCAATGCGGATGGCACTATTCAGAAAGTAGTGAGAACTACCAAAGGTATTGGAGATTTTCCGGAAAGGGTTAAGAAGTAAGAGAAAAATAGTTACTGAAAAAATGGCGGTCAGTTGACCGCCATTTTTTCAGGTTAGTTAATCGCAACAACTAATTAACTTTGCAATTTTGCGGACGGCCATTTACATACTGACAATTATCGCGCACAAACTGATTGGCGTTATTAGCCCACTTGTGATTCCAATCCAAGCCAAAACTGGCCCCAGCTGTATGCAATGCCCAACCGACAAAGCCATTGCGCAATGGATAGCTCGGTGAAACCTTACGCATATAGTACTGTTCAACCATAGTTACGCAGGCATCATAGGGAATATGTGGAAAAATTTGGCTGGCATTGGACTCCTGTAATTTCATTCCCGTCGCATACACCGGAAGGTCAGCCATACATTTTGCACCTGACTTTGAATAGCCCGGATTGGCTAGATCTTTCTCCATGTAATAGCCGTTTACCGCTTCGATAACCTGGTTGCCGGCATTATCAACAAACGGCTGATTTGCATGTATCACAACAAACATCCTCTCGCGAGTTGGATTACCGAGGTAATTAAAAAATTGATTACCAGTTTGTGGGTCAGTCAGCACTTGCATTTGCGTTAAATTTAAACGGATACCGCACACAGATTCACTTCTAAATTTCGCCACTCCTATCGCCGTTTCCGGCAACCCCCAGAGTAGTGGTTCCCGGTGTTGAGGCAAATTAATCATGTCCGCAATAGGGGTATTCAAGGGGCAATCCAGATCATCATGGAGTGATAAAAAATTCGTACTGGTGCCCCACCCCCAGGTTGCCAAATATCGACTGGGGTTCCCCGCCGAATCAGGTGCTTCGGATTGAATTTCGCTGTAATCAGTCATTGGGCAATTATTGGTGCTGCTATTGATATTAAATAGCCTGTCCGTAGGGCACCACCAGTTCATGGTGTAATTAATCAAATGCTGTTTGACTTTTCCCGGGATTTCAAAGAGTTGCGGCATGGCAGTATTGGGGCGGTTAGAATCTTGTCCAGCAAATGGCGGTTGAGGGTGGCCGGCTGGCGCACCAGGAACCTTATCGTTGAACGGAAAACGCCAGGTAGATTGACCGCCAATTTTTTCATTTTGGCCTGCACCGCGTGGGTGCACAAAAGCAGAAGAGATCCAACTGGAAGTGACCCGCTCACCAAACGCCTGACCTCGATCAAAGGGATACCACTGACTCCAGTTGCGTAGCGTAGTAGTTTGGGCAAGAACACTCGTAGAGCAACTAATTCCTGTTAGCAGCAGCGAGGCTGCACACAAACCAAGCAGGTTTTTATTTTTTTGCGCAATCATCAAAATTCTCCTTTTTGATAAACGATTTGTATTTGCTGGTAACCAGCCAATACACAGTAGAATCATTTATTCCTATTGGCAAGGAGTATCGCTGTGACTTTTTACCATCTTATTGGCCTGAGTAAATTCAGACCGATAATCTCAAGTGAAGAGGTGGGGGGCATAGCAACAATGTCACTCATGAAGGTCGTTGTTAATCAGGCTGCGCGCAGCCAAATTGGATTTCCAGTTGTGCTGATCCAATTAATGTTGAATCTGTTGACAATGGCAAATACTTTTTCCCGCTCTTGAGAAAATTAATTTTTCCAGCCATTAAAAACTACTGTAATCACCTTTATCTGCACTTACCGTAAAAGAGCTTAATGCGGACTTGCAGCCAAACTCACCAATTGACTTATTTAACTCAACCTCAAATGACAGTAGAGGTATATCCGAATCAGGGATAACTTTCCAGTTTTTGATCTGCGTACAAGCAGATAGTTTATTATCAAAGCTAATATTTTCTTCACCCTGGGCAAATACATGTACAGAAAATAAAGCCGAAAAAAGTAAACTATACTTTAGTACCACCATTAGTTGGCCCCATTTTTGATAAAATTCCTTAATCATCAACGAAAAAATCTCATTATTTTTACTTCAAGCACCTACCAGCAAAAAATCAATCGCATCAATTATTTCTGTCCGTTTCCCTGTAAGACTGCAGACTTCTTTCCCCAATTCTTTTTTTGATATACCCGCCAGTTGCGGTGTAAACATTAAATAATCAATATCCTCAACGGTCAGAATTGGTGTTAAATGGCCCAACAACTTTTGCTTGTGTGATTCATATTTTGCCAAAGGAACAACTACGGTAGTCTGTAACGTATCCAGCAAATTGGAATGGATATCTAACAGCAATGGAAACATCTTCCTGCTATTCACATTTTTGTTCTGATAAACCGCAAACTGGGTCATTAGAAACTCCTAAGCCCATCACTGAATACCCCATTTTCCTCCACCGATTGGTTATAAGCAGCAATGGCAGCCTTATGTTGCTCCAACCACAACTGAGCCTGTTTTTCCTTAAGCTGAGAAGTAAGCGCCTGCTCCAACGTAGAGGATAGGTTTATATCCAACTCTTTAGCCTTTTTTAATAAGTCACTGTTAACACTTAGGTTTGTCGGCTTTTTAGGGGCATTCTGATCGTAAAGTGGCAACATATAACCTCCCATATTAATGCGCATATATTATGCGCATTAATATAAAGGTTCAACAATAACCCATCCAGACAACAATCAGATTGGCCTATCCAATTGTTTCTATTGCAGTCATCAAGGAAACCAGTAAAGATCACAAACTCTGTCTAATAAGCTGAATTAATGAAATGTATTTGGAGCAAGCTCAAACTATCCAAGACTGGCAAGCTGCATCGAGACTATTACTTGATGTAATGAAAGACCTTAATCGCAAAGGCTGCACATTGTGGATAGAAAGCCAGCTGACATTAGATGCATTAAAAAAGCAGTACCAAGAAGGCGAGCTTCATCTCGCAAAATCCAACGGAGCACTCGTAGGTGTTGCATTCTTGCAAGAACAAGACCCCTACTTCTGGCCAGAAATAACTCAGCGCAATAGTTTATTCCTGCATAAACTCGCCATACATCCGCAATACCGGGGATTCAACAAAGGTAAACAACTCATTCAACTCGCGGAGCAGGAAGCTATCCAGCGAGGCTTAATCTGGTTGCGATTAGATTGTGATGATAGGGAACCTTTGCATAGATTTTATCTGACCAATAATTTTTCCTTGCTGGACATTCAATCCAAAGATGGATTTACCTTTGCACGTTATCAACGAGCAATAAAAAACGCCGCAAACTAGCGGCGTTTTTTACCACCAAGTATAACTAAACCTTATTCCCAAGTGGTAATTTGGTGACCGGCTTTCCAGTCGCTGCAAATAATGCGTTAGCTACTGCGCCGGCAATGGGAGGCAAGCCGGGTTCGCCCACGCCAGAGGGAGCTTCCGCCGATGGAACAATATGCACTTCCACCTTGGGCATGCTGGCGATGCGCATTAATTGGTACTGATGCAAATTGGTTTGCTCCACTACACCCTTTTTCAACGTGATAGCTTCGCCCAGCGCTGCACTTAAGCCCATGCCGATACCGCCTTCCATTTGCGCGCGAATTACATCCGGGTTTACTGCTACACCGCAATCTACCGCGCAGACTACGCGTTCCACTTTAAAACTTTTATCCGCATTTACGCGTACTTCCGCGACCTGTGCCACCCAGGTACCGAAGGATTTATGCACGGAAATTCCACGCGTGACGCCCGCAGGCAGAGATTTTTTCCACTCGGCTTTTTCCGCCACCAAATTCAATACGCCTAGTGCACGCGGCTCGCTCGCGAGCAATTCGCGGCGGAATATCACTGGATCTTTTTTCGCGGCTTTGGCCAATTGATCAACAAAGGTTTCTACCACAAACGCATTGCCAGAGTGCCCCACTGAACGCCACCAGAGCGTAGGGAGTTTTACCGCCAACTCGGAGCCCTGCACTTGCAAATGATTTATGGCGTAATGCATGTCTTCTATGCCCTCCACCACAGTGCCGTCCACCGGGCCTTTAACCATACCTTCAAAAGGGGTACCGCGTAATATGGACGGTGCCACCGCATGGTGTTGCCACACCAGTGCGCCATCATCCGCCACAGCGCCGCGAATATGGTGTACCGCCATGGGGCGGAAACGCGCATTTAAAAATTCATCTTCACGCGTCCATACCATTTTCACCGCGCGCCCCGGAATTTGTTTGGCGATATGCGCTGCGTCCACCACGTAATCACTAGCGCAAGCCCGACGACCAAAACTGCCGCCCGCAAATACGCTGGTGATTTTTACTTGCTCGGGTTTTACTCCGGCAACGGCAGCCACTTCATTTTGATCAATAGTGGGCATTTGGCTTGCCGCCCAAATTTCCACCTGGGTTTTATCCATTTTAATAACACAATTCATCGGCTCTATCGGTGAGTGTGCTAAATAAGGCAATTCATATTTTGCCTCGATAATATTTTTTGCAGATTTTAAACTTGCCGGTGCGTCACCAGTGTTTTTTACCACATGACCTGCTTTATCCGCTTGCGCGTGACTTTCACTGTAGAGCAGATCGCTACCGCGTGTTTCACAGGCCGACAAATCCCAATCGATCGCCAACAATTTACGCGCTTTATTAGCAGCCCAGAAATTTTCCGCTATCACCGCTACTCCACGCGGAATTTCCACTACTGCAACCACGCCGGGGGACGCTTTGGCTTTACTGGCATCAAGTTTTTTCACCTTGCCAAAATATTGCGGCGGATAGGCGACCAATGCGGTCAGCATGCCGGGCAACTGAATGTCCTGGGTATAAACCGCTGTGCCATTGGTTTTGGCATGACTGTCTTTACGCGGAATGGATTTGCCGATTAATTGAAAATCCTTTGGATCTTTCAACGCCGGCTGCTGTGGAGTTGCCAGCGCCGCAGCTTTAGCTGCAAATGCACCCAACTCGCTGGAATGCTTGCCATGGCTGATAATGCCATTTGCAATTTTTACTTCCGCTGGCGGTACTTTCCATTCAGAAGCGGCCGCGGATTGCAGCATTTCACGCGCGGCGGCACCCGCTGAGCGCAATTGTTGCCATGAGTTAGCAATTGACGACGAGCCACCGGTACCTTGCATTGGGCCCCAAAAAACATTGTTGTAACGTTGAGCATCGGCCGGTGCAAATTCAAATTCTACTTGTTCCCAACGCGCACCCACTTCTTCAGCAATCACAGTGGCAAGCCCAGTGCTCACGCCCTGCCCCATATCCATGTGTTTGATGGCTACAACCACTTTGTTATCGGCAGTAATTTTTACAAACGCATTAAATACCGGCGATGCTTCTGCCGCCAGCGCAGAAGGTGAAAGGCTAATTGAACCGCAACCGATCAGTAAGCCGCTGCTCACTGCGGTCGCTTGTAAAAATTGACGGCGCGATAACTCGAGTGATTTTTTTTGTTCACGCAGTGCACATTGTTTATCGAGGAAATTCATTACACATTTCCTCCCGCTGCTTTGGGTGATTTTGCCATTGCATCTACCGCCAAATGAATAGCGCCGCGAATACGGTGATAGGTAGCGCAGCGGCACAAATTACCGGACATCGCTGAATCGATTTGTTCATCTGTTGGTTTTGGATTGGTCTGCAGTAACGCCGTTGCCGACATTATTTGTCCTGATTGGCAGTAGCCACACTGAACCACATCCAACTGTCGCCACGCCTGTTGCACAGCGTTGAATTCCGGTGAGTTGATCCCATCAATTGTCTGGATATTGGCACCCGCTAACGCGGAGATAGGCATACTGCAAGAGCGAATCGGCGTGCCGTTCATATGCACAGTGCAGGCACCGCACATGGCGATACCGCAGCCTAACTTGGTGCCGGTCATTTTTAATTCATCGCGCAATACCCACAGCAAAGGTGTATCTGGATCCAGCGTTAACTCATGCTTTTTCCCGTTAATCGTAAGCGAAATCATAAAGGGCTCCTTTATTGGCGATGCATTTAATTTGCAAACTGAATTGTTTTAAAACGGATTAGTTAAACGGAAACTCCCGCTCCATATCGGCCGGAGTATCTATATCAAACTCTGCCGACGGCATAGGAATTGCCAACACATGTTCTGCCTGCTGAAACAATAATTGTTTTGCGCCCCGATCACCGGAGCACGCCAATAAATGCGCTTTAAATTCTGCGGGAAATATCGCTGGTACACCCAGCGTATCGGCAAAACTGGCGCAGACAATTTGTGTTGGGCTTGATTTCCAACAGCGATATAACCGCAATAAATCTGCGGCACTGACTTGAGGCTGATCACCCAGTAGAACGAGTACCGGATTATCATTATTTACTTGCGCAACACCATGAGCTAATGAATGCCCCATGCCCAGCTGCCAGTCATCACAATAGGCGATTTCCAACTTGCTCACTGCCAATGTCGCACAGTAATCGGTCAACTTGGCGTGACTGGCACCAGTTACCAGAACGATGCGTGCCGGCGTAACCGCGTGCGCAGCATCCAGTATATGAGCGATCAGCGGCTGGCCGAGATAATCCGCCAGCAATTTGCAACTACCAAACCGCGTTGCGGCGCCTGCGGCTAAAATAACGCAGTCAATTGCCATAACCACTCCGAAAAACTAGCTGTTCGCAAGGCTGTGCGTGATCGCAGATATTTGCTGCCCGGCAAACATACTCAAGGGCAGCGCGCTGCTGCCAAATATACGCGCGTGGCATTCCGCCAATACCGAAAGCGCAATACTCTCCGGCAAGTCACCGCCCAGCGCCAAACCCATGGGGCCAGCCACGGGATAACACAATTGCATTTCAGTTAAACCGGCGAGCGCAAGCACCTCCGCTTTACGCTGCGCCGGCCCCAGCAACCCAATATAGGGATTCATTAAGTCACAGGTTTGCAAATGAGCAATGGCCGCTGCATCCAATGGCATATTGTGATGGGCGATAACGACAGCATCCACCCCTTGTAAATACTCAACGGGGATATCAGCAACCGACTGAACAACTACCGAAACTCCATCGGGAAAATTGTCGCACTTTTGCGGCGTAAGACGCGCATCGGCCACAGAAACCTGCCAACCCATCGCCAGTGCCAGATGGCATAACGGAATCATATCCACCCCATTACCCAACACCAACAAATGCGGTAAAGGATTAATCAATGTGGTTAATTGCCTGTGATCATCAGTCGACAAATGTCCGCATTGACGCAACGTAAAATCGCGCGCACAAGGAATAGCGCGCGCTGTTGCAGAATCCAGGTCGAGCGAAAATTCGCACGCTCGATGTTGTTGCAAACACTCAAACACTTCCATTAAGTGTAAATAGCTATTTTCCGCATTGCAGGGATGCAGCAGAATTTCCGCAGCACCTCCACAGCCAATTCCCAAACGCCAGGCAATGTTATTTTCATCGGTTGCGTCATAAACGATTCGGCGCGATTTACCCAGGGCAATCACCTTGCGCGCCTGCAATAGTAGATCTGATTCTATACAGCCACCGCTTAATAAACCGAATTGATGACCTGCATCACTCAACAACATGAGCGCGCCGGTTTTACGATACACAGAACCGCGCGTGTTGATCACGGCCCCCAGTACCCAATTGGCAGAATCTTTTAACGGTAACCAGCGGGCGAGCAAGTGAAAAAAGTGATTGGAATTATGGAAGGACATAACAGCTTCCTTGTGGAAAGGCACCAGAATAATCCGATTAAGGGGGAAAGGAAGTATGGTTTACAAAACTAAACAGCGCCATGACAAATGCAACTAACGCACGCTGAAATGAGCACTAAAAAGCATTAAGTTGCTGATGATTGGGTTTACCCAAGCTGCCGTCATCATCCGGATTTTCCAGCTCGATAATTGTGCGCTGCGCTAAATTCAAGCGTTTAAGTCGCTCACCAAAGTGTTCGCTAAAAATACGATCCATCTCACCCGACGCCTTAAGCTCGCGCAACCCTTTGGTTAAGCGCTCGGCCAACAACGGCTCAGTGGGACTAACATAAAAATAAACCGGTAAAGGCATGTACAACAGCAGGGATTTTTCCGGCACCAGATAGTCCACCGCCATGCCATCTATTTCATAGGCATCATCAATTTCAATCGCGCTTAACGGAACAAAGGCATAGCGTTTGCCCGCTAACATTTTCAACATTATTGACAAGTTAATGGTCTCGATCACCGAAAAACCATTGTATTTATACACATGCCCCTCCCAACCTTTGCCAAAACCCATGGGCAAATAACGCAAATCCGCGAGCGTATCAATGGACGAAAAGCGCGTTTGATTTTCCTTGCGGATTAATAAAATGCGATACCCCATAATGCCGTTAAGAATAGGAACATCAACACGCAGCAGTCCCTGCCGCGGCCCACCCTGCACCGGAAAGCCCACCAAGCGATCAATATTTAATTTCTCGCCACTGATTAATAATTCATGCTTGCGCTCGGACGCCAACGCCTCTTGGGAATAAACCACGCGATAGGGGCCATAATCGCTTTCGGTAACCCGCAGCGCCGCCGTTATCAAAACCAGATAATAATCTTCACGGATGGCGGAATTGTTGCCCAGGTACTTTACGAGTTGCGGCTCAGCCGGGGTCGATCGCACAGGCGCAGCGCCACCCTCAGCCCAACCCGCGAAGGCGGCCAATAGCAGCAACAGCAAGCTACATCTGATCAATAAATACATCCGGCCCCTCCGGAGCAAACCTATACATAATCCTAGCAGGCACTCAATTCAACACTACAGGCTATTTACGTCTGAAAAGAACAGTTTCAATGACAGGAGGATATAAACGAAGATGATTCAGGCGCACTATACTTTTGAGATCTTCGCTTATCTGAATGCCAGCGCAGGACCCCGGCAGGATGAGCTCGAGAAGACACCACGACTTTGGCCAGCCCTTACTTGCATGGATTGATTATGGCGCTTTTCGACACGATTCACACCATAGGTTCCACCGTATATTTTGTGCTTGCGGTTCTGCTGGCATGGCTTAGCCGCACCCCTCGTACTAACCCTGGCGCCGGCTTTTGGGCGCTTGCAATTTTTCTCGGCTTTTGCGGCCGCATTGCACTCCTGGCTTTGGGGCCGATCACAAATTCGCAAAGCACTGAAATTATTTATGCCGGTATTATCGCGCTCGAAAAATATTTTTTGCTGCTGGGCGCGTTTAAGTTCCTCAACAGAGAACACTATTCCCGACCATTTTCATTGTTTATTCTCGCCGGAGTCATGTGGATCGTCTGCTATTGGCTAAATATTATTGACCGCATTCAATTTGCGGTGGGATACGGCATTTTTAACAGCAGCATTTTACTATTATTTGCCATTATCGCTTACCGTGAACGCCACCTGGTAAGCCACCCAATTTTGTTAGCGACCGCGATCATCTGTTTTTTGTTTGCCGGTCACTGGTTAACTTACCCGGCGCTGCATTTGTACACTGGCTGGGCGGTACCTGGCTTTATTATTGGTACCACGCTGGTGTTGTTGCTGTATTTAACACTCACGTCGGCAGTGCTAATGCAATTTCAAAAACGTTTGCTGGATGCGGAACAAAATGCACTCGACATGGCCTACCACGACCCACTCACCGGGCTAAACAACAAGCGCTATATGAATACTTTGTTTGAGCAAGCGCTGGTGCTCGCCATGCGGCCCCATCAATTACTCGCACTGATTTATATTGATCTGGATAATTTCAAACCCATTAATGACACAGCCGGTCACTCGGTCGGCGATGAGGTTTTAAAAATTATCGCCAAACGCTTATTGGATCACACCCGCAGCACAGATATTTGCGCGCGCGTCGGCGGCGATGAATTTGTGGTCATCGCCACGCAATTGGAAAGTGCCGAGCACGCCAAACAAATTGCCAATAAAATTCTCGAACAATGCTGCGCCGACATCATCGTCGACCAACACATCTACCACTTAGGCGCAAGCCTCGGCGTAAGCATCTACCCCAGCCACGGCAACGACCTCACCCAATTACTACAACACGCCGATGAAGCCATGTATAAAGTGAAAAAAAATGGCAAGAGCGGGTTTCAGGTGTTTGCGGGTTAGACTTGTCTATTCGCCGCTTGCAATAGCATTTAACTTAACGGCAAGATCCGCTTTTTACCCAAACAAGGATTGAACACTGTAATCCAATGGATTAGGATTGTCTTTATGCACACTATCGTTGAACTACCCGAGTTTATTCGCCAGTCACAGGGGCTGTTTGCTGAAGATGAGAAGCGCAGCCTTATCAACTATTTAGCTACCCATCCCCAAGCGGGAGATGTGATTCAGGGAACCGGCGGAATCAGAAAGCTGCGCTGGGCCATGCAAGCTAGAGGCAAAAGTGGCGGGGCAAGAATTATTTACTACTACCACAATGAAAGCATTCCACTGTTTTTACTGACGGCTTTCGGCAAAAACGAAAAAGCCAATATCTCGCCCGCTGAACGCAATGAATTGGCCAAATTAACTAACCTGTTACGCAAGCACTATGGGGCAAATCATGAGTAACGCATTTTCCAGTATCAAACTGGGACTAGAAGAAGCTATTGAGTTTTCCAAAGGCAATACCAACAAAGCCGTTGTGCACGAATTCAACGCAATTGATGTAAAAAACCTGCGCAATAAAATTGGCATGTCACAAAATGAATTTGCATCGGCTTTTGGCATTAGCGTAGCAACATTACGCCACTGGGAAAGAGGGGATCGCTCACCACATGGGCCGGCGTTGGTGTTATTAAATGTGGTAGCGAAAGAGCCGCAGGCTGTTTTGAGGGCATTGCAATCCTAGTATTTCAACTCGTTCCTACTAAAAACAAGGAAATTTATGAACAACAAGCAGCTCACCAAATCAAATAACAAAGTTATTTCCGGCATATGCGGTGGCATTGCTGAGTTTCTCGATTGGCCAGCGAGTAAAGTGCGCTGGCTGTGGGCATTAATCACGATTTTCACCGGCGGCACACTAATACTTGCCTACATCCTCTGCATTTTTGTTTTTCCCAATCCTCCCAAAGAATTTGATTTGAATGATTTTCGAAAGCAGTGATTCTCTTAACTTTTAAGTGCTCTCTGATACGGTATAAATCTAAAACTACAAAGGCGCCAATCGGCGCCTTTGTTTTATCTAGAAAAAAACTCACTCCATCTTAAAAAACGTTTCGCGGTAGTGAACCAATTCAGCGATTGAATCGCGGATGTCATCCAATGCTAAATGTGCGCCGGATTTTTTTACGCCGGCGATGACATCCGGGCGCCAGCGGCGGGCGAGTTCTTTGATGGTGCTTACATCCAAATTGCGGTAGTGAAAGTAATCTTCCAGTTTGGGCATGCCACGCACCAGGAAGCGGCGGTCCTGGCAGATGGAGTTGCCGCAAATGGGCGATTTACCTTTAGGGACCCATTGCTCCAGGAATTTAATGGTTTCAGCTTCCGCTTGCTCTGCGCTGATTTTACTCTCGCGCACGCGCTGGGTAAGGCCGGATTTGCCGTGTTGGTTGGTGTTCCATTCATCCATGCCGAGCATGACGCTGTCGGGTTGATGAACCGCAAACACCGGGCCTTCCGCGAGAATATTGAGGTTGGCGTCGGTGACGATGGTGGCAATTTCGATGATCACGTCGGCGTCCGGGTTGAGCCCGGTCATTTCCAGATCAATCCAGATAAGGTTGTTTTCGTTGGGGACGGGTGTTGTCATAGGTTATTCCTCGCAAATCAGGCACAATGCTTGCCAGACTAAACCATAAATCGCCCGCTAGCCAATTCAGGACCCGAAAAACCACGCATGTCCAAACGCAAACTGACCCGTCGCCAGCAATGGCGCATTGAGAAAATTCAGGAAGAACGCAGCGCCCGCGCCGCGAAACGCGACCAAATCGCCGATGAACAACTCAACGATACTGAATTGGGGCCGGAACAACTCGGCCTGATCATTACTCACTTTGGCACCCAGGTAGTGGTGGAATCCACGGAAGGCGAAAATGCAGGTCAGCACCAGCGTTGCCATTTCCGCAGCAATCTGGGCTCGCTGGTCACCGGCGATCGCGTAGTGTGGCGCGCAGGCAACCCCACCGGCGTTGTGGTCGCTGTAATGCCGCGCGATTCAGCGCTGCAGCGCCCTGACCCCCATGGCGATATGAAAACCGTCGCCGCCAATATCGATCGCATCATGATTGTGGTCGCGCCCTATCCGGAACCCCACGCGAATTTAATTGATCGCTACCTGGTTGCTGCTAACGCAATTGACATGGAACCTGTGTTAGTTATTAACAAAATCGACCGCATTGACGATGCAACGCGCGAAAAAGTTACTTACCTGGAAAATACCTATCGTGATTTGGGTTACACCGTGTTGATGGTTTCCACCAAAACCGATCACGGGCTGGATTCGCTGCGCGATTATTTAAAAGATTACACCAGTGTATTTGTGGGCCAATCGGGCGTTGGTAAATCATCGCTGATTAACGCGCTCCTGCCGGATTCGAACTTGCGGGTGGGCGACTTGTCTGAACGACAACAAGGCACTCACACCACCACCAGCGCCATGCTGTTGCATTTTCCCGCCGGCGGCCACTTAATCGATTCGCCCGGCATTCGTGAATTCGGCTTGTGGCACATGGATGAAGATGAAGTGCTGGACGGTTTTATTGAATTTAAACCCTTTATCGGTCATTGCAAATTTCGCGATTGCTCGCACCGCCACGAACCCGGCTGCGCGATTTTGAAAGCGCAGGATGAAGGCAAAATCAGCGAAACGCGCATGAGTTCTTATCGTTATATTTTGCGTACATTAAATGAAAACTAAGGAGTAATAATATGGCACTCCCTTTTGTTATAGAACCGACACAACTCGCGGCACTGCTGGCACAACCAATTAATAGCAAATTATTAATTATCGATATGTGCGCTGAGCAAACGTACCTGCAAGGCCATATCGACGGCGCTATTCATGTTCCGCCCGCAAAAATTCTCGCCGCAGAGCCACCCATCCCCGGAAAAATTGCCTCAGTAGAAAAATTAAACCGCGTGTTTTCGTTTTTGGGTTTAACGCCTGAAACCCACGTTGTGGTTTATGACGATGAAGGCGGCGGCTGGGCCGGCAGAATGATCTGGACGCTGGATGCGATAGGCCATAAACATTATTCCTATTTAAACGGCGGATTGCATGCCTGGTTGGCATCAGGGCAATCGGTAACGCAAGAAATTCCGGTCGTTACTCCATCCAAGGTGGAAGTAAAAATTGACCCGAACGTGGTGATTGAAATTCCCGATATTATTGGCGAAATGGATCGCGCGGATTTTGTCGTTTGGGACGCGCGCAGCCCACAGGAATACGCCGGCGAAAAAATTACGGCACAGAAAAATGGCCACATGCCAGGTGCCATTAATTGCGATTGGATTAATTTAATGGATCGCAACAATTCACTGCGAATTCGCACTGACGCGCGCGATTATTTAGCGAGCCTCGGCTTTACCGCCGACAAACGGATTATCACCCACTGCCAGAGCCACCATCGCTCCGGGTTTACCTATTTAGTGGGTAAAGCGGTGGGATTAAATATTCGCGGCTACCATGGTTCATGGGCCGAATGGGGCAATCACCCAACCACACCGGTAATAACGAGCGAAGCCCAGGTTGAATCCACCTGACCCTGACCCAGCGAGTGGTTAAATCGCGCCGCCTCTACTAGAGTAAAAGTCATCTCCCTGGAGGACTTTACTATGGTAGCCAGGGCTCCTGTTGCTGGTCAGTATGCTTGCTTTTACCGCTGGCTGCGCGGAACAAAAACATCCACCATTGAAAGTAGGTTTTAACACCTGGCCTGGCTATGAATTTATTTACTTAGCGCAGGTCAAGGGGTTCTACGAGCAAGCGGGTGTTGACGTGAAGCTGGTAGAGTTGAATTCTCTGGGCGATGTTCGCCGCGCATTCGAACGAGGACAGATCGACATTATGGCCAGCACCTTGGTGGAGCTGGTCATTGCAGCAGAAAGCAGCGGTCACAAGCTTGCCCCTATTGCGATTACTGACGCTTCCAAGGGTGCAGACAAGTTAATCAGCACCACATCGATCACTAGCCTGGCAGACTTGCGCGGCAAGCGGGTTGGCGCAGAGCCGGGCACGGTAGATACCCTCGTCGTCGCCGCCGCAATGCGCTACGCGAATCTCGACATGCAGAGCATTACGTTTGAATTCGCCTCTCAGGATGATTTGATCGCCAAAATTCACGCTGGCGAAATTGATGCGATCCAAACCTATCCTCCCTACGCCACCAAGCTTTTAGACACCCCCGGTTTCCACGTACTGTTTGATACACAACAAATACCTGATGAAATCTTCGATGTCTTGTCGGTAAAGCAATCGTTAATCAACGAACGCAATGAGGATCTGCAAGCGTTTTTAAGGGCCTTTTTTCAAGCTGTCGATTACTATTTTCAACATCCACAAGAGTCGGCCCAAATTATGGCGCAACGCGAGGGAATTACCGCCGACGAATTTATAGAAGCCATAAATTCGATGCATATTTTCACGGCCAACGAACAGCTCGCCGCATTGCAAAGCCCAAAAACTGAAAAGGCCATTCAATACACGATAGACGTGCTACATACACACGGATGGCTTGCGAACCCTGCCACCGCCAAGGATTTTAGTGTCCCGCAAAAATGACATCATTTACCTCGTTTACGCAACACATTAATCGCCGCCTGGCATTGCAAATTCTATTGCCGTTGCTAAGCATATTTTTATTAATGGCGATTATCGGCGGAACGGCCATTAACGCATCGGTAGAAATTAGTTTGCGCGAACAACTTGTTGAGCGTGCGCATATCGCTGCAGATAGCGCACAGTTTGCTGTCGAATCTGCAAACACGCGGGGAACCCACTTAGAATTGTTGCATCCAGCCAAATGAATGAAGTTAACAAACCTTTGTCCGCATTTAAGAATTCACCAAAAGCAGAAATACTCAAATTAAGCTATGAACTCAGACAAACCCCACACCATAGATTTCAGGACAATCAATTTTTGTATGGCAGTAGTGTCTTGATACTCGGTGTTTCCGAAAATGGGTTGCCGCTCGGCGCTGGCGCGGTAGTGCTGGAGATGAAACCGCAACATTATCGATCTGCAAAACGTTTTGTTTCAAGCACGCTGATATTAGTTATGCTCACAATTCTGGCGGTTATTCTGGTATGTACACTCTACTTACTACAACGACTTATTTTGACTCCCCAAAAAGCCTTGCTACAAACCCTGGACCGCCGAAAAAACAATGAAAAAATTCTCTGCCCTGTAAAGGGAGAAAATGAAATTAGCGCGATATCGCAATCACTCAATGAACTGTTTTTAGCAACGGATCAGGTAGATGAACTTAAAACGCAATTCGTATCTACCGTAAGTCATGAGCTGCGCACCCCGCTCACATCAATTCGCGGTGCACTGGGTTTAGTGCTAGGCGCCTTTGCACAAACGCTAGATCCGAAAATCAAAGAACTGCTTGCCACCGCCGATAGAAATGCGGAGTAGCTAGCGCGGCTAATTAATGATTTACTCGATCTGGAAAAAATGGCCAGCGGAAAAATGACATTTACCATGGAGGATTCGAACCTTTGCCAACTAGCCCGGGAAGCGATTACCAGTATTGAACCCTACGCGGCAAAACACGGTATCAAATTGCATTTCAACGCACAGAACATACAACAATTCGCCGAGGTGGACAAAACGAGAATCTTGCAGGTTTTGTTTAATTTACTATCCAATGCCATTAAATTTTCGGCTGACGGGCAACCAGTGATTTTATCGCTGCAAGAAAATCCGCAATATCATCAGTTTAGTGTCAAAGATTTTGGGCGAGGAATTCCCGAAGAGTTTAGAGCAAAGATGTTCCAACGATTTGCGCAAGCGGATAGCACTGATGCACGCGAAAAGGGCGGCACTGGGCTCGGCCTTAATATCGTTCAAATGATCGTTCAAGCACACGGAGGCAAGGTGGAGTTCTTTAGCGAAACCGGCAAGGGAACTGAGTTTTTTATCAAACTTCCAAAACATCTGCCTGCGGCGCTTACCGCCGCAGGCGAGAAGAGTTAACCTAACTTGCGACGACGCGCCACACCCAGGCCGAGCAAACCCAAACCCAACAACAATAAAGTCGAAGGCTCTGGCACAGTAACAGGTGGTTGCGGAGGAGTAATGCCGTGTACAGTTTGCAAATTACCGGAAATACCGGCCCCTAAAAAGCGCACGCCATTTAGGGTTAAACCGTCACCCAATTGGAAATAACCATCCGGTGCGATGTATGTGCCTTGCATACTGCCAGCAGCGACATTTACGTGGCCGCTATTCAATACGCCGTGCACGTTGAACAAAACATTATCCGCTGAAATACCATCGAGAATAATTGCGGCACCACCGCCGAGAATAAAACCAAAAAAATCCACGTTTACAATAAACACATCATCGGCGTTGCCTTTCAGCGTCAGGCTTTTGCCCGCACTCAAATTCAATCCGAGAATGTTAAATACCGATACGTCACCCTGACGATTAAAGGTTTGCGTAGTGTTGATATAACCGGCATTCACACCAGCAAGCGCCTTGGCAGTTTGCGATGCGCCTTTAAGATCGGCGTAAAGCGCATCCCAAAAGCCAGCGCCCTGAACGGTTTTTTCGCCATCAATACTGGCACCGGGGTTCTGTGTGAGCGAGCCGAAATCTGCATCGCCGTGAATCACTGAACCGTGAGCCATATTAAGCGTGTTGCGCACCCCCACATTACCGTAGATCTCAGCTTCTGAACCCAATTCCAGGTTGCCGTACAGCGGTTGGCCGTACCAGATATTGGTGCCGTGCGAGAGTAAGGTGTAATTGCTGGCGTTACCCAAATCCACCGGTAGCGCAAATACCTGGGCAGATGCCAAAGCGAGGGTCGCTGTGGCTAATTTGATGAATTGTTTAATCACGGAGGTTTCCTTTGGTTGATTTGACCTAATGAGTGGTTTAACCCTGCTTTTACTGTATTTATAAGATTTGTATGTAAAGAAGTTCTTTTTTGGAAGTAGTGGTCATTAGGGTTGCGCGTGAATCAGCAATATCTGCACCATTTTGGGAACACCCAATGAAAACAGTGATTTGCATCACAGACGAGAGATCAGCGAAGCGCCAAGTGTAAAAGCTTTCGACAACGTTGTCTTGCAATAAAAAGGCTTCAGGAGTGGTTATGGAGCAGTGGGATTTGCAGCAGATACCTAGCGACAAAGCTGAAAACTAAGTACAACTTTTAAGCCCCCCAAGGTTTCAGATTCGCCAAGATCTAACCCGGCCTCGTGCCACTGGGCGATACGCTCGACAATTGCCAATCCCAAACCATGACCCCGACGCGTATCGGTCGCCTCCAAATGACTACTGCGATAAAAAGGTTTAAGTACTTTATCCCGCTCTTCCGGTGCAACGCCTGAACCATTGTCTTCCACAACCAACAGCATCTCTTGCGCATGTAAATCCAGACTCAGGCGCACCTTCCCGCCGCCATAGCGCAAGGCATTTTGCAGCAAATTGTGCAGCAGCATGGCTATATATTCGGTATCTACCCTGCAACAACCACGTATCGCCGCAGGAGCAACCAGCAATTCAACTTGCTCGCGATAAAACTCCCCGTGCAAAGTCTGCACAAAATCCGCAATAACGGTGGGTGCGGGGCGAAATGAAATTTGTGCTTGCTCCAGGCGCGCATAATTCAGAAGCGCCTCTACCAATCCTTCCATTGCGACCATGTCACGATTTAAATGCGCCAGTTGGCGCTGTTGCAGGAGCGGCAAATCTGCTTCACCCAATACATCCAACCCGAAACGCAAACGCGCCAGCGGCGTACGCAAATCGTGAGAAAGCCCACGCGATAATAATTTATTGTCCGCAATTAATTGTTCGATGCGTTGCGCCATGCGGTTGAATTCCACTTCAATGGAATTGATGTAGGAGTTTTTATCGATGGCGATGCGCGCTTGCAAATTGCCTGCACCAAATTCCTGTGCGGTGCGGCGCAATAACGCCAGGCGCCGCAACAGCGGATACAACCACACCAGTACCATTAAAATCACGCCGGCATAAAATAAGAACGTGAGCAGCCAATTAATCCAGCTACCGGATTCCTGGCGCAACTCATCGGGTAACATTAAGGACAATACCTGATCCTGACTGGCGAGATAATAATTCAGGCTCAGCTGATCGCCTGACTCAAGCAACAAGGCCTCGCCCTTCTCAAAACTTGCTTTCAAATTTTCTGGCAGGGGAAATTCTGCGTAGGGAATCACTTGCGGGTGCAAATTAGAGAAGGCAAACCAATCATCCCATTCAACCTGCACACCTTGCTGATCAATTAAAATAGCCAGATCGCGGCCAACATTCTTATACGCATTGAGCGCAGAATCCTCCAGTGCAGGTTGCTGCTGGCTGTACCACTGATCAATTCCCCAACCCAAACCAATCACAGCCGACACCACCACAATAAGCAGAGAGAGAGTTAACCGCCTCACGAATTAATCCCACGCCTCGGGTGAAAATAAATAACCACGTGCCCACACGGTTTTTATGCGGTAGGGTTGCTCGGTGTTATCGAGCAATTTTTTGCGCAAGCGTGAAATGCGAATATCGATCGACCGATCAAAGCCATCGTATTCAAATCCGCGCAACTGGCTAACCAATTGATCTCGACTGAGGACCTGCCCCGCCTGGCTCGCCAATAACCAAAGCACATCAAATTCGTTGGCGGTGAGTGGTACCGCTTGTTCGCGATAGAAGACTGCCTTGGCATCGCGTAAAATTTTTAATTGACCAAACTTCAACTGACCGTCAGGTAGCTCTTGTGTTTGCTCCAGCGGTTCGCGCCGCAACAGTGCCTTGATGCGCGCAAGCAAGACGCGCGGACGAATAGGTTTATTGAGGTAATCATTCGCGCCCAATTCCAACCCTAAGACTTCGTCAGTTTCTTCATTGAGCGCAGTGAGCATTAAAATCGGCCCATTAAAAAAAGTGCGCAACTCGCGGCACACATCAAAGCCGTTTTTACCCGGCAACATCACATCCAGAATAATCAGATCCGGTTTTTGTTGTTGTACGTCTGCCACCACGAGATCCCCTCGCGCCACATGACGTAGATGGTATTCATGCCCTTGCAAATATTGCTGGATCCACTCAGCGAGCGACGCGTCGTCCTCAACCAATAAAATCGAGGCAGTGGATTTATCGTGAACGGGATCAGTAGCTTGATGAATGCTGGTCATTAAAATAATCGCCAATGGGTTTTACGACGGGTATTGGCCTTGTATACCCAGGCCACTTCCATAGTCGCTTCCGCGACTACCTGTTGTTGCCCGTTTTTTAGTTGCAACGCGCCCGTTGCATCACTGGCGAATTCAAACATCAATGCGCCCTGGGTTTGTTCTTGCCAACACTGCAAGGGTTGCGTTTTTCCCGCTTGATACAAACAGTAATTTCCTTGCAGGTAGCTGCTCCAGGAAACTTGTACACGCTGATAACACACCTGCCCCTGGTGTAAGGCCACACACCGCGCCGGCGTGAGCAGCAAACTACTGGGGTCGCGCCCAGCGGACATATCAGCAGCACTTGAAGGGCCATCGGCATGCGCCATTGCCACTGTAGTCAGCAACAAAGCGATCCAGAATCCTTGCATTAGCCTGAGCGTAATCATTGCAGCTAAAACACGTAACTGACTGAGGTTGCTATAGCTTCGCCATGATCATCCAATATCAATGGACTTTTCATGGCATCCGACACTAAATCGATACGCCGGAAAAAACAGCGGAAAACCCACCTTTCACTGAGAGGATAAGTCGCTCCCACCTCGACCACATAAGCCATGCCAGCAGGCACACGACTCTCGGGATATTTTTCCGAGGCTTCATCGGCATCAATCGAAAAATAATAATCCGTAATTTGTTGCGAACGATAGGTAGCGCCAACTATCCCGTGCATTGTCCAATTGCGATACTGCCAATGACGCGCCAGCTTTAGCGAGTACAATTGTCCATGATGAGTATTGCTAATATCCGCAAGTGCATGCAGCTGCACAATATAGTTACCAAAATACGCTGTTGCGCGTGGGCCAGACATAAAATCACCACGACGTTTTTTTAGCCCGCGGTAATCATTGGTCTTATCCTCACTCATTTCATCATGCTGGGCCAGACCCACCCAGTCCAGCGACCAGTTGTCACCATTATAAAAATTGCAGCCGAGGGTAAATTGCTCCAAACTTTGCGAAAATAATTCTGCAAACAAACAGTGATATTGGTAGCGCGCACTGATATCGAGAAACGCTTCGGTGTGCACCTCACCTTTTTTATTGCCTTCAGGCATGCCCACTAGGGGATTGGTATAACTAACCGCACCCAGACCAATTTCAAAATAGCCTCCATTGCGATTATCGGGCGCGGAGGTGCCTTTACGCACCTCACTGGACAAATCGCCGGCGCACACAGACACCGCCATCAGTGCTAATAAAAAACCACTCAGAGTCGCCGCTGTGCGCACGCACGTGTTCCACATAAAAACCTAACCTGTTACTAAAAAGTCAGCGACATTCCCACCGCCGGAATTATGCCCATACCCACTTCATCTTCCAGCTTGAAATCTTGCGGGGATGTGGTGCGTTTATAATCCAAATTGCGGTCGGTAACATTGCGCCGGTTGAGGGCGTTAAGAATATCAATATTGTAAGTACCGGGATAACCCCAAAGCGTCATTTCGCGCTGAAAGCGCAAATCCAGGCGCGTATACACCGGCAGGCGATCAGAATAGGCCTCACCGTACACCGGCAATATGCGGTTTTCAAACCAGGGATTTTTTTGCACCCCAACAATTGGCGTGATCGCACGCCCGGATTGCGCGGTAAAACGTCCGCCAAAGGTCCACAAATCGTTTAACTGATAATTCATCACCCAATTCAACACCAGCGGCGTATCCAGATAATAATCCCGCTCTATGTCGGTTAACTTATTGGTGCGCGAGCTGTGCGAGGCGCTAATCGCCAGCCAGCCGTACCAACGGTCAGTGCGCTCTTTACTGATGAACAAATCCACTCCATAGGCCTCGCCTTCCACGTTATTGGTATATAGCGGCTTGCTCGAATCATTCAGATCGCTGGCGAGCGGCAAGTCATCCATAGTTTTGTAATAGGTTGTTACTGACCAGCTCCACTCATTGGCCAATTCCTGCTTGATCCCGAGGGTAAAATGGTCGGATGTTGGCGAATCCAGTTCGGTGTTGCCAATGTCCGGGAAGGTTTTATCAATATCCGGCAAGCGATTGTACGAACCTGCGGATGAGGTTAGGGTCCAATTGTCGATAAACTCCCAACTCATTGCCAGACGCGGATGGGTAAAGGTTTCTTCGGTGTAATCGTTGTAATGGCTTTGCACGCCCAGATCCAGAGCAACCCCTTCCGTCATTTGCCAGTGGTCATTCACATAAACAGATGATTCTTTAATGCGAATTTCATCGTCAGCATCCACCAATTCACCACGCCGCAATTCGCAATCCGGATCAAACTCCGTGCAAACATAATTAATAAAGCGCGCATCGTAGCTGTAATCCGTAGAGTGATATTCACCGCCGAGCGTCACATTGTGATTACTACCGACAATGAGTGAAAAATTAATCAGCGCGTAATTATCGGCAGTGGTCATATCAAAAAAATATTTATCGCCGCCCCAAAAGGTGTCCTGATTATTTTCATAGTGGCCAACTTGTACATCCAGCGCGGCGCCCTGTTCGCCTGCATATTGCCAACGCAAATTCTGGTTGTTAAATGTATTTTCAATTTTGGCGTTACCAGCAAAATCCGGCTCTTCCATCACCTCGGTGGACAGCTCGGTAAATTCCGCTGCGGCCAGATCGCTGGCGCCATTTGCACTCAGGGTTAATTTGTGATTGTCGCCCAGGCGATACTGATATTTAAACTGGTAATCCGTATCTTCCGGTGCGTCCTGCACACGGATGCCATCTTCCTTTTCCGCTTCATCCTCGTCAAAAAAATACTGAATCAAACTGGCGCGCCCGGAGAAATAAAGCGCGGAATTTTCAGTCACCTGCCCTTCGCTAAACACGCCCGCGCGCAGCAGCGACAAATCCACCTTGGTGGAAAAATCCTGCTGGCGTGGATCGCGCAATTTAATATCAAACACTCCCCCGATGGCATTGCTGTATTGCGGACCAAAACCAGCGGAGAACAATTGAAAATCCTGAATTATATTTTCGTTAAAAATTGAGGTGGAAAACGCGTGAAAAACATAACCAGCGGGCGCACCATCAACCAAATAGCGGTTGTCGCTGGGCGATGAGCCACGCACCGCCGGTGCACCGCCACCATCGCCCTCACTGATTACACCAGGCAAACTAAACACTGCCATTAAGGGGTCACCCAGAGAACCGGGAACATCGATAATTTTCTGCGCGTTTTCAGTAATCACCGAATAATCACTTTTGCGACCTTGGACGAGGGTCTCCTCCACCGCGGGATCAGCGCCTGTATCAGCTGCAAAGACAGGGGCGACAGGGACAAACAGAAGTAGAGGCATGAGTGCGCGACGCGAGGGCAAGTACATGGCAGTTTCCTTTTAGTGAAGAGGGCTGGAGAGGGTTCGCAGCCTAACCGCCAGTTCGCACAATGGCTGTAACAGGGAGCATGGGTCTGTATCAATCTGTAACAAACGCTGTCGTTTATTGCCAATAATTCCTTGAGCGGAAAGTGCGTTTCAAAAACGTTCTAACCAACCAAAGTTCAATCCGGTAGCCCTGCCTATACTTACCGCAAGATCCCGGGATGATAGCTATGAAATTTTTGAAAGCGACCAGTCAAGCAAGCAACACGCCCTCTTCACTGCAACCTCATGCCAGCCCCCAAGCACAGGCGCTCCCCTGGAAGGTGGCGATTATTGATGACGAAGAACAGGTTCACGCCGTTACCCAGATGGTATTGAAGAACACCAAAATTGATGAACAACCCCTGGTGTTTTTAAATGCGTTTAGCGCTGCAGAAGGGCTGAGTTTATTTAAGGAGCACCCGGACATTGCCTTGGCATTTGTCGACGTGATTATGGAAACCGACAATGCCGGCTTGGAGCTAATCCACAACATTCGCAATGAGCTAAACAATCATTCCACTCGCATCGTGCTACGCACGGGCCAGCCGGGTACAGCGCCGGAAGAAACTATCATCCGCACTTACGATATCAACGATTACAAAAGCAAAACCGAACTTACCGATACAAAATTAAAAACCTGTGTTTATTCTGCTATTCGTTCCTATCGCGATATTTGTACGATTGAATCCAGCAAGCGCGGCATGCAAAAGGTTATCGCGGCTTCAGATTCGGTGTTGCGCAGCCAAACCCTCTATCAATTCGGCAATGCAGTGCTCAATCACACCTTACAATTGCTGAATATAAAAACCGCAGAGATGTATTTGGTAAGTCAGCAGGTGGATTTATTTGGTGATGCAGAGTTAATTCTGCTCGCCGCCACCGGTGATCAGGTTCAACTCAACACCCAGTGGGACACCGATATTATTCCACCCGAAATCAAGGCTGCGGTACTGGATACCCTTGACCGGCAGCAGTCTTTTGTCAGCGACAACGTATTTGTCGGCTACTACCACACCAACGATAACAGTCAAAGCGTACTCTACACGCGCTTTCATGATGGACACGATCCGGCCCATAATGAAATTCTCAAATTGTTCGCTGCCAATATCACTCTAATTTTTCAGAACCTGCACAGCCGCGAACATATTCAGGAAACCCAGAAAGAATTGCTGCTGGTTCTGGGCGACGCAATTGAACAACGCTCCAAAGAAACCGGCACTCACGTGCGCCGCGTTGCGCTAATGTGTGAATTGATGGCACTCAAACTCGGCCAGAGCAGCGAGTTTGCGGAATTGCTAAAACACGCATCGCCACTACATGACATTGGCAAAATTGGCATACCGGAAAGTATTCTGCACAAACCAGGAAAACTGACGGATAGCGAATGGGAGACCATGAAAACCCACGCGCAAATCGGTTATGAGTTATTAAAAGATTCCACGCGCACCATTGCCAAAATGGGTGCACGCATTGCGCTCAGTCATCACGAATATTGGGATGGTAGCGGCTATCCGCTGGGGTTGTCAGGTAATGCCATTCCACTGGAAGGGCGCATAGTGGCGATTATCGATGTGATAGATGCGCTGGGTTCAGAGCGCGCCTACAAAAAACCTTGGCAAGAAAACGATATTATCCAATACATTACCGAGCGCAGTGGCAAACAATTCGATCCCGGCATGGTGGAGGCTGCACTTTCACTGTTTGATAATTTCCGTGAAATTCGCGCAAACTTTCCCGATCACCCAACACATTAATTTCCCCTACGAGTAGAACAATCCCTATGCAACGAACGCTGTACGATATTCTGCACGATGTTTCCAAATCGAGCATGGTCGATGACGGCGACCTACAGGCTGCAGGATTATTAATTCTCACCGCAGCACTGCATGGTTTGCAAATTAATCGCGTGGGCATTTGGATTTTTAATGATGACAAACAGGCCATTCGCTGTCGCATGTTAATTGATGGGGATGACTGCACAATCGATGGCACACTGGAGTTGGTACGCACCAACTTCCCCCATTATTTCACCAGCCTGGACAACGAGCGCGCCATCGTTGCTAATGATGCACAGCAACATTCCAGCACCACCGAATTTCGCGAGGCCTATTTAATTCCTTTTGGCATTACCTCTATGCTGGATGCGCCCATTCGCCACAGAGGGCATATGCTCGGCATTATTTGCTGCGAGCACCAGGGCCCTATGCGCACCTGGAGCAACGAAGAAATTGCCTTTGCCAGCGCGTTGGCTGACACCTACGGCCGCGCGATCAGCGCCGCCCAGCGCAATGAGTACGAGCAACAACTCAAGGAAATTAACGAACAGTTGGAACAAAAAGTGACTGAGCGCACCGATACATTGCAAACGGCGCTGCGTAATTTAAATCACACTCAGGCAAAACTGATTGAAAGCGAAAAACTCGCCTCTCTCGGCCGCCTGGTCTCCGGCCTTGCCCACGAAATCAATACCCCGCTCGGCATCGCCGTGACGTCTGCCAGCCACTGCGCCAACGAATTAAAACGCGTACAAAAGCTCTATCGCGATGAACAATTAAACGAAGAGGAGTTTGCCCAATTTCTGGGAGGCATTGACGACGGCCTGGGTTTAATTAATAACAACCTCAATCGCGCGGCCACTCTGGTGCAAAACTTTAAGCTTTCCGGCGCTATTCACACGGCGCATGAAGAAGAACAATTTGAACTGCGTGCCTGTATTGATTTAACGTTGAAAAGCCTGCAACCACTGTTGAAAAAACATCAGGTGAACTGCCAACTTGAGCCGGGCAATAACATCCAAATCAATAGCCACCCGGGAGCAATTGCTCAAATCATTACCAACTTGATCACCAACTCCATCCACCACGCTTACGCCAACACCGCGGAGAAAAAAATCCGTATCGAATTATCCGAGTCACCTGAAAAAATCACCATCCACTACCGCGACAATGGCTGTGGCATCGCCAATGAAATTCGCCACAAAATCTTCGAACCCTTTTTCACCACCGCCCGTCGCACCGGCGGCTCAGGGCTGGGATTGTCGATTGTTTACAATTTGGTAACGCAGAAATTGGGCAAACTCCTCTTCGTTTAATTGTTCATCGCTATAGAGTTTTTGTACGCGTTTGAATTCGTTGGCGCAGTGGCTGGCAGACGTCAGGGCGATGCCGAG
>JACCDS010306688.1_pt1 | contig 27668 bp, 29 predicted proteins | sample 7446441 | NCBI WGS metagenome assembly JACCDS01 (sample SAMN15323445, study PRJNA562643) | freshwater metagenome | isolation source: river surface water | place: USA:Blue River Watershed | collected 2017-08-17 | reverse complement strand
CAAGGCAAATAACTACCCACGTTTTCCGCGATTGCCAACAGTACAAATAGCAAAAAACTTTGACTGACTTCATCAAGGTCTCACTGGTAAAGGGACAGGTGGCTAAACCAGCTCCCCTTAAAAAATGTCCGCTGTCAAGCACTTCTTGATGGCGGGCATAGTGTTAAAAGTCTGTATAAAGCAACAGTTTAGGGGATTTTCCGGTGACTTCGGCCCACTACATGATTTGCGGGCTGGGAGCCACATAGGAGCATCGCGGTAGCAAACCCAGGAGCGCCACAGCGAATAGATTGTGCACGGCAAGAGTTCGCTCGCCGATCACCATCTCTGCAAAGTTCCCACCCCAAACAAGAACGCGCAGCTCGTGGGCTGCGCGTTCTTGTTTGGGCCGGATGCCTTGTACGCGGCCTTGGCCCCTACGCATCAACTCGAAGAAGCATTGGATCGAGCACAGATGTACTGTGCACCTCCAGCGCCAACGAAGACCGACAGTGCCACAGCCCAACTTGCCACGAAATTAAGTTTGAAGTTTGTTTTCTTCATAGTTACCTCCTTGGTTTGTTGTGCGTTGGTTAGGGTACGGTGCTTGTTGTTAGTGGGAATCTCACCCAGCAATCGGACGGTTCGCTCTGTCTTCTGAATCTGTTGATACGTCAGGCTGATTGAACTATCGGTCTTCTCGCTCCAATGCTTCCTCTTTGTGACTGGTATGCACAGTTTACCGTGAGGCTGCACCAGTTGCTTGACTACTTGCACGCCCCCCTTTCCTGAAACCCCGATCCCCTGCCATGAAGGCATCCAGCATGTACGGGATTAGTGCCATCGCATCAACAGCTTCCCCGTAGGCCTGCGCATGCAACGCGGCGTAGCGGTCAAGGTCTGCCTTGAGGCTGGTCGGGCACGTGAAGGTCAGCTTGACGCTTTCGGTCTTGGGCAGCGGCCCCAGCCGCAGCTTGCGCGTAGTGCTCATCGTGAAGTTCCCCGATTGAAGAACAGCGGCTGATAGGGTCGCAGCACCAGATCCCGATTGACGATGATGCGTACCGGAAGGCCCGGTCGCTCCGTCAACGTGGGCTGGATGTTGAGGTTGCGCCGAGTCATTTCTTGACCAACCTGGTTCACGCTGTCCTGCAAGCTGTTGCGCCCGGCGTTGATGACGCGATCGCCGTTCTGGCGGTTCTCAGGCGCGGCCAACTCGGCACCGACACCCAGCAGCGTCGTCAGCGCCGCACCGGCGAAGATGCGATCCCAATGCCAATCGACGCCATCCTCCAGGCCAGAATTGCCAGCGGGGTCGGCGCCGGCCAAGTTGTCCAGCGTCAGCGAGGACGTGTCGGGCAGGATGATCCGATTCCACACTACCTGTACCCGGCTTTGCCCATAGCTCACCTGGCTGTTGTAGCGACCGAGGATGCGCGAACCCTGCGGGATCAGTACAAACTTGCCGGTGGCCGTGTCGTAGACCGGCTCCGTCACGGTGGCGATCACGTCGCCCGGCAGATCGGACTTGATGCCCGTGACCAACGCGCCCGCGATCACTGTCCCGGCCATCACCTGATACGGCGAAGCTGGCATTTTCAGGTTCCCGGAATTGCGGGTTTCCGTGGAACCGGCTTTCAGGAACGCCTCTTTCTGGTCCTGCCTGTTCTGCACGACGGTTGGGTCGGCCGGTTGAGCCGCTGCCGAGGCTGGCCCGGCAGCCATCGGATCGAAGCCCGCAAGACCAGACGCAGGACTGGCCGTGGCCACCTGCGTCGGCGCGGCAGCAGCGCGCTGGTTGCTCGAACGGAAGAACACCGATGCGGCGGCCGCCGCTTCCGCTTCCTTGCGCTGGGCGTCGTGCTCAGCATTTGCCGGAGCATGGCCGGGTGACGTGTAGGTGGGTGCCACCGGCTGCTGCGACTTCACGATGGCTGGCCCCAAGTCGCCCGGCAGCGGCGGCCCCAGTTCGGGCACTTGAGTCGGCAACGCGCGCGGCAACTTGGAGTAATCGGTCGGAAGCTGGTCCAGTCCTTCCGAGCGCGAAACACGATCCACGTTGTAAAGCTCGGCCTGTTCGCTTGCACTGCGCTTGCGCGGTTGCAACGACCACAGGGTTGCGCCAAGCACGGCCACGGCAAGGCCGCCGACCAGGACCGCCAAGGTGCGCCGGTTCAGGCGCGTCACCGGGCGCGACTGCGCGCGCAGCGCTACCGTCTCGGGGGCTACCTTGCTCGCCTGCGGCGCGGCAAGGCTGGGGGTATCGTCCTGGCTCATGGTCAATTCCCCCGCGCCACGCCATCCGTGCGCTCGATGCGCACCACTTCGCCCCTGTCACCGCCCAGGCGCAGTTCAGCCGCGCCGAACAGTCGATCCACGATGTAGTACGGCGGACGGAAACGGTAATTCACCAGTTGCCCATCGCCCTGAGCGCCGATCACGAACAGCGGCGGCAGCTCGCCCTGGGCAATGCCTGGCGGGAACTGGATATACACCTTCTCACCGTCATCGAAGGCGCGCATCGGTTTCCACGGCGGCGTACTGCCGCTGATGGCATAGCGGAAGCGAATCTTCTCCAACGACAGGCCGCTATCGACCGGTGCGGTCGCCTGCGCGGCCTGTGCCTGGCGTTGCAGGGCAAGCATCCGATCTTTCGGGTATTCCCAGGACACCGAAGCCATCCAGGCACGTTCGGTCGAGGTCAGCTCGATCAGGTAGGTGCGCCGACTGGTGGTGATGACCAGATTGGTCTTGAGGCCCGAGCGGATCGGCTTGACCAGCACGCTGACGCGCAGCGCATCGCCGGTGCCGCTGGAGGTATCGCCGACAATCCAGCGCACCGTGTCGCCGGCGGCTACTGTCACCAGTTCCTCTCCGGGTTGGAGAGAAATCACCGTCACCCGCCCCGGCGCCGCGTAGACCTGATACAGCGCACCATCGGTGAAGGGCCAGACTTGGATGGCGTTGACGTAGCCCTCGCGCGTCGGCGCAATGCGCGCCTCGGCATTGGCACGCGAGACTCGGAGCTTCTCATCGGCGGGTTCAGGTGCAGCCTTGGCCTCAATGCTCTCTGACAACGGTTTCATCTGCGCCGGCATCGGCAGCACCTTCGGCACCTCCACTACTTCAACCGGTTTGGGCAGTTCGGGCAGCGGCTGGGCCTGCACCGACTCATCGAGCGAGATGGTCGGCGGCGGAGTGCCCTTCGTGGCGCAGCCCTGCAACGACAGAACTGACGCTGCAAGCGTCAACACAAAAACGTAAAAGCGGAAAGACGGATTCATGGCTTGGCTCCTTCGGCGGCATCGAGTTCGCGGCTCCACGACAGTCCGTTGACGTAGATGCCCAATGGGTTCTTGCGCAAACGCTGCTCGGTGCGCGGGGTTTGCAGGACGGTGGAAATAACGGCGTTCCAGCGCTCGGTGCCGGCCGGCGCGCCATTAACGAAGCGCTGCTCGGTCCAGCGCACGTTGAAAGACGCATCACTGGCGCGCACGACGCTGGTGATCTGCACCGTGACCGACTCCTTGCCGACACGGGCGAATGGGTCATGCGTGCGGGCGTACTCGTTGAGCACGCCCGCGCCGCGATCAGTGGTGTAGTCGTAGGCATCGAGCCAGTTCTGCCGCACGACGATGGGGTCGATGGACAGCGAACGAACCAGCACGACGAAGTGCGCCAGGTGGTAGGCGATCTGCGCGTCGTTCGGCCGGTACGGTGTGGCGGCCTCGCCGACCGCCCGAACCTGGCCAGCCTGATCCACTTCCACCACGTAGGGCGTGACGATGGACTGCGCCGAGCGCCAGACCAGGCCGCCAGCCATCAGCAGCGCGAGCACCAGGCAGCCGAACGCCATCAGCCGCCAGTTCTTGGCCTGCACGCGGGCCGAGCCGATGCGCTCGTCCCACACCTGCGCGGCGGATTGATAGGGAGTGGCAGGCTGCGGCGTATCGGCATAGCGCACCTGCGGTCGTTTGAATCGCATGGTTGGTTCTCCTTGTGAATCGCTTCAATCGTCGGAACTGTGCAAACTCGGGCCGCTGCTTGAACCACCGCCGTCGCCTCCGCGCAGCGCGTGGGCGGCGGTCGTGGCGGCATGGCTGATCTGCTGGCGACGGTGCAGGCGCTTGGCCCAGGCGGGCTGCGCCTGTTCCTGCGGGTCGGCAGAGCTGGAATTGGCTTCGCTGGCGGTGGATTGGCCTGATGCGGCGGCGCCTCCAGATGCCGGCCCCGCCTCGTCGGAACGGAAAGTGGATGCTGCACGCTCCTTGAGCGAGCGCATCCCGGCGGCGGCCTTTTGACCGACGGCCTGCGCACCGGTCTTGGCGACGTTGCCCACGCCCGCAGCGGCCCCCTTGAAACCACCGCCCGCTGCGGCAGACCCAGCTTGATAGGCCGACCGCGCACTGCTGGCGGTCGAAGCAGCGGCACGCGCACCATTGCCAGCCATCTTGGCAGCGGCGGGTGCCATACGTGCCCCGGCCGCCACAGCGCTGCCCACGCCGGTCGCGGCAGCACCGACCGCGACAGCGGTACCGGCTGCGCCCATTGCTGCACCGGCCATCGCACCCGCGCCAAGCTGCGGAGCACCGGACACCAGGCCCGTGGCGATGCCGGGGCCAAAGATGCCGAGTGCCAGCATGGCGAGCGAGGCCAGCATCACCACCAGCGCGTGGTCCACGGAGGGCTCAGTCGGCGTGACCTGGAACTCGGCGAACAACCCCGTACCAATACCCACGATCACGGCCAACACAAGCACCTTGATGCCCGAGGACACCACGTTGCCAAGCACCTTTTCAGCGAGGAACGCGGTCTTGTTCCAGAGCGCGAAAGGCACCAGCACAAAGCCGGCGAGCGTGGTCAGCTTGAATTCGATCAGCGTGACGAAGAGCTGCACCGCCAGCACGAAGAAGCTGATGATGACGATCAGCCAGGCAAGGAACATCACCACGATCGGTGCGATGTTGATGAACACCTCCGGGAATCCGGCCATCTCGCTGATTTGTTGCAAGATGGGCGCGGCGGCGTCGATGCCGGTCTTGGCGAGGCGCCCCGGCTGCAGGAAGGTCGCCATGGTCAAGGTCGAACCGGAAGCCGTCAGGCCCAGGCCGGCGAAGGAGCGGAACACGATGCCGGAGAGCCAGTTGAAGTTGCCGATGATGTAGGCGAAGGCGCCGACGTAGAGCACCTTGCGTAGCAGCTTGGCCATCACGTCTTCGCCCTGACCGGTGGCATGACCCAGTGCCCAGTAGAGACCAGCCAGGGTCATGTCGATCGCCACCAGCGTCGCGGTCAGGAAAGCGACTTCACCGTGCAACAGACCGAACCCCGAATCGATGTACGTGGAGAAGACGTTGAGGAAGCGGTCGATGACGGAAACGTCGTTCATGGCCGAATCCGTCAGTTGCCGTAGAAATTCACGGACTGTGGCGTGTACGCCGTGCCGCCGCCGAGGAAGCGACGCGTCACCTCGCGTCCACGCTCGACGGCGGCGGCTTGCCGAGCCAGTTCCAACGAGGCCGCACGGCCTTGCGTGAGCTGGAGCTGCTGGGTCTGGATGGACTGCTTGGCTTGCAGGGCCAGGAGCTGATTGGTGGCCTGCATGGCCTGCAAGGCGCCCGTGGCCGATTGGCTCTGATTGACCAGATCGGCCAGTACCCCCTCATCCTGGTTCAGGTTCTGCGAGACCTGCGCTTGCATGCGCATGGCGGTCTGCAAGCCCTGGAGCGTGTTCTGCCAGCGCTGGTGCGCATCCTGGAACATCTGGTTGCCGCTCACACTCGCGGCGTACTGCTCCGGGTAGAGTTGCGCGAACTGCTGGTCCATGTTCTGGATGTCGAAGGCCAGCCCGCGCGCCTGGGCGATCATTTGCCGCGTCGTGTCCAGGTTGCTCCGCAAGCGATTGACCACGTTGAACGGCAGGCTCGCGAGGTTGCGAGCCTCGTTCATCAAGGACTGCGCTTCGTTCTGGAGCTGCTTGATCTGGTTGTTGATCTGCTCCAGCGTGTGCGCGGCAGTCAGGATGTTCTGGGCCAGATTCGTGGGGTCGATGACGACCCATTGCGCTTGGGCGACGGGCATGGCACCGATCAAGGCGGCAGCAGCGACGGCAAGAAGACGTTTTTTCATGGCGAAACCTCCAGAGGTTGGGAAGCAAGGAAAGACGCAGCCGAAGGAGCGGACGGCAACAGGTCGGCCGCCCAGTCGAGGCCGCGATGACGCAGCCAAGCACCTGCGAAACCGGGTGTTCCGGCGTCGCGCACCACGTTGTCGATAGCGCGCTGGTCCTGGGGCGTCGAAGCGCCCGCGAAGGCGAGCGTGACCGGCCCGAGGTCCAGGTCGAATAGGCGGTTGCCCAGACGCGATTGGTAGTAGTAGTCACGCTTGGGCTGAGCGGTGGCGACGATCTCGATCTGGCGGCTGTTGAGCCCGAAGCCCTCGTAGATCGTGCGAATCTGCGGCTCGGTCGCCTGCGGGTTCGGCAGGAAAATGCGGCTGGCGCAGCTCTCGATGATCGCGGGTGCGATGGTCGAATCCTTGATGTCGGCCAGCGACTGCGTGGCGAAGATGACGCTGACGTTCTTCTTGCGCAGCGTCTTGAGCCACTGGCGAATGCGCGCCGCAAACACCGGGTCATCCAGGAACAGCCAGGCTTCATCGAGGATCAGCAGCGTCGGCGCACCGTCGAAACGCTCGTCGAAGCGCGCGAAGAGATAGCCCAGCACGGCCAGCACCGCAGCCTTGCTGTGCATCAGCTCCTCCATCTCGAAGCACTGCACGTCGCCCAGGCCCAGCCGGTCGCTGTCGGCATCCAACAGCTTGCCGTGGGCGCCGCCGAGCACGTAGGGCGCGAGCGCCTGACGCAATGCGTTGGATTGCAGCAGCACGGAGAACCCGGTCAGCGTGCGCTGCTCGATGGGGGCACCGGCGAGGCTGTTGAGCGCCGACCAGATCGCCACCTTCTCGTCGGGGCCGATAGACACGCCCTCGTACCGAAACCGGCCTTCGATCCACTCGGCGGCCCAGGTGCGATAACCCTCGCGGTCGATGCGCGCGAGCGGCTGGAACGCGATTGCCCCGTCAGTGCCAAGGTCGTAGTGTTCGCCGCCCAGGCCAAGGATGGTGGCGCGCATCGAGCGTCCCATGTCGAACGCGAAAATGCGCGAACCGGGATAGCGGCGGAACTGCATGGCCAGCGTGGCGAGCAGCACCGACTTGCCCATGCCGGTCGGGCCAGCCACCAGTGTGTGCCCCACGTCGCCGATGTGCGTCACCAGCCGGAACGGCGTCGCACCCTCGGTGCGCGTGACGATCAACGGCGGGCCGTCGAGGTAGTCGTTCTTCTCCGGCCCGGCCCACACCGCCGATACGGGCATCAGGTGGGCGAGGTTCAACGTCGAAACGATGGGCTGGCGCACATTGGCATAGGCATTGCCCGGCACCGACGACAGCCAGGCCTCCACGGCGTTCAGCGTCTCCGGGATCGTGACGAAGCCACGGCCCTGGATGACACGCTCCACCCGGCGCAGTTTCTCGTCGGCCACGTCGCCATCGGCATCGAGCACTGTGACGGTCGCTGTGACGTAGCCGAAGGCGACTTGATCGCTGCCTAGTTCCTGCAAGGCCGCGTCGGCGTCGCCTGCCTTGTTGCTGGCGTCGGTATCGACCAGCGGCGATTCCTGCTGGAAGATGGTTTCGCGCAGCAACGCGAGGACGTTCTTGCGCTTGGCGAACCACTGCCGGCGCAGGCGGCCCAATTCCTTTTCAGCCTCGGCCTTGTCCATGCACAGGAAGCGTGTGCTCCAGCGGTACGCGAAACCGAGCCGGTTGAGGTCGTCCAGAATTCCTGGCCAGGTCGAGGTCGGGAAGCCGCGCACGGTCACGACGCGCAGGTGCTGGTCGCCCAGCATGGGCGCGAGGCCGCCGACGAGGGGCGCATCAGCCAGCAGCGCATCGAGATGGAACGGCACTTCCGGCACATCGATCCGATAGCGCCGCGTCGAGACGGTCGCGTGCAGGTAGGTCAGCGTCGGGCTGTTGTCGAGCCAGCCAATCTCCGGCATCACGCCGTCCAGCAGGTCATAGATGCGGTCGGTTTCCGCGATGAACGACGACAGGCGTTCGCGCCAGTCCACGCCTTGCGTCGGCGTGTTCTCGTAGAGCAGCTTGGCCGCGCGAGCGCGGGATTCTTCCGGCGGCAGGTATTGCAGCGTCAGGTGATAGACACTCTCGAAGTGGCTGCCCGATTCCTCGAACGTCGCACGCCGCTCCTCGTCCACCAGCCAGGACAGCGGTTCGGGAAACGTGGAGTGCGGATAGTCCGCAGCAGGCCGGCGTTCGGCTTCGACGAACAGCGCCCAGCCGGTGCCGAGCCGGCGCAGCGCGTTGTTTAACCGTGCCGTGGTGGCGATCAGCTCGCCTTGCGTCGCGCTATCCAGGTCCGGCCCGCGAAAGCGCACCGTGCGCTGGAAGCTGCCATCCTTGTTGAGCACGACACCCGGCGCAACCAGTCCGGCCCAAGGAAGCCAGTCAGCGAGCAAGGCCGGGCGCTGGCGGTATTCGGCGAGGTTCAGCATGGTGCGGTCCTCACACGTCCAGCAGCGGTTTGTGCTTCAGGTGCATGGCAAACACCTGCATGAACTGCGGATCGACGCGAGCGCCCCACATCGCCAGCGAGTGGCCGACGATCCAGAGCACCAAGCCCGGAATCCACAGTTGAAGCCCTAAGCCCACGGCGGCGGCCAGCGTGCCGTTGGCGATCGCCACGGTGCGCGGCGCACCGCCCAGCAGGATGGGCTCGGTGAGCGAGCGATGCAGCGGAATCTCGAAACCCGGCAGGTCGTGGGCCGTGCTCATACGACGGCCCCGCCGGAGAAGCTGAAGAACGACAGGAAGAACGAGGACGCGGCAAACGCGATGGACAGACCAAAGACGATCTGGATCAGCTTGCGAAAACCGCCCGACGTGTCGCCAAAGGCCAGCGCCAGGCCCGTCGAAATGATGATGATGACGGCGATAATCCGCGCCACCGGCCCCTGAATGGAGTCGAGGATGGATTGCAGCGGCCCTTCCCAGGGCATCGAGGAACCGGCCGCCTTCGCGGTGCCAGCGGTCATCAGCATCGCGGCGGCCAGCAGCAGGCCGTTGTGCGCCGGCTCGGCCAGACGGCGTAGGCGCGTGAGGCGGGAAGCCGGATTTACGGAAAAGCGGAAAGCATGGGCGTGCGTCATGGCAGTTCTCCAGAGTGGTTAAGGGACAGGGAAGGAACGATGGAAGAAGGCGGCAGCAGCTCTGGAAACGGCGTTTCCAGCACGTCCGCCAAGCGGTAGCCAACGCCGTCGAAACCGGCGACGCGGGCAATGGTTTCGATGCGACGCTTGCGGCCACGGCCGATGATGAACACGACGACGCTCACCGCTTCGGCGATCAGGGCACGGGGCGGATTCACCGCGACTTCGAGGATCAACTGCTCCAGCCGTAGCAATGCACCCAGCGCAGAGCCGGCGTGGATGGTGGCGATGCCACCAGGATGGCCGGTGCCCCACACCTTGATGAGATCCAGCGCCTCGCCGCCGCGCACTTCGCCAACGACCACGCGGTCAGGGCGCAGCCGCATCGTGGCGCGCACCAGCTCGGTCATGGACACGACGCCCGCGCGCGTGCGCAGCGGCACGTGATCGCGTGCGGCGCATTGCAGCTCGATGGTGTCTTCGAGCACCAGCACGCGGTCGCCGGTGACGGCGATCTCGGCGAGCAAGGCATTGGCCAACGTGGTCTTGCCGGTGCTGGTGCCGCCGGCGATCAGGATATTCTGCCGCTCGCGCACTGCGCGGCGCAGGAACTCCGCTTGTGCGGCGGACAGGATGCCGTCGGCGACGTAGCGATCCAGGTCGATGATGTTCACGGCCCGCTTGCGCAGTGCAAAGGCTGGCCCCGGTGCAGCGGGTGGCAGGATGCCTTCGAAGCGTTCGCCCGTCTCGGGCAACTCGGCGGTCAACAGCGGCTGGCCGCGATGGACCTCCGCGCCGACGTGCGCGGCGACCAGCCGGATGATGCGTTCTCCGTCCTCCTCGGACAACTCCACGCCCAGCGGTGCGCGACCGGAGGACAGGCGGTCCACCCACAGTGACCGGTCGGGGTTGAGCATGATTTCCACCACGTCCGGGTCTTCCAGCGCAGCGGCAATCACTGGCCCCATGGCCGTGCGCAGCATGCGGATACGGCGGTCGAGCGACGTGGCGATGGATGACTGTGGAACGGCACTCACTGGGCACGCTCCTGCGCTTCGACCAGTGCCGCTGCTGCGTCCATCCGCGCACTGTCGGGCTGCAGCTCCTCCACCACATCGCGCACCAGGCTGCGCCCGCGCAGCAGATGGCGGCCGAGCTGTTCGACGAACTGCTCGAAGCGTGCCTTGCCCTGGGCGCGCGCGGCCTCTTGATGGGCCTCGGGCACTGGCGTGCTGACGGTGAGGAAGTAGCGAACGAACAGCGCCAGCGTCTCGATCTCGATGTTCTGGTCGCGCTCCAGTCGCTCGAACTGGCGCGACAGCCGATCCAGCCGCTTGGCAATCGCCGCCTCGCGCTGATCGCCCGCGTCCGGTGAAAGCCAGGACGCCAGTGCCGCCGCGACGATGGACGATTTGGACACGCCTTTCTTGGCGGCCAGTTCGTCCAGACGCTTGGCGTGTTCGGGCGGGATGAACAGGTTGAGGCGGTATTGGCTCATAGCTGGATTCCGTCGTCGGGGTCGAGGGATGCCAGCCGGGCCGTGCGCTGCATGGCAGGGTCGAGCTGGCGGGGGAATGAGGCAAAGGCAGGCAGCGGCAGGTCGTCGTCATCGAGCAGCGCCAGGTCGTTGGCGGGTGACTCTTGTTCGGGGCTGAACTCGGCGACTTCGGATAGCTCTGGCTGCCGGCGCGGGCCGCCGTCATCGGCGGTACCCGTGTCGTTGCCGGTCAGGCCCACGGCAGTAAGTGCGGTGGGTATGGCGGGGATCACCAGACCACTCCAGTCATCGGGCTGCCGAGGCGGCGCGTCGGCATAGCGGCTGGTAGCAAGTGCGGGCGGCGGCAGCACGCGGCGCTTGAAGTTGGCGTCCGCGAAGTAGCGCAGCTTCTTCGCCTTGATCGGTGCCACGCTGGACACCATCACCACGGCCTCATCGGGTGGGAGCTGCATCACTTCGCCCGGGGTGAGCAGCGGGCGAGCCGTCTCCTGGCGCGACACCATCAGGTGCCCCAGCCATGGCGCCAGCCGGTGGCCGGCGTAGTTGCGCTGCGCGCGCAGCTCGGTGGCCGTGCCCAGTGTCTCGGAGATGCGCTTGGCCGTGCGTTCGTCGTTGGTGGCGAAGGTGACGCGAACATGGCAGTTGTCGAGGATGGAGTGGTTCTGGCCGTAGGCTTTGTCGATCTGGTTCAGCGACTGGGCGATCAGGAAGCTACGGATGCCGTAGCCGGCCATGAACGCCAGGGCCGTCTCGAAGAAGTCGAGTCGGCCGAGTGCCGGGAATTCGTCGAGCATCAGCAGCAGCTTGTGGCGGCGGGCAATGCCGTCCGAGCCGTCGAGCGACTCGGTGAGCCGTCGGCCGATCTGGTTGAGGATCAGGCGCACCAGCGGCTTGGTGCGGCTGATGTCCGAAGGCGGCACCACCAGGTACAGCGACACCGGATGCGCGGATGAAATCAGGTCTGCGATGCGCCAGTCGCAGCGCGAGGTGACTTCGGCCACCGTGGGGTCGCGGTACAGGCCGAGGAAGGACATGGCCGTGGACAGCACACCCGAGCGCTCGTTGTCCGATTTGTTCAACACCTCCCGCGCAGCCGAAGCAACAACGGGATGCGGTGTTTCCCCGAGGTGGCGTGTCGTCATCATCCGATGCAGCGTCAGCTCGAAGGGACACGCCGGATCGGACAGGAAGTTGGCGACACCGCGCAGCGTTTTATCCTCGTCTGCATAGAGCACGTGCAGGATGGCGCCGACCAGCAGTGCATGCGAAGTCTTTTCCCAATGGTTGCGGCGTTCGAGCGCGCCTTCGGGATCGACCAGGATGTCGGCGATGTTCTGCACGTCGCGCACTTCATGTGCGCCGCGCCGCACCTCCAGCAGCGGGTTGTAGGCGGCCGACTTGGGATCGGTGGGGTTGAACAGCAGGCAGTGCGAGAAGCGCGAGCGCCAGCCAGCGGTGATCTGCCAGTTCTCGCCTTTGATGTCGTGGATGACGGCGGACGCGGGCCAGGAAAGCAGCGTCGGCACCACGAGACCGACGCCTTTGCCTGAGCGCGTGGGAGCGAAGGTCAGGACGTGTTCCGGTCCTTCATGCCGCAGGTACTGACCGTCATGCAGGCCGAGAAAAACGCCGGCAGACTGATTGAGGCCGGCTTTGCGAATGTCCGTGGCATCCGCCCAGCGCGCCGAGCCGTAGGTCGTGACCAGCTTTGATTGCCGCGAACGCCACACCGACATGGCGATTGCGACGACGACAGCGATCAGCCCGCTACCGCCCGCAATCGCGCCGCCGATGTCAAAGACATGCGGTGCATAAGCATCGAAGAAGAACCACCACTCGAACAGCCGCCAAGGGTGATAGACCGGCGTGCCGAAGAAATCGAACCAGGGCGAACCCAGGCGTAGTTGGTAGCCCAGGGCGGCGGCTGTCCATTGTGTGGCACTCCACACGCCGGCGATTACGATGCTAAAAACAGCAACGATCTGCCCGAACAGCACACCTTGACCTTGCATTCTGGCCTCCGATTTCTCCCACGCGGCAAGTGGCACGAATACGTGCCGTAGCCGTCAGGATCGGAGTCAGAACAAGGCCGGTCAAAGACCGTTATCGGGACAAAGATGCCTTAAAAAGCATCAATTCATGCTATGGCGAAGCCAATAAAAACGCCGCAAGCAAAGGCGCATTGCGGCGTATCGAGAAAATAAACTTAGTTTCGTGGCGAGTTGTCCACGATCAGAGTTTGGGTTGCTCCTTCGGCGGTGTGTAAGGCGTTTTACCATCGCCGAGAAAGCGTCGATTTGTTGCTTCGGCCACTCGGTTGCAGAGTTCATCGCCGAGCTTTGCACGATCTGTCTTGCATTGCTGGCGCAGTTCCTTCAACTGCTCGGGATTTGCCGCAAGCGAGTCGACCGTTTCGGGTGGGCCAGACGCGCTGGTCGTCTCGGTCGGATTGGATTTGCCGCAAGCCATCAGCATTGCAGCAAGAAGAAATGGGATGATCTTCTTCATGGCTTGATTTCCTCCGCGGGGGTGGATTTTGTTCGTGCTGCAGAGATTTTTCCGTTTGGCGGCTCAACGGCATAGACCCGGTCGATGAAACGGGCCAGAGCATCAGACGGTTCCCCTGCGACACGCAGCAGATAGGTCGTGAGCATGTGAGAGCCGCCGTCCAGGGGCCGTGCTACGACACTTGATTCCCGGCTGGCGGCTATCTGTGAAGCACCGGCAAGTCCCAGTGCGAAACCTGCTGACACCAGCGTCATCATCATGTCGAAGGACGCAACCCGCTCGACAACCAATGGCTCTTGATTGGCGCGGCGCAACACGCGTTCGACTTGACGGGCATGTCCCTCATGCGTGTTCGTATCACTGAGCGCCAATGGGTACCGCAGTAGCTCGTCCAGAGGCACATGTTTGTATGAAAGCACGGGATGACGCGCGGGGACCGCAGCCATTAGTGGATCATTCCAAACGGGCTCCGCAGCGAGTCCGTCGCCAACCTCATCCGACTGACCGAACCCCACGTCATACAGATCGTCCTGAAGCCCCTTGATCTGTTGCGACAATGGCACTTCGGACAAACGAATCTCGATCTCCGGCTCATCTTGCCGGCAGAGTGCCAGGAGGGCGGAGAAGCAAGAAGGTGTGACACCGTCGGAGAATGCGATACGCAACTGGCCGTGGAATCCGTTGGTGGCAGCCTTTACGCTGTCTTGGGCCTGTTGCAAAGAAGCAAAAACGCGAGGCACATGCTCCAAGAACATCTGGCCCGCGCGGGTCAGGCGGGTGCTGCGCGTGGTCCGCACGAAAAGCTGTGCGCCCAAATCTTCTTCTAGTTCCTTAATCGCACGCGATAACGGTGACTGTTCGATGTGTAGACGCTCCGCGGCACGAGCGAAATGGAGTTCCTCGGCAACGGCCATGAAGCAACGGAGATGGCGAAGTTCCATTCCGCTCCTTTCTTTTATTTCGAAACAGAAATCAGGCCGGGACTGAATTGGTCATCACAATCACCTGCGCCTTGATCGAATTGCCAATGAAGCAGTTCTTGTGGGCGCCGGCATGGATACGGCTCAACGCGGCACCGTCAGGTATTTTGTCGCCACCGAACACCACTTTGGGCGAAAGCTCGATCCGTGTGATCGTCAAGCGGCCTTCCATTTTCTCCAGGTATCCGACGGCTGCGTCCTCATACTGCTCAACGCGATACCCTTGGAATTCGGCGATCGCGAGAAAGGTCAGCATGTGGCAACTCGCTACCGCACTAACCAGCATTTGCTCGGGATCTGCGCAAGCTGGGTCACCTTTGAATTCTATCGAGGCAGACACATTGACTGATTGCTGCCCATTGAACATCGCGACGTGATTCCGCGAATAGGTGTTGCCATCAAGAGCATAAGGGGTGCGGTGCCATTGGATTGCGGCGTGATGCAGGGACATGTGGGGGGGCTCCTGTTCGATTTCACCGTATATTTTGTTACCGGAAGTACTGCCAGGGAACTTGCAACTGGAGTTGCAAAGCATCCCCTTCCATAGGTCAGGCTTTGTGCTGTGGCCTTTCTACGACAGGCAAATTAGCTTCTTTCCAAGCCTTAAACCCACCACCGATGTGACTTATCGGCTCCAGTCCCATGTCCTGCAACGTTGCCACTGCGAGGCTCGAACGCCAGGCAGAACCGCAATACAAGACAAACTCCTTACCCGAACCAAAAATCTCCTTGTAGTACGGACTTTCAGGGTCAACCCAGAACTCAAGCATTCCCCGCGTGGCATGAAATGCGCCGGGAATCATTCCTTCCCGTTCCAGTTCTCGCACATCCCGGATGTCCACAAAGACAGCGTCCGGACTATCCAACCTAGCCTTCGCTTCGTCCAGAGTGAGCGTGCGGATGCGCGCATGGGCTTCGCTGACCAGTTGCTTGTAGCCTTTAGTAATGGGCATTTCGTTTCTCCTCAATCATCAGTGCCTGTAACAAGACCATTCCGCCAACCATGACGACGGCTGTGACAATCAGGGCACCCTGATAGCTGCCCGTCGCAGTGGCGATGTAACCCGCCATGGCCGGCGCAAGAATCTGGGCCACACCGTAGCTCAAAGTCATCCGCGCCATGGCTTTAGCCGGGTTGGCCGGAAAGTGCCGTCCAATAAGGGTCAGCGTGAGGCTGACGATGCCTACAAAAGTCGCCCCAAACAGAATTGCACCCAGCACATTGAGCGAAGCGCTGTCGCTCATGACTGGCAGGATGATTGAGACTGTTTGGAGAGCATACGCAATCATCAAAGCCCGAATCTGCCCCACCGAACCGGCAATGCGGTCCCACATGAAGCATGACGGCGCCGCAGCCAGACCGACGATCACCCAGACCCAGCTTCCCTTGCCGGCAAGCAGTGGCAATTTCACAAGAATGGCGACGATAAAGGTCGCGCTAGTGACAAAGCCAAAACCGGCGCAGAAGTAGGCAGCAATGAGCAGCCACATCCAACGCTTGGTGGGTGCGGTTGGTGTAGCAGCAAACTTGGCAGACGAAGCCTGGATCGCCGCCGGCGCAGGTAGCCATGACCATGCTGGCAGGAAGAACACCAGACCGAGGACACCCAGCCCCATCCACTGCTGGCCCCAAGTCAGCCAATCGACCATGGAGGCAACGGCGATACCCGACACGGCGATGCCTAGCCCCAGCCCCATGAAATGCAAACCCAATTCCGGACGATGGCCTTGGCGCATCAGCCAATTCAGCACAAGGCCGGAGGCCAGCAGCAGCCCCGCTGTGCTGGAGAATCCGGCGACAAATCGTAAGCTGGCCCACAACACAACGTTGTCAGTCAGTCCCATGGCTGCTGTGCTGAGCACGGCAATGACCAGCCCGAGGCGGTACAGAACGAACTTCCGGCCAAGGTCACTGATGGCAGCAGCCAAGAGAGCCCCGGACATGTAGCCAGCGTAGTTGATGGTGGCTAGCCAACCGCCAGCCAAATGAGACAAGCCGGCCTGGTCGCGCATGATGGGTAGCATCGGGGTATAGGCGAAACGTGCCAGTCCGACGGTCAGGACGAGGGCACAGATGCCCGCGAAGATGACACGATAGCGTTCTTCCTGCTCGGCCTTGGTCATGGTTGCCACTGCGGTATTCATGAGAACTCCACTCGCTTGAGTAACGATGCCATGGTAGCGAGCATGAGTTATCGAGTCTTTCGATACAATGACTACATATATCGATGAAACGACAGCCCCGGTGAAAGGAATGCCGATGCTCAAAACCAGCGACTGGGTCACCATTGATGTCCCTGAAATCGAAACGCTGCCGAAGGCGGTCTTCTTGCGTTCCCAGAACATGGCAGCCCGCGAGGTCTTTCCTCCACATACGCATCGCTGGAACCAGTTTGTATATGCCACTTCGGGCACCTTGGTCGTGACCGTGGCGGGGTCGTGGTACGTCATTACCCCGGAGCAGGCTATTTGGGTGCCGACAGGCGTGCTCCATACGACAGGCGCGCTGAATGGCGCCACTTTTCGAAACCTATATGTCGCCGATATCCCGGGGCTCGGCATGCCCGACCAATGCACCGTCTATGCGGTCAGTGGATTGCTGCGCGCGTTGATTGTGGAACTAGAGTTGGTGGGGCAACGAGACGAGACGGGAGAGTACATCGACAAGGTGAATGGCCTGGTGCTCGAACAACTCAGGCGCCTCCCCAAGCAGGACTTTCATTTACCCTGGCCACAGAGCCCGCAGTTGCACAAAGTGTGTGAATCGCTCTACGCAAATCCCGCCGATGAGCGCAGCTTGAATGATTGGGGCCAGGAACTTGGTACGTCCGGACGGACCCTGGCCCGCCGCTTCGAGAAGGAAGTGGGCATCACCTTACGCGCATGGCGCCACAAGCTGCGCCTTTTCCTTGCGCTGGAATGGCTGTGCTCCGGACGCAATGTGACGGATGTCGCCCTTGACCTGGGCTATGCCTCGACCTCTGCCTTCACCTACATGTTTCGGCAGGAAATGGGATGCCCGCCATCCGAATGGCGGAGCCGTTGAGCCCAGTGTTCAATTCAGACTGGCGCCGGCGAGTTTCGCTCCGAAACCGATAAATAGGCTTCCAACCCCGCCTGTCGCGGTGGAGGACAGTTTCCGCCGACGTCGGAAGGTCTCGGCCAGGAAGGTGCCCCCGAAAATCAGGGCAGATAGATAGAGCATGCTGCAAACCTGAACCACACAGCCCAAGATGAGGAACGAAAGCGCAGGATAGTCGTAGTTCGGGGATACGAACTGGATGAAGAACGAAACGTAGAACAGGATGGCCTTGGGATTCATCAGGCTGATGGTCAGGGCTACATGGAAGGGACGTCCCGGACCGGCATCAAGCCGCTCCGTTGATTTCTCGTCCGTACCCCGCCAGTGTGCAACAGCAGAGCGAAGGAGGCCCAATCCGAGAAACACGAGATAGGCCGCACCGGCATACTTGAGCCCGACGAAAAGCGATGGGTTGGCCTGAAACAATGAGGCGACCCCAGTGGCCGCGAGCGTCATCAATATCAAGTCACCTACGAAAATCCCGGCAGCGCCTCGATAACCGGCAGCCACGCCAAACCGCGAAGCGACGGTTGTGACATACATGGAGTTGGGGCCCGGTACGAGAACGATAAAGATGGTTCCCAGGACAAAGGTCGGGAGGTCAGTGACGCCATAGAACATGATCATTCAGAACCCAAAGGCTAATTGTGCCCCAGCCAACAAACAGAAAACCGGCTATCCTTGGATAGGGACAACCGGTTGTTCCACCGAATTGGCAATGCTTTTTACTTCACTATGGATTACGCGACAAGTTGCTTCATTTGTAGTCCAAGGTTTGCGTCATCATAACCCTGTCCATAGTTGCCACATAGTGGCGGGTATTCAAAATTCATACTTTTTGTCCCTTGTCTGCTTTGACCATCACCAATACAAAGGCTGTTTCTCCTGTAAAACCGGCTTGAGTGGCTTGAAGTGGTGGGTTCCATCGCGTTCCAATTGTTCGATCAACCCGAACTCCCAGTCAAGATAGGCTTGCATGGCTGCATCGGAGGCTTCCGTACCTTCATATGGACGGCGATATCGGTCAATCAGAGGAGATGCCAAATTACTCTCTCCGGGCTCAAGTTCATATCCGGCTGCCACCCAAGCCTTGGTTCCCCCAGCGAGGACAAAGACGTCCGCATTAACAAGCGAAGCGATTTCAGGTGCCACATATTGAGCCAAAGAAGAATCCGAGCAGGTCAATACGTACCGCGAAGCCTTCGGCAAATTGGCAATGGACTCCTCGAGCACAGAGCGAATCAGGAACCAAGCACCAGGAATATGTCCTTTGCGGAAATTCGCGTGTCTGGTCAAATCAATCACTACCGTATCTCCACTCCGCTTGAGCCACCCTGCCAAAGTTTGAGGGGCGACCACGATATTAGCGGGGAAAGGCGGAAGTTTGGCCAGCGAAGGGCCTGCATCAGAGAATTCCGAGGGATCTACTCTATCGAGAACAAAAACCTCCCAAGCCATTTGCACCAACCACGAGGCGGACATATTAGCCCGGACCCCATTGTCATCCGCAAGCACAATTCGGGCGCCACGGACAGGAGCATACATTTCAAGTTCCTGTACCAACTGGCCGCCCGGAACCGAAAGGAACCCCGGCAGATGCCCTTGTTCATACTCTGCGGTGTTACGTACATCGAAGAAATAAGTAGTTCTACCCTCCTGTTTAGCCCACGTCCGAATATCTTCTAGCGAAGCTCGCTTCACGCCAGCTCGATCAGCGACATTGCGTGCCATGCGCTGCGACTTTTCGATCGTTTCACCGGCGGCTTCGGGATACTGGCGAGATTGTCCCAATTCCAATTCCTGACGCGCCAACGTCCAACCAATCGTTCCATTGCGCAACGCAGCAATAGGATTAGAAATGCCAGCATTGATTAGGGACTGAGTGCCAAGAAGCCCTCGCGTACGCCCTGCACAATTGACGATGATTTGGGTGGAAGGATTCGCAACCATCTCGGGAATGCGCAGAACCAGTTCTGCCCCGGGAACACTGATGCCTCCGGGAATACACATGGTTTGATATTCGTCGAATCGCCGAACATCAACAATAATGTGATCTTGGCCTGATTCAATTAGTGCCTTGACTTCTTGGGCCGGCAGAGATGGTGTGTGACAGATCGATTCCATCAATTCGCCAAAAGATTTGCTGGGAACGTTTACATCGATGAATAACTCTCCGCCGGCCCGTTTCCAAGCCTCGATACCGCCCTTAAAGACCGAAACATCCGTATAGCCGATGTCGATCAGGCGTTGTGCTGCTTTTTCTGCATAGCCTTCTCCGCCATCGATCATGACGATAGGCACGTCTTTGCGGGGAAGCTTGGCATAGGCGTTCACCTCAATACGTGAGAGTTGGAAGTTCGCCGCAAACAAAGGATGGCCTTCTGCATGCGGTGCTTCCTCTCGCACATCGAGGAGTGCAATCTCATTGCGATTCAGTAGCTGCTCGCGCACCTGCTGATAGTCTTTTGTGGGCAGCAGATGTTCATTGGTGAGGTTCTTGGTGCTCATGATTATTTCCGGTGATGGGGTGGTGAGTGCTTAGCTGGCGCCGTTCGAGTAACCAGAGATAAAGTCTTTGCGAGGACCGCCGTCCACAGGAAATACGTGGCGATTGATCTTCCCGATATTGCCCCCGTATGCATGGATGCTGATAGAAACTTGGTCCTCGAAGGCATTTCGTACACGGTGTACATCGCCGATCTGGGGCGAAACAGCGCCGACACTTCCTGGTAGCAATTTTTCTTCGGAACTCACGGCAATCGGTTTGCCGTTCGGGTCAAGTTCATAACTCTGGGCATACTCAGCCCCCCTCAGCATCCCAATCACACCCCATACAGTGTGATCGTGAATGGGCGTTTGTTGCCCCGGCCCCCACACGAAACTGACTATCGAGAACCGGTCGTCGGGATCTGCGTAGAGCAGGTACTGTTGGTAATACTGAGGGTGTGGCTTGGTAAATGCCGGATCGAGCCAATTATCCTCAGCGACAAGTTGTTGCATGGCCTCGATCGCATCGGGCAGTAGTCTTTTTTCTTCGTATTCAGAGTCCACCAAGTTGCTCAGCTTGCGGACAAAGATTTCCAATGGACTACCTTTCGTCAGTTGGTGCATGGCTTTCATCCTTTCAGTGTTTAAAAGTGTCGGAGTTGGGTGTTGCAACGACATAAGCAGCTTCGGAGCTGCTGATTTAAGCCCCGGGGTGAAAAATGAAGATACCGAGCATGACGAATGCAGCAAGAAAGATAGTTTCTGCCACAAGCATCACGACAGGCTTCCAACCCAGCAAGGCAAGGTCTTTAAAACTGGTTTTCAGTCCGGCTGCTGAAATCGCAACAACCAGCAACCAACGCGAGGAATCACCGGCAAAGTGGATCATTCCCTTGCTAAACAATCCGGAACTCGACAACACCACGAGAGCTGAAAAAGCCAATAGGAACCCCGGAATTAGAGGTGGCTTTTTCGATGATGCTTCGACCTTTTCAGTAGGTGCGGAAGCTTGACTGCGATACGCAAACGAAACGAGCAGAACTACGGGTAGCAGCAGAACAACTCGGAACAGCTTAACCACGGTTGCTGTATCACCAGTTTCCTGACCGAGCAGCATGCCGGCAGCCACGACTTGGGCTACGTCATGAATGGTGCCGCCCAGAAATATGCCGTTTTGCAGACTGGAGAGATCGGCGAGATACAAAATATAGGGATAAATCACCATTGCGACAGTTGAAAGCAAGGTCACCCCGACAACAACCATCAAAGTGAAGCGTGCCGTATCTCTGTTATTGGGCAATACCGCCGAGACAGCTAGGGCTGCAGAGGCACCACAAATTCCAACAGATGCTCCAGACAGGACGCCTTCTGCACTTGGGCGGCCAAGAAGGCGCGCAAGGAATATGCCCAGTAGGATCGTTCCTGCTGTTGCAGTGGCCACGAGGAGGGCCGTTTCTATCCCAAGGCCTGCAACTTGACTCAGGGTGATGCGGACGCCAAGCAGGGCAACTCCAATTCTGAGCAATGTCCTGGCAGCGAAATCAATACCGGCTCGAATCTCTTCCGATTCAGTAAGGAAATGGAAGGCGAGGCCAATAAGAAGGGCATACAACAGTTGCGGGCCACCGTAATGCTCAGAAACGAAGGTCGATGTGGCCGCAATCAGGACGGCAATTGACACCCCCTTCCATTTGTCTGCAAAAAGAAGCGGAACAATTGATTTTGATTGTTCCAACTCCCTTACCCGTTCTGAATCCAGAGATGCAGGGGCTGAGGAGGAGTCTGAGTTACCCACAATTAAATCCTTAAAAATGAGATCGTGAAAACAAATAATGGGACAACGATATGTCTAGTCCTATTATTTGTCAACGCCGTCCTGCACTCTGGGATTTTATAAAGCGAAACCCGTGTCCTCAAGCCAACGCGACCTCGACAGGCGTGGCCTATCTGCTGCGAGCGGCGCACTACGCGCGCGGCGGTTTTTGTGGGCGTTGGCACGGTCGAAGTGGGCGGCGCCAAGGTCGTGCCACGGTGCATAGTCACGCATGCGTGTGTCAGATCGAGGTCAGCATCGAGGCGGCGACGGCGAGGATGGCCTTCTTGGCGCCGCGCCGGGTGCGCAGGCGGTGGAACTGCGCCTGCAGGTGGCAGTTCTTGACGCGCACGGCGGACCAGGGCGGCCTGCACCAGGGTCGGTTTGAGCCAGGAACGTCCGCGGCTCACCCGGGGCTGCGGCGTTTGCCGGCGCTCTCGTCGTTGCACGAGCACATGCAGCTCCATGACAACAGGTGCGCAGGGGTGGCGAAGCGGCTCATGTCGATGCCGATCTCGGCGACTATCGACCTGACGACGATCAATGGGATCGACGTGAGCACAGCGCTAAAAGTGCTTTCCGAAATCGGCCCGGATCTGTCGCGCTTCAAAGTGCCAAGCACTTCTGTTCCTGGCTGGTGCTATGCCCGGGTGTCAAGATTTCCGAGGGCGAGGTCCTGGCCGGCAAGTCCAAACGCAGCAGCAACCGGGTAGCCCGGGAGCTCAAGCTTGCGGCTGCAGCGTTGCGAACCAGCTAGTCGGGACTCGGGGCCTACTATCGTCAGTCGGTATTTATTGAAATGCTACAGCTCATGGCGTGACGCAGCAGCTTTCAAGCATCAGAGGATTTTTCGGGCGTTCGGAGGTGATCGACTTGGTAACCGAGCAAGCGGGAAATCTGATTGGCGCAATCAATAACTTTGGGTACGAACTCTTTAATCCGTTTGGGGTTGAGTCGTTCAAGAGGGCCGGAGATTCCAACGGCGGCGACAGTCTGGTTCAAACTATTGAATATCCCTACTGCCACACCACCGACCCCATCACGCCACTCTCCGTTGTTCACCGCATACCCAAGTCGAATGACATTCTTGAGTTCTTCCTTCAGCAGCGGCAGGGAGGTGATTGTGGCCTTAGTATGGCTGAAGATTTGGTGTGCAAAACGATCAAGATAGCCATCTTTTTGGTGGGCCAATAGCGCCTTTCCCGTTGCTACTGCGTACGCCGGAGCACGCCCACCAACCATGGAATAGGCGCGGATAGGCTGTGGGCTATCAATTTTTTCGACATAGACAACGTCGAGGCCATCTAGAACGGAAAGGTGGACAGTTTCTCCCGTCGAATCTGCAAGGGCCTGCATGGCCGGTCCCGCCACTTTTCTCACATCTAAACATGCGAGTTGCCGCGCAGCAAGCTCAAAGAGCCGAATCGACCCGCGATAGCCCGGTCCTACTTCATTTTTTGTGACATATCCTGCATGAATAAGCGTTTGCAACGTACGATGAGCGTTGCTTCGTGCAAGTCCGACTCGTTCTGCCAACTCGTCTATTGTTCGCGGTTGGTCAACTGGATCAGTGATGGCCTCCAGAACCATTAGACCTTTCAAAAGAGTCTTGTCCATTCCATTAAATCCCAAATGTTGGGATTTAATAATAGCATTTCGACAGTCCAATAGAAAGTCAGTGGCGCGTTAATGCTTCAGCCTTGGCCTACTACGTTGCCTATCGGCCCGAATGCACCAATCTGCCGAGGCTGGTGGCCTTCCGGGATTGGTTGCTCAATGAGGCGGTGACGTAACGACGGGAAATACCTTAGATTGCAGGACCGAAGCGTCGACCGACATCCCAAGACACCCCTTGTCCTCGCATCGTTGCGGTGATCTGCTGCCCTAGGCGCTGTTCGATGACAGGTTTCCACGGAACGAGGCAGAACCCCTTGCCATCATCGAGCATGGCGTAGCGTCCACTGGCCAGCATCACGCTACGCCGGTAGATACCGGCCGCGCGCTGCCCGTCGGCCACCGGCCGATGCTCCAGCCCAGTTTCGGCGGCAATGTCCTGCGCGGCCTTGGTCAACTCGCGATTGCGCAGGGCCGCCAGCAGGTTGCGTGCAAGGACGACGCGCTGCCCGCGCCGCTCGGCTAGCCCCTGATCAATCAGAAAATCGGCACGCTGCTGCAGCGCATCCTTGACCTCGGCGCCAAAGCCCAGGTCACCCAGCCCTTTGCCGCCGCCGATCAACTGCTGGTCGAGCCAGGTAGAGCCGATCACGCTGGCCTGTCGCTCGATAGGCAGATGCGACTTCAATTCCACTGCCACGCCACCGCCAAGACGCTGCGCGTCGTACTGGCGGCCTCGCTCGGCCAGGTCGTCAGGCACGCGCCAAACGCCTTCAGCAACACGCTCCACGATGCCGGCACGGCGCAGGGCTTCAAGCCTCCGCACATGGGCGGCCACCACCTCGCGCGGATCGCGGTTGGGTGTGGTCGATCCTTGAGCGACGGCCAGGTAATGATCGGTGCGGTACACGCCATCCACGGCCAGCGCGGCGATGTTCTGGTCGGCCTCGCGCACGTGGGTCGAGCCTTTCACCTCGACCACGGCGCCGGTCGGATACTGTTCAAGTTCCGACCGCGGCGGTAGCACGACGTAGTGCGCCTTACCGTCGATCCCGTCGATGACCAGATAGCCCTTGTCGTACAGCTCGTCGGCCAGCCCCTTGCCGGCCACACGACCCACGATGACACGGCCATCCTCGCCGGACTGGAACACGGCAAGCTCGCGTTGCCGGCCACTCATGGTGCGCTGCATCGTGCGAATGATGTCGCCACGCTCGCCCATCGCTCGCAGCGTGGATTCGGCGTCAGCGTGGATGGCCCAGGTGCCGGGCTTCTGCTCGGTCGCCAGGCCCAAGCGCTGCAAGTGCTGCAGCCGGCCAATCAGCATTTGCCGCTGACGTTGCAACCGGGGTTCGGCCAGCGTCTCCGGTCGCACCAAGCCATCCACGGCCACGCGTTGCAAGGTGCGATCCAGGCCGGTCCACCGCTCCTGATCGACTTCTCGCTGCATGGTGCGCTGGATCTCCAGTTCAGTGCGCGGCCCCAGCCATTCGGTCGCCAATTCCGCCGCCCGGTGACGCATTCCCTCAGCGATGTAATCGCGGGAGATGATGAGGTCTTTGCCGGTGTCGTCCTTGCCACGCAGGACGACGTGCGTGTGAGGGTTATCAGTGTTCCAGTGATCGACCGCCACCCACTCAAGCCGCGTGCCCAGGTCGGCCTCCATGCGCGCCATCAGATGCCGGGTGTAGGTACGTAGGTCGTCGAGCTGTTCGGCGTCTTCCGGCGAGACAATGAAGCGGAACTGGTGTCGGCCCTCCCGCCCGCGCTCCTCGAAAGCGGCAGTATCCGCTGCGTCGGTTGTCGGGCCGTAGGCATGGCCCGGACCACCCTGGCGATCCACGCCCTCGCGCTCGATGTAGCGCAGGTGCGCGATGGTCGAACGCGGTCCGGCCTTGGCCAGATTGACCAGCCGCGCCTTGATCGTCACGCGTCGGGCGTTGGGCGTGAGCGAGGCCCCGGCGAAGCGAGCCGCAACATGGCCGCGCCCCAGCCGGGAACCGGGCCGATGGCCGACTTTGCCGACCGTCTTGCCGAGTTCGGCGCCGGCCTTGTTGGTCTGGCGCAGCACCTTGTTGATGAAGGCATCGCCGCGCTGTTTCGGAGAACCGGGACGGACGCGAAAGCGATCGTCATCGTTGCGGGTCATCGGGCGGCTCCATCCAAGGCCGGCGAAGTCCAGCGGACCAAGCACGCGCTTTCACCAATGCCGATGCAGCATGGCGCACTCTCGCGGCACGCTGCCGCCCCTTGGCGCGTGCCGCGCCACCCCCACGTGCAGACAGGGTTTTCACGCGGCAGAGTGCCGCGACCTTTTATCTTGCCTTCCGCCTCTGCCCCTCGCTGTCGCTCCGGGCATCGGCGGCCCGGCGGTGCTGCGCTGCTCGCAGCCAGCACGCCTGGGAACGAGGCCACGGCCACCGGCCGGGCGCGTTCAAGGCAAGATGCCTGCACGGGGGAAAACGTCGCCGGATGTTGCGCGACGTGCGGCGCGGATGCGCTCGCACGACACGCGCGACGACACGGCGACAACCAGCAGGACGACATGCCGGATGGCACGATCGAACGCACAACTCCATGCAGCGAATCGGCGGCCATCATCGGCGTGTCTCCAGCCAGACCGGACGCGCAACACCGAGCACGGTGGATACAGCAACCGGGCCGAAATACCGGCTGTCGAACGACGCCGGATTGGTCACGCTCAACAGGAACAGCTCACCCGGTGCGAGGCGGCGGCAAAGCTGCAAGGATGGCAGCGGACGGCCCAGCCGGTCGGCACGCAGCACGGCGGCCGAAGGCACGCCGTCGATGCGGACGATGCCGCCCGCGATACACACCTCCTGCGGCGCGATGGCGCCGATGCGCTTGAGCAGCGGCACGCGCATCGGCAGGTAGCCGCGTTGCGCAGCCAGCACGGCGGCCTCCGCGGGCAGCGGGACGAGCACGATGCTGTCCACGGACAACGGACGTGGCAGCGAGCCGGCCCGGTGGTCGAGAGGATCGACGCGATACCAGCCGACCGCCACGCTGTCGGACGGGTTGTAGGTCAGGCGCGGCAGCGGCGATACGAAGGACGCCCAGGCCAGCGCAGCGAAGCCGCAGGCGGCCAGTGTCGTCACGACGATTCGAGCGCGCCTGCGCGAGCGAGGAAGCGGCGCCGTTCCGCTGGTGTTGGCAGATGGGCAAAGGCTCGTCATGGCAGCGCCCTCCCGGCCAGCCAGGCGGCGTGCCGCTCGGCGGTGTACGCGGGCAGCGGCAAGCGTGCAGCGAGCCGGTTGCCGAGCGTGCGCCAGTACGCGGGCGACACGTCGGCAGGCGCGATGCTTTGTGCTTCGATGGCGTCGAGCTGGGCCAGCACGGCGCGCACGGCGGGTTCGCCTTCGGCGTGCAACAGCAGGCGCGCACCCGGCAGCACGCCGGGGATGCGCTGCGCCGCGTCCAGCGGCGTGCAAGCCTGCATCACCATGAGCTGCCAGCGGATCGTGCCGTAGTCGTTGGCGTGCCAGCGGATGCGGCAGAACAACGCGCCCGGCAGGAACACCGCGACGCGCCGCCAGCGGTCAAGCCGGATGATGCGCGCCGGCTCGCCGAAGCGCAGATACAGGTCGATGCGCTGCTCAACGTAGGCGAGCGAAACGCGCGTCATAGGCGCGTTTCCGGCGCGGCCGGCGAGCACTGCAAACGATGGCGGCGCAGCCGTGGCCGCCAGAGCGGATGTGCTCATGGCAGGTTCTCCGGGCGGTTCGAGGGAAACTCGCGTTCCAGCAGTGCGCGCAGCAGTTCGGCGACGGTCACGCCTTGCGTGAACGCCGATACCTTGATGCGCGCCCGCATCGCGGGCGTCACGTCGAGGGTCAGGCGCGCGGTGTAGAGGTCGCCTTTCTGGATGCCGTCGGCATCGCCTTGGCGAACCCACGCCTCGGCGTGCGGGTTCGCCGGCGGACGTGTGCCGATACCGACACGTTTGCCGTTGCGCTGGCTCATGTCGGCCACCGCAGCAGCTCGTCGGTCAGCGCGGCGATCTCGCGTGCGGCGGCGCTGTCGGGTGCCGTTTCGCGTGCGAGCCGGCCAGCGGCCACGCTGTCGGCGAACACGATGCGCTGATGCACTTCCGAGCGCAGCGCCGGCAGCGGCTGCTCGGCGAGCGCGCCGCGCGCCTCGCGGCCGATGATGGTGGTACTGACGCGCCGGTTGACGACGAAGGCCGCGCGCAACTCAGGTCGGAATACCTGCGCCTCGCGGATCAGCGCCACCATCTCCGCCGAGGCCCACAAGTCGTAGGGGCTGGGCTGCACGGGAATCAGCACGCGCTCGGCCGCCAGCAGCGCGGAGCGCGCCAACGCGGCGATGCGCGGCGGGCCGTCGATGACGACGTGATCGGCCTGGCGTGCTAGCTCCGGCGCTTCCTGGTGCAGCGTCTCGCGTGCGAGACCTACTGCACTGAACAAACGTGGCGAGCCCTGTTGGGCGCGCCGCT
>JACCDS010093078.1_pt1 | contig 27671 bp, 29 predicted proteins | sample 7446441 | NCBI WGS metagenome assembly JACCDS01 (sample SAMN15323445, study PRJNA562643) | freshwater metagenome | isolation source: river surface water | place: USA:Blue River Watershed | collected 2017-08-17 | reverse complement strand
CTAAACCCAATAAAGCAATGCATAATACAGACAAATAACCATCTGCTACCACAGCACCCACTGAGAATAAAATCCCCAGAATAGCCGAGTAATTCAAAGCTTTAGATTGACTTAAGTATTTAGGAATGAAAAAGATTCCGACGATATAACCAGCCAACATTCCATAAAGGGTATAGCTAGTAAATGATTTGGCAACATCCATGCTAAATCCTTTAGATACGCCATAATTAATGATGGTATCCCCGGCCATTACCTCAACGCCTACATATAAAAAGAAGGCAATAAGTCCCAAAACTAAGTTTGGATATGCCCAAACGCTATCTTTTGTAGCACTTTTTTCTTCAGCCGTTTCTTCAGCTTCTACCTCTGGCAATGTTGAGAAACGCACCCAAAGCGCTAAAACAATCAAAATCGCAGTCATAATACCATAAGGCATAATCACTGTCTCTAATTTTGCAGCACCCGCTGCAGAAGACAATAACAATCCGCCGAAAATTACTTGACTCAAAATCCCCGCCACCTTATTACAAATACCCATAACAGAAATCCGTTGTGCAGCACTTTCAGATGGCCCCAAAATCGTAACATATGGATTAGAAGCCGTTTGCAACAAGGCCAAACCTGTCCCAATTACAAATAGTCCTAATAAGAACAAGGAGTAATTTTCAGCTTTAGCGGCAGGGATGAATAGAAGTGTCCCAACAGCCATGGCTAATAATCCAAAAGACATTCCATTCTTGAAGCCTGTTTTAGCTAATACCCAAGAAGATGGGATTGCCATCACAAAATAGGAGATAAAAAAAGCTGAGGTTACTAATAGCGATTGAAAGTTATTTAGCTGGAACGCCTCTTTAAAAAAGGCAATAAGAACTGAATTTACCCAAGTAACAAATCCGAATACAAAGAATAGTATTCCGATCATAATTAAAGGGCCGTTTGAATTTTTAGAGTTTGTCATAGGTTTAGTATTGATCGTTTAACGCAAAGATTGGTTGATTCGTTTTCCATTTTCCACGAGTGAAATCTGGAATTTGAATAGGAGCGGAGCCCTTTGCAATAGACTCCTCTGAAAGTGGTGATATGGCCGACCATGCTGCTGCATCGTATACATCAATAGGAGGTGCCACTTTATTTTTAATAGATTCAATGAAAGCACGAAGTACAAAATAATCGATTCCACCATGCCCAGCATTCTCTGCATCAGCGGCATGTGTTTTCCAAAGTGGATGATCGTATTTCTCTTGATATGCCTTAAAGGGCTCCCAATTATGCGCTTTAGGAGAGATACCCTCTAAATAAATTGATTTATTATCATCCATCCATATTCCTTTCGTTCCTTGTACACGGAATCCCAGTGAATAGGGACGTGGTAAATTGGTATCGTGCGTAATTAAAATGGTCTCCCCATTATAACATTTAATCATCGTTTGAACCACATCACCACATTTGAATTTGACCTTCGCATTGGGATGATCCTTTCCACCTTTTTCTTCAATGTATTGATGTAATCCCATGGCAGGAGAAGCCATGGAAGTCAAATAGGCAAATTGATTTCCTCGATTAATATTCAGCATTTCAGCCACAGGACCTAAACCATGCGTCGGATAAAGATCTCCATTTCGATCAACGGAATGTTGAGTACGCCATTTAGCTTCAGAAAAACCATTTGCACCAAACTCAACGCCACCACCATAGGCTTTTTTGCCATCATTGAATTTAACTTCTCTTAAATCATGTTGGTAACCGCACTGTACATGTGATAGTGAACCAAACATACCTTGACGAACCATATTCAAAGTAGCCATCACATCACGTCGGTAACATACATTTTCCAAAATCATGCAATGCGAACCTGTCTTTTCAAACATGTTCACTAAATCCCAGGACTCTTGTAATGTAACAGTTGCAGATACTTCAACACCTGCGTATTTACCTTGTTTCATAACCTCCAGGGCCATCGGCACATGCCATTCCCAAGGTGTAGCAATCACGACACCATCAATATCTGAGCGTTTGGCTAAATTTTCAAAATCCTGATCCCCCTTCTGATAGGCCACAGCTGCTTTCCGACCTTTATCAGTAATCATTTTCTGTGCCTGCAAAATTGCATTAGGGTCTACATCACAAATGGCAACGATTTCAACATCATCGCGATATAAAGCCATTTCAAGGTGATTCCGACCGCGAAGTCCTACACCTATGAAACCTAAACGTACTTTTGTTTGTTGTATATTTTGTGACCGAACTAAATGTGGTAAAAAGGCCGCACCTGAGGAATAGGTGAGCGTTTTAGCGATAAAATTTCTTCGCTTCATATGATAGTTTATAGGTTTTTAGATGTTGAAATTGAAATTTAATGAAATTACTCTTGTAAATTTAAAAGATTTATAAAAAAATGAGCGACTCCCCCAAAGTAAGTATATTCCGTAAAGAACATTTTAACGCAGCCCATCGGTTACATAATGCTGCTTGGAGTGACGACAAAAACAAGGAAATCTTCGGTTTATGCAATAATCCCAACTACCACGGACATAATTATGAATTAATTATTCAAGTTACGGGAACAATTAATCCAGAAACTGGTTATGTCATCGATACCAAGTTATTGTCTGATTTAGTTCAACGCGAAGTTTGCAAGCAATTTGATCATCGCAACCTAAATCTAGACGTACCTGAGTTCGCAAATTTAAATCCCACCGCTGAAAATATTGCTTTGGTGATTTATGGAAAACTTAGACCACACATTGCCAAAACTTTAGATTTAAAAATCAAATTGTATGAAACAGAAAGAAATTTCGTTGAATTCCCTGCTAATTGATACAGACCATTTCTTGTTGACAGACGAAGAAATTGGAGACAATCACGTAGCCACCTCAATCGAAACACCGATGAGGGAGGATGCATTTGCTCTTTCTGATGCAGAAAAAATTGAAAAAATCGCATCTCATTTTCGTGAGATTATGTTGACTTTGGGCCTAGACCTGACAGATGATTCATTACGTGGCACACCGAATCGTGTTGCCAAAATGTACATTGAAGAAATATTTAGTGGTTTAAATCCAGCAAATGAACCGCAAGTAGCCTTGTTTGAAAACAAGTTCGGTTATAACGAAATGCTTATTGAAAAGAATATCAGTTTCTATTCTAATTGTGAGCATCATTTTGTACCAATCATGGGTAAAACGCACATCGCTTATATCTCATCGGGTCAGGTCATTGGTTTATCTAAATTAAATCGAATCGTTCAATATTTTGCAAAACGTCCGCAAGTACAAGAGCGTTTAACTATGCAAATAGCCAAATACCTTCAAAAGGTATTAAAAACGGAGCACGTAGCTGTGTTTATTGATGCAAAGCACTTATGTGTTTCATCTCGTGGTGTAAAAGATGATGCAACATCAACGATTACATCATTTTACGGTGGTAAATTCCAAGAAGAAAATACCAAACGCGAATTTTTAGATTCACTTCTTAGCTAATCATTTTGGGAACTTATATCATCGTTGGCGCTAGTCACGGAATCGGTGCATCTACTGCACAAAAATTAATTAATGCAGGTCACCGCGTAATCAACCTGGCTCGCACTGCTGCAGAAGGTTGTGAAAACCACATTTGGGATGCAACAACTGAAGATGCATTACCTTCAATCGAGGGACCAATAGAAGGAATTGCCTATAATCCAGGTAGTATTGTTTTAAAACCTTTCCATAGATTAACGCAAGCTGATTTTCAGAATGATTTTCAAATCAACGTGCTCAGCGCTGTTAAGGTTATTCAATCCTATTTGCCGAATTTGAAACAAAATGGATCAGGCTCCATTGTTTTATTTAGTACCGTTGCCGTGCAAACTGGTATGGGATTTCATGCATCTATTGCGAGTTCAAAAGGTGCCATTGAAGGTCTTACTCGTTCATTAGCAGCGGAATTAGCTAGCTTAAATATCCGCGTCAATGCGATTGCACCATCTTTAACAAACACGCCACTTGCATCAGCTTTGCTAAATTCTCCTGAGAAAATAGAAGCTGGAGGAAAAAGACATCCGTTAGGGCGAGTAGGTGAATCCAAAGACATTGCCAATTTGACTTATTTTTTATTAGATCCTGAAAATTCTTGGATCACTGGTCAAATTATGGGCGTTGATGGTGGAATTGGGAAGTTAAAACCAGCTTAAAGCGCATTGAAATGCTTTTGATTTAAAGCCATATTCATCGCATTCCACTTGATTTTTTTGGTAAATGGTGCCTTGCGTATCGGGCAATCTGATATTTCGCAATGTGAACAGCAGTCATCCAAACAAGGATCGACGTGCACAAAAATCTCAATTTCAGTGGGTAATACTTCGCCGATTTTGACTTCAAAATCATGTATTTCATCATGTACACGATTTAAATCCCAATAACGCGGTAAAGTCAAATGGCAATCTATATGCAAATCACCGCCATATTGCTGAATCCGCAGATTATGTAAATCGATCCAGGCTGATCGCTGATGCTGCGTAATCCAATCAATCACTTTATTAAAAACGGCAGGATTCGTTTCATCCATCAATGCGGCTACTGATTCTCGAATCAAACGAATTCCTTGCCAGCACATCAAGCAAGCAAATAGGAGCGAAGCTAAGGCATCCACCCAAAGCCATTCGGTGAAATAAGTGATCGACAATGCTAATACGACAAATAGCCCGTTATACGCGTCTAATTTCAAATGTTTACCATCTGCAACTAAGGCGGGCGAGTGCGAATTTTTACCCGCTTGAACTAAATAAAAACCCATCAAACCATTTAATAGTGCAGATCCCAGCGAAACATAAATGCTAAAATCCAAACGATTTAAACTTGGGGTTTCAATTAGGTGTTGGGATGCATGCAAGAATATATAAGCCGCAGCTAATAAAATTAAAACTCCCTCTAAACCAGAGGCAAAAAATTCTATTTTGCCATGACCATAAGGATGATTTAAATCGCGAGGCAAAGACGCTAAATAGATTGAATAATAAGCAAATGCAGCAGCTACGACATTGATTATGGATTCTAGCGCATCCGTTAAAACAGCTGTGGAACCGCTAAGGTAATAGGCGTAAAACTTTGCCGACATAATCAGCAAGCTCATCACAAATGAAAAAATAATTAAGCGTTGTTTCATGCCAAAGAATTGTCAACAAAGATAGTATTTTTGTTGGATGGAACAGGAATCAAACCCGTGGAAAACAATCCGAGAAGAAATCAGATATGAAAATGACTGGATTCGAATCGAACATCACGATGTTATCAAACCGAATGGAGAACCTGGAATATATGGAAAAGTCCATTTCAAAAATACAGCCATTGCCGTTCTACCCATTGACAAAGACGGAAATACCTATTTGGTTGGACAATATCGCTACACCATTAATTCCTATTCATGGGAATTGCCTGAGGGTGGTTGCCTCAACGAATCACCACTAGACGCAGCAAAGCGTGAATTAAAAGAAGAAACAGGCCTAATTGCAAAAAAATGGACGTTTTTGGGGGAGCAGTACCTATCAAATTCGGTTACAGATGAAAAATCAATGATGTTTTTGGCTGAAAACCTTACGCTTCAAGCGTCTGAACCCGAATCCACGGAAGTACTACAAATCAAAAAAATCCCCGTAAAAGAGGCCATTCAAATGGCATTAAACGGGGAGATAAAAGATGTATTATCAGCTGCAACCTTAATGAATTACGCACTAAAGTTCCCAGGTTTGCATCGCCTTTAACTCATCATAATCTGTTAAGTCATATTTGATTGGTACAATACTGACATAATTTGCCGACAAAGCATCTAGATCGGTATTGCATCCTTTATCGAAGTGTTCGATATCTCCATCCATCCAATAGTAGGATTGACCATATGGATCTTTTCGCTCCGCAAATCTTTCACGATATACAGCATCTGCCTGCTTGACAACTTTAATTCCTTTGGGCGCTTCTGCCGACTTCTCTGGAAAATTAACATTAAGCGTCAATCCCTTCGGAAGACCATGCGTCAAGACTTGTTGGCTTATTTTTATAATAAAATCATGACAATGACTAAAATCTGCATCGGATCTGAAATCACATAACGAAAAACCAATGGCAGGAATACCTTCCATGGCTGCTTCGATGGCGGCCGACATCGTTCCAGAATATAAAACTGAAATCGATGCATTGGACCCATGATTAATCCCAGAAACAACTAAATCAATAGTTCGATCTTTCAGGATTAAGTGTTTACCTATTTTAACACAGTCAGCTGGAGTACCAGAACATTTGTACGATTTAACATGGGGGCCAAAATCAAACGTTTCAGTCACTCGTAGCGGAGTGCCCATGGTGATGGCGTGTCCCATGCCCGATTGATGCGTATCGGGTGCTATAACAACCACTTCGCCCATTTCTGACATTATTTCAGTCAGTACTCGAATTCCTTTAGCACTAATGGAATCGTCATTTGCAATTAAAATAAGTGGCTTCATAGATTGTTTATTTAAAAGCAATTTACAAATTTGCCCGCATAAAATACACGCATGCACTTTAGAAAAGCAGTTATAACTGATATTCCAACGATCCAACAGATCGCCGAAGAGACTTGGCGGCCAACCTATGGGCACATTCTGACCGAAGAACAAACTTTATATATGCTGGATATGATGTATGCAGAGGAAGTACTTCGTAAACAAATTGAAGGAAACGTAGATTTTTTTATGGTCGAAGAGTCAGAGGTTGCCGTAGGTTATTTTGCCATTGAACAAATGGAAGAAAAACACGCCAAACTTCATAAAATATATTTAAGCTCAAAAAAGAAATCTGCTGGAATAGGCTCTGCCATTATTCAATTTTTGAAAAAATGGGGATTGGAGCGCGGAATTCAGACAATAGAATTGAACGTCAATAAATACAATAGCGCGGTCACATTTTACGAAAAAATGGGATTCGAGCGCCTGAGAGAAATGGTTTTGGATATAGGCCAAGGCTACGTAATGGATGATTATGTCATGCAATTACGTCTATTGCCAATTCGATAAGTTTTTGGATTTGCCCTTCTGGATCCTTCGAAAATTGATTCGTCTTACGATTTGCTAAAATGGCATTTAATGAAATCATTTCATGACCCATTGTCGCCGCAAAGGCATAATAAGCTGCTGTTTCCATTTCAATGTTCGTAATAAGATGCCCATCAAAAGCGTGCTTAGAAACATCCATTAGAAAATCAGGTAATAACGATTTCATACGCACGCTACGTCCTTGTGGTGCATAAAATCCAGGGGCTGTTAGGGTATATCCACGCAAGGGAATCGAATGGAAATCAGCCAGTAAAGTGTCACTTGCTCGTGCCCCATATACAGTTAATGGATATTGAATTAATTGACTCCATTCATTTAATAAGGGTTGGGAAAGCATCATTTCCGATTCAAACCCATAAAATTGAGCTAAATTATCAAAACCAATTGCTGCTTCTGAAACCAAAAATGTATCCACAGGAATCGATTCTTGGATACTACCAGAAGTACCAATTCGAATTAAATTCAGGGATTTTTTATCAGATTTAACCAAACGTGTTTCGAAATCAATATTGACTAAAGCATCTAATTCATTTAATACAATCTCCACATTATCGGCACCAATTCCACTTGATATGACACCTATGCGTCGACCATTTAATTCCCCAAAATGACTCACAAATTCACGTTTATGTATGAGCGTATCAATTCGATCGAAGTATTGTGAAACTTTAGGCACACGCTCCGGATCTCCCACCAATATCAGTTGGTCTGGAACCTGATCTGGACGAATCGCTAAATGATAGGAACTACCATCTGGATTAATAATTAAGTCGGTGGGTGAGAAATAGGTCATCCGCGAAATTATTGATAATTTTCGAAATCTATTTCATTTATATGGTTTGCAGCAAAGCAGAAATTCATTCCGTTATTATCCAACAATTGTATGAGAGCTTGGAACAAGGAAAAATGGATTATCAACTAGCTAAAGAATCCCGTGATTCAGACACCAAAAGCAGTGCGGGTGACAAATTTGAAACAGGAAGAGAGATGATGCAACGAGAAATGGATAAAATTAGTGCGAGTTTAGACATGCAAAAAAACCAGTTGGCTCAAATGCAACGCATTGACCTACACGAAAATCCAAATCGAGTAGGTATTGGTAGTTTCATCGAAACAGATGCAGAAAACTATTATTTATCAGTGGGCCTCGGAAAGCTAAGCTGTATGGATTCTCCATTTTACGCCATTTCGGCGGATTCTCCCATAGGTGAATTGTTGATGGGAAAGCAAAAAGGGGATACCATTGAATTACGTGGAAGAAAAATAACTTTAAAATCGATATCATGAAATACGCACATTACTTCTATTTAGTCCTTTCTATCTTAGGTGGTGGAATTACCGCTTATTATGTTTTTGAAGGCATGCAAGCAAATCAAGGTCAATTTGATGTCATTGCATTTATACAAAGTACCTGGGTAGATAATTCGTATGCCAAAAGTTTGACTTGTGATTTTTGGACTGGAGCAATCGCAGGTACCTTTTTTATGTTGGTCGAAGGGATCCGCATCAAAATCAAATACCTTTACCTTTATTTAATTGCCACCGTATTGATTGGTTTTGCCTTTGCATTTCCATTATTCTTATTTGTTAGACACCGAAAATTGGCCTAAACCCATGGAAGATTACATTAACTCATTTCCAGAAGCAACACAAAAAATATTGCGAGAAGTACGCGAAGCCATTCGCAGCGTAGTACCCGAAGAAACAGAGGAAACCATGTCGTATGGTATGCCTACTTTCAAGTATTTAGGTAATTTGGTGCACTTCGCAGCTTGGAATAATCACATTGGATTTTATCCCACACCACGTGCGTTAACAGAATTTAGTGAACGTTTAAGTGCCTACGAAGGGGCAAAAGGTTCCGTAAAATTCCCTTATCACTTACCGATGCCTTTAGAATTAATTAAGGATATCACTCGTTTTCGTGTGGCAGAAAACACAGCCAAAAAGAAGAAATGAGGTACATTTTCTTAATACTTGGGTTACTTTGCTTTGAATTGCAAGCTCAAAGTAATCTGGATAAAATCAAGTCGTTTATCCCTACGGCTGATGCACTTTTTCTTGAACAGGTTACTAAATCTCACATCCCTGGTTTAGTTTACGGAATCATGTATCAAGGTCAATTGATTCATACGAAAGCGATTGGACAGGCCCAACTGGAAACTAAAATTTCTGCAGCAAATGACATTGATTTCCGAATTGCTTCTATGTCAAAAAGCTTTGCAAGTATGGCTATTTTGCAATTACGTGATGCTGGCAAATTGAAATTAGATGACCCCGTTACTCTGTATATCCCTGAACTAAAGCAAACGAAGAATTTAACCAAAGATGCCCCAGAAATCACAATAAGGCATTTATTAACGCATGGAGCTGGATTCCCCGAAGATAATCCATGGGGAGATCGTCAGCTAGGTATCACGGATCAAGCGTTTAAGCAAATGCTTTCCAAAGGCATTACCTTTTCTGCAAATCCTGGCCAATACTATGAATACAGTAACATGGGGTTTGCAATGCTGGGTTTAATTATCAAGAATGTCAGCGGTATGTCCTATCAAAAATTCATTACCGAGCGGATTTTTAAACCCTTAGGTATGCATGATACCTATTGGGAATATTCGGAAATACCTGCACAAAAACTGGCGCATGGATATCGTTGGTTAAACAATGCCTGGGTCAAACAACCTATGGAACACGATGGTGCATATGGAGCCATGGGAGGATTAATTACTACCCTGAATGACTTTTCAAAATATGTCAAATTACATACGAATGCTTGGCCAGAAAGAGATGAACCCGAATCTGGGCCTTTAAAAAGAAGTTCAATCCGTGAAATGCAATTTCCATGGAACATGAACGAATTTATCCCAGCTTATACGTATCCGAATGGTCGTAAAGCACCCGCATATTTGGCTTATGGATATGGATTAAGCTTCTTGAAAGATGATTTAGGGAGAAGATCCATCGGACATTCGGGGGGATTACCGGGATTTGGAAGCAACTGGCGCATGTACCTTGATTACGAGTTGGCAATCATCTCGTTTGCTAACGTCACCTATGCTCCCGCCAGTTACATTAATCTTAAGGTAATGGATTCATTGCTTGCGACGACCCAACTAAAACCACGTCCATTATTGGCATCTGCCATTTTAAAACAAAGACAAGCCGAATTAATGCGATTATTACCGGAGTGGAACCTTGCTGAAAGTTCGGGCATTTTTGCAGAAAATTTCTTCTTAGATTACTTTCCAAATATGCTACGTGCCGAGTCAACGACCTTATTTAATAAGATTGGCAGAATCATAAAAGTAAACGAAATCGTTCCTGAGAATAACCTAAGAGGAACATTTGTCATAGAAGGAGAGAAGGGAGCTTTGGAAGTCTACTTTACGTTAAGTCCCGAAAACCCACCGTTAATTCAAGAATATCATATTCAGGAAAAGAAAAAGGCTCACGATTGAGCCTTTTTCTTTTTTTCAATTTTTTCATTTCGTCCAAAGGACTTAAAACCTAATTCCGGCGAATAACCAATCGAATTTTTGGAATAATATCCTTTTTCATTGTAAGGACGTTTACGCGGATGATCTTTACAAGCTTGCGAACAAGCACCTTCCATTTCTTTTAAACAAGAAGGACAAATAGCTAAATGCTCATTGCATTCTGGATTTGCGCAATTGACCATATGATCAGAATGATCCTGACAAACATAACAAGTAGAAATAACTTCCGGATTAACGGTGTTCACCGCGGTCGCTACCCGATTATCAAAAACATAACATGAACCATCAAAATCTTCTCCTCCTTCTTCTAAACCATATTTAATAATACCTCCATGTAATTGGTATACATTTTCAAAGCCTTTTTCCAACAAATACGCTGAGGCCTTTTCGCACTTAATTCCTCCCGTACAATAAGTAATTACCTTTTTCCCTTTCAAGTGTTCAATCTCTTGCACATGCTGAGGCAAATCACGTAAATTCTCCATATCAAAGGTGTATGCACCTTTAAAACGTCCTAATTCATGTTCATAGTTGGAACGCATATCCACCAAAACCACATCCGGATCGTTTTTCAACATCTCCTTGAATTCTTTTGGTTTCAAATGTTTACCTGTTTTAACTAGAGGATTGACTGGTAAGTCCGAATGAACGATCTCGGCTTTAACACGCACATGAAGTTTGTTAAATGTATGTGATTCATGCGATTCGATCTTAAAATCAAAATCACTACCAGCAAAAATTGGATCATTTTCTAACCAACGCATGTAGGCATCACAATCGGCTTTTAGACCCGAAATAGTACCATTTAAACCCTCAGAGGCTACAATGACACGGCCAAGCAAATGATTTTCAATACAAAAAAGGTGGTGTTTGATGCGATACTCTTCCGGATTGGGAATAGGAGTATAGTTATAGTAAAGTAACACACTGTAAGGCTTCATCTTCAACATGATTTACAGATTAAACAATAATTGAGTGACGATGGGGAGATTCGAACTCCCATACCTAAAGCGGCACTACCACCTCAAAGTAGCGTGTCTACCAATTTCACCACATCGCCAAAAACGGTTAGCAAAATTACCAAATATTTACTTACTTGCCAACAATTCAAAAATTCAAATAATTCAATTAATGGCTTTAGAACTAAGCGGAAAACTAATCAAGAAATTACCTGAAGTTACAGGAACAGGTAAAAATGGTTCAAACTGGATCAAACAAGAGTTTGTCCTTGAAACACAAGATCAATATCCTAAAAAAGTATGTATGTCAGTCTGGGGCGATAAAACCCAAGATCTAGCACCCGTACAAGAAGGAGAAATCGTTAAGGTTCAATTCAACGTTGAATCGCGTGAATACAATGAACGCTGGTACACTGAAATCCGTGCCTATCGTTTAGATCGTACAGGATCTAGCCCAAGCGTTCCACCAAATGTAGAAGCTAGTCCAGCTGGCGGATATCAGTTCCCTCCACTTGCAGCTGAAAGTGGTGATGATTTGCCGTTTTAATCATATCAAGTTTTTTATTGAGGAAAATGCCTAAGGTTTCAACCTTGGGCATTTCTATTTTTTATTGCCAGACAACGGTTTGCGCCTTACATGCATCTACCCGGTCAATTTTTACTTTTAGTTTGCCTGCATGAGAATTATTCTATTGATATTATTTTGTAGTTTCTCGGCTTTCGCCCAGAATTCATTGCACCTCCATCTTCAAGACACCAACAATGAATCGTTGCCATTTGCGACAATTCTATTAAAAAAATCCACTGATTCTAGCTTAGTTAAAGGGTTAAATACGGATGAAAACGGCGATTTACGAGTTGACAAATTACCGCTAGGCAAGTTTACCTTGACGATACAATCCACCGGGTTAAAATCAATTAAATTAGATCTTGAAGAAATTACGGCTGATTCCAAAATCGAATTAGGTACCCTCACATTAAGTCCGTTGAGTACCGAATTATCAGAGGTCAAAGTCACAGCAACTAAACCATTTATTGAAAAGAAACTTGATAAAACGATAGTCAATGTTGAGAACTCCGCCATGGCTGCAGGAAATACGACCATGGAACTTTTAGAGCGATCTCCAGGGGTAATTGTTGACAAAGATGGCAACATTTCACTTCGCGGTAAATCGGGTGCCAAAGTAATGATTGATGGTAAAATATCGTATTTAACGGGAGCGGATTTGGCAAACTACCTAAAGAACTTACCCGCTGACCAAATTTCCCAATTAGAAATCATGACCAATCCATCTTCGCGCTATGATGCCGCAGGAACGGGAGGTATCATTAATATTAAACTAAAAAAGAATTCCAATATTGGCCTGAATGGATCTGCCAATGCCACATTTGCGCAGGGTGTTTATGCTAGAGAAAGTACTGGTGTCAACTTGAATTACCGCAAAAATGGTTGGAATTGGTTTGGAAATGGATCTGTGGTCAATCGAAAAACGTTAGAAAGGAACTACCTAACTCGCTATTTTAGAGCTCAAAATGAAATTTGGGAAAATAGTTATGGATTTAAAAACGAAAATCAAAGTAGCCAATTAAAAGGTGGAGTCGATTGGTATTATCCCAAAAAGACGACATTAGGTGTCCTGCTATCAGGAAATTTCAATCAATACACCTTGAATAATGGACTAAACCAAACGATCCAATATACCACGACACGTGATCCACTTTTTCGTTTAAACACCTACAATAATGTAGGTAATCCTAGTCAGAATTATGCAGCTAATTTTAATATAAAGCATGCTTATGATAGTACAGGGAGAGAATTAACGATTGATTTAGATTATGCACGATTTGAAGATCATAGTACATCTAATCTTAAATCCCAGTTCCAAAAAGGAAATTATAATCCACTCCGAATGGATTCCTTATTAATCAATCAAGCCAAATCATTCGTAGACCAATACTCATTCAAACTTGATTATGTCATTCCATCATTTTTAAAATCAAAATGGGGGACAGGACTTAAGTCATCTTATGTTAAAACCGATAATGACTTACGCTTTCAAGGGAAAAACGAAGGGGATACCCAATACAAATTCCTAACGGGCCAAAGCAATCACTTTATCTATCGAGAACAAATTCATGCCGCTTATTTAAATACTGAGCGCGCTCTTGGAAAATTCAGTTATCAGCTGGGCCTACGAGGCGAATGGACTGTCGCAGATGGTAATTCTGAAGCATATACGGCAGATTCAAAGTCAACCACTTTCCATAGAGACTATGCACAACTCTTTCCAAGTGCATATTTTCAATATGATGTGACTAAAAACCAAAGTGTAAGCATGAACTATTCTCGTCGAATCGATCGTCCGAGTTATGGTGACTTAAACCCATTTGTGTTCTTTCTTGACAATTATACGTTCAAAGTTGGCAATCCCATGTTGATGCCCCAGCTGACAAATTCACTTGAATTAAGTCATACGTACATGGGTGCATTTAGTACCACGTTTGGTTATAGTCACACAACCAATGTCATTACTGAAATACTAAAACAAGATACTGAGGCACGTAAATCCTATCAAACAACGGCTAATATGGCAGAAAGAACGAATTACAGTCTAGGTTTCTCATTACCTATACCGATCAAAAAGTGGTGGACGAGCAATACGGATATCTATTTTAATCGAGCAGAATTAGTTGGTCAAGTTGAAAATGCAAACTTAAGTCCGGGTCAAAACCAGTTCTACATTAATTCGAACCACATATTTACACTACCTAAAGATTTTCGAATTGAAATCGGAGGAAATTATTTCACCGGAGGATTAGAGAGTGCCTTTATTTTTGGAGCAGGTGGAGCACTTAATTTAGGTGTTCAAAAACAAATTCTAAACAAGCGTGGTGTCTTAAGGTTGAATGCTCAAGATTTACTTTATACATCTAATCCAGATGTATTCATCAAATATGGTGATTTAGATATCGTGGTTCGCCCACGGCAAGATTCTCGCGTAGTGAGGCTAAATTTCACTTATCGCTTCGGAAACATGTCGATAAAAGGAGCGCGTGAGCGTGCTACCGGGCTAGAATCGGAGAAATCTCGCGTAAAAACGAAATAAGTATTACTCTAAAAATCCGAATTTCCCCATTTCGAAATCCTCAAAAGCCTGCATAATTTCTTGTCGGCTATTCATTACAAACGGTCCATGGGCGGCAATCGGTTCCCGAATCGGTTCACCGCTCAGTACCAAAACAATCGAATCTTCTGTTGCCTCAATGTCAAATTGGGTACCATCTGTATCAAAAAGCACAAAGTGATTTTCAGGAGCTAGCTCAATTCCATTTACACGAATTTGACCTTCAATGACAACCAACGCCGTATTGTATGCAGCTGGGAAATCAAAACTTGCTTTTCCTCCTTGACTTAATTTAGCATTTAACAAATTAATTGGGGTGAACGTATTGGCTGCTCCACGCGTAGTTTGATATGAACCCGCAATCACTTCGACTTCGCCTAATTGAACGGGAACACGTGGTATCTGCTTGTTTTCGATGGCTTGGTACTTAGGTGCCGACATCTTATCCTTTGCCGGTAAATTAACCCAGAGTTGTACCATCTGAAAATCACCGCCCGTTTTACTAAATTCTTCTTCGTGGTATTCTTTATGTAATACGCCGGAAGCGGCTGTCATCCATTGTACATCTCCTTCGCCAATAATTCCACCGCCACCTGCACTATCATGGTGAGCAACACGTCCTTTATATGCAATAGTCACCGTTTCAAATCCACGATGCGGATGAACGCCTACGCCTCGAGGAGTATCTGATGGAGAAAAATGAAATTTGGCACCGTAATCCATCATAATAAATGGACTCATCCGTTGCATCTCTAAACCATGTCTACTAGGTATAAAGTTGTGTACTCGAAATCCATCACCTACAAAATGAGGAGGTCCTGGAGGGTAAATGGCTTGAATCGACTTAGTTGACATAATTACAATGTTAATGACATAGCTTGATGAACAATATCTGCTTCAATAAAAGTTCCCCCATACGGCTCGAATCCCAATGAAGCATATAAAGGCATGACGGTTTGTTGGGCATGCAAATAATAATAATTCACATCAGGATAAGCCATTTGTGCCTCCTGAATCAAAAAACGCACCATTTCGGAGGCATACCCCTGACCACGGTATTCGGCTAATGTCGCGATGCGTTCAATTTTAATACCTTTCTCTGTCTTGCGATATCGACCTGTTGCCACGGGTTTACCATGGATCCAATATAAATAATGAATGGCCACAGCGTCTAATTCATCAAATTCTTCTTTGGGCAAACACTTTTGTTCCACGACAAAAACCTCCGTACGAATGTCAAAAACAAGATCAATTTCAGCAGGGGATAGGGCCTGCTTGATTTTATTTGTCTTGCTTTCCATATGCCTCGATAATCTTGCGTACTAAACGGTGACGAACAACATCAGATCCGTCTAATTCTACGAATGAAATCCCATTTATGCCTGCTAAAATACGTTCAGCCTCACCCAATCCGGAAACCTGATTTTTGGGTAAATCGACCTGCGATTTATCCCCTGTAATAATCGTTTTTGACTGAATACCCATACGCGTCAAGAACATCTTCATCTGCATGGAGGTGGTATTTTGGGCTTCGTCAAGTAATATAAAAGCTTTATTTAGGGTACGACCACGCATGTAAGCTAAAGGTGCAATTTCAATGGTACGATTTTCCAGATAGAATTTCAATTTTTCTGCTGGAATCATATCATCCAACGCATCATAAATAGGGCGTAAATACGGATCTATTTTTTCTTTTAAATCACCAGGCAAAAAACCTAAATTTTCTCCGGCTTCAACGGCAGGACGTGTAATGATAATCTTTTTTACTTCCTTATTCTTTAATGCCTTGACAGCCAAAGCTACCGCAGTATACGTTTTACCAGTTCCGGCCGGCCCGATCGCAAAAACGATATCGTTTTCATTGGCAGCGTCTACGAGTTTTCTTTGATTCGGCGTTTTGGCTTTAATAACAATTCCTTTGTTACCAAACAGCAAAACATCCTTGTCTTCAACCCATGGAGTCACCGTTTCTTCACCTGTAGGATTTAAAACAGAATCGATATACGACTTCATGTGAATAGCCGTAAATGTGCTGTGTTTATTTAGGTGTTGAATACATTGATTCACGATTGCTTCTACTAATGCCATCTGATCTTCAGATCCACGAATGGTTAATTGATCGCCACGAGAGATGATTTTCGTTTGCGGAAAAGCTTCCACCAATAACTGAAAATGTGCATTTGAAACTCCTAGAAATTCAATTAAGGAAATTTCCGACAAGGATATATTTTTCTCTAACAAGTATAAATGATTAAGGCATGAACGAAAGTACTAAAATAGGGAAATCTTGAAATTTTATCCGATGATTTACATGATATTTTTGTTTAAAATTTGTAAAATTGTAGTCTATGGATTCGAATACCCCCGCACAAATTTTCAACAAAGGACGTCAGAGCTCAGGCAATGTTCGTTCAAATGCTCCGCAGCGCTTAAGTGATCTGGGATTAGGCAAATTACCACCTCAAGCAGTTGATCTAGAGGAAGCATTATTGGGGGCATTAATGCTGGAAAAAGAACCATTGGCTAATGTAATTGAATTATTAAAGCCCGATAGTTTTTACAAAGAATCTAATCAGAAGATTTTTGGAGCTGTACAAGCATTATTTCAGGCTTCGCAGCCGGTTGACCTATTAACTGTCAACAACTACCTAAAAAGTACGGGAGATCTCGAAAAAGCAGGCGGAACGAGCTATTTGGCACAATTGACATCTCGCGTAAGTTCGACATCCAATGTTGAATTCCATGCGCGTATTATCATTGAGCAATACATAAAGCGTCAGTTAATTCAAATCTCTTCTGAAATCCAACGACTTTCCTACGAGGATACGACGGATGTGTTCCATATTCTAGATAAAATGGAGCAGGAGCTTTTTACGATTGCGGAATCGAATATTCGTAAGAATTATGAGAGTATGTCCGACATCCTAAAAAAGGCGGTTGAAGAACTTGAGAAAAAACAATTACAAAAAAGTGGCTTAACGGGAGTTCCATCGGGCTTTACAGATTTGGATCGTTTAACTTCTGGCTGGCAAAAACAAGAATTAATTATCATTGCCGCACGTCCAGGTATGGGTAAAACGGCATTTGTCGTTTCGGCTTGTCGGAATGCAGCAGTAGACCATGGTCAAGCGGTAGCGCTTTTCTCTCTTGAGATGAGTGCGGTCCAATTGGTTAATCGTATTATATCTGCCGAAGCGGAAATCGAAGCTGAAAAAATTCGTCGTGGTAAATTAGAACCGCATGAATGGCAACAATTACACACGAAAATAAAAGGGCTTTTTGAGGCACCCATTTTCGTAGATGACACCCCAGCATTATCAATTTTGGAATTACGCGCTAAGTGTAGACGTCTAAAAGCCCAAAAAGATATCCAATTAATCGTCATCGATTACTTGCAGTTGATGACCGGAGATTCCTCAGGAAAAGGGGCATCAGGAAACCGTGAACAAGAGATTGCTCAGATTTCACGTGCATTGAAGCAATTGGCTAAAGAGCTTGATGTACCAGTAATCGCGCTGTCGCAATTGAATCGTTCCACTGAAACACGTGGAGGTAATAAGAAACCACAATTATCTGACCTTCGTGAATCTGGAGCCATTGAGCAAGATGCCGATCAGGTTATGTTCATTTACCGTCCAGAATATTACGGCATAACAGCAGATGATCAAGGAAATTCTCTAGCTGGAATGGGAGAGATCATCATGGCTAAAAACCGTTCTGGTTCGCTCGACAGTGTTTGGTTGAAATTTATCGGCAAATTCACGAAATATTGTGATTTGGATTTCCAACCATTTGGTGGAGGTGAAGGCGGAGAAAGCTTCAATCTAAGCGCACTTGGAGATCAAACCTCAACATTTGAGCAGGCAAATTCAGATTCTGTATTTAAAGGGAGTAAAATGAATTTACCTCCAGAGGATTTTGATCCGTTGAATAGCCCATTTTAACTAGACTTTAGACATTAGACTTTAGACGTTAGACTTTAGACGTTAGTAAATAATGTTCAAATACAAGAGTCCAACGTCTAGGGTCTAACGTCTATCTTAGCTTCAACCTCACAATATTCTCCACATGATGCGTCTGAGGGAACATATCCACAGGATGAACAACATCGACCTCATAAGCAACATCCAATAAAGCCAAATCACGGGCCTGCGTAGCCGGATTACAACTTACGTAAACAATCGTATGTGGTTTCACTTCCAAAATCTGATTAACCACATCTAAATCCATTCCCGCACGTGGAGGATCCGTAATAATTACATCCGGATTTCCATGAATCGCAATAAAATCACGTGTCAGCACCTTCTTCATATCACCCGCAAAGAAAGTAGCATTGCTAATTCCATTCAATGAAGCATTGATTTTAGCATCTTCGACAGCCATGTCGACATATTCTAGGCCAACAATCTTAGCCGCATGTTTAGCAAGAAATAAACCGATTGTCCCGGTTCCTGTATATAAATCATATACAATTTCGTTGCCAGTTAAAGCTGCGTATTCACGCACCAATTGATATAATTTAAGCGCTTGTTTCGCGTTTGTTTGGAAGAAAGATATAGGTCCAATTTGAAATTTCAAATCTTCCATCGTTTCCAACATAAATGGTTTTCCATCAAAACAAACTACCTCCAAATCATGGAAAGTGTCATTTCCTTTTTGATTGATCACATAATTCAATGACGTGATGTTGGGGAAAGTCGACTTCAAATAGTTCATCACTAAATGAATTTCTTCTTCAGTAGCATAGGCAAATTGCACCGTCACCATGAGCTCATCTGTCAGCGTATTACGAATAATCAGATTACGTAAAGCTCCTTCTTTTTGCATCTTCAACTCATAGAATGAAATTCCATTGGCCTGTGCAAAATCCCGTACGCCATTTCGAATGGCATTCGATGGGTCTGGTTGTAAATAACAATGATCTACAGGTAAAATTTTATCAAAACGACCTGGAACATGAAAACCCAAGGCATTCATCGAACCTAAATCCTCTTTTCCGATTTCATCTTCGGTAAGCCAGCGCGCCGAAGAGAAAGTAAATTCTAATTTATTTCGGTAATAATATTCTTCCGAACTACCCAAAATAGGCTCAAAATCTGGCAATTTAACCTTAGCAATACGAGTTAAATTATCACGGACTTGACGTTCCTTAAATGCAATTTGAGAAGCATAGGAGACATGTTGCCATTTACACCCACCACAGATACCAAAATGCGAACATGCAACTTCAGTTCGATGCTCCGATAAAGGCTGAATATTAATGGCTTGAGCTTGCTTGAAACTCTTTTTTGATTTCAAGATGCGAAGGTCTGCTATGTCACCAGGGGCTACAGGCCCCTGAACAAAAATAACCTCATCATTAACTTTGGCAATACATTTTGCCTCAGCGGCGAAATCTAGAATGGCGATTTGTTCCAACACCACAGGCACTTTCTTTTCCTTCTTCTTACTCATGTATTTGTAAATATGTGCAAAAATAAGGCTTTAAATGGTCAAGCCAACCAATTCCAGATAAAACCTTAACTTCGCATGGAAATAAATAGGTATGAAAAATAAGGTTGTCATCATCACAGGGGCTTCATCAGGAATTGGTAAAGCATTAGCATTTGAATTCGGAAATCAAGGTGCGAAAATTGTCATCACGGGACGTAATGAAGAAAATTTACGGGCGGCAACAGAAGAACTTCGACAAGCCAATATTGAAGTCACAGCAATTAGATGTGATAGTAGTTCGGAGGAGCATACCAATTCAATGGTCCAGCAAACCATTCATACGTATGGGCAAATCGACTTACTAATTAATAATGCAGGTATTTCTATGCGCTCTATGTTTGAGCAGGTTAACCTAAATGTCCTAAAACAAGTGATGGACATTAATTTTTGGGGTACCGTATACGCCTGTCATGCTGCTTTACCTTATCTAAAACAGTCGAAAGGTGGAATCATTGGTATTTCATCCATTGCAGGTTACCGCGGACTTCCTGTCAGAACTGGATATTCTGCCTCCAAATTTGCAATGAACGGTTTTCTTGAAGCCTTACGAACCGAATTATTGGATACAGGGGTTCATGTTTTAACCGCATGCCCAGGATTTACAGCCTCCAACATTCGTAATGCTTCATTAATTAGCGATGGTTCAATAGCTGGAAATTCGATGCGGGAAGAAGGAAAAATGATGTCGGCAGAAGAAGTAGCTAAAGAAATCCGAAAAGCGTATGAAGCTAGAAAAAAGACGTTGGTGTTAACTTTCCAAGGTAAACTAACAGTCTTCCTAAATAAATGGATGAATGGCTGGTTGGATCGAATCGTTTACAATACCTTAAAAAAAGAAAAGGATAGTCCTTTAACATAAAAAGCCCTGCCAGACAAAATCCAGCAGGAGCTTACACCCATTAACTTACCACTCTATTATTATTTTCCTAGGCGAAATAACTCATTTCTAGCGGGCTCAAATTCCTAATAAATGCCTCTTGCATCGATTCTAAATAAGGAATTGCATATTCAAACTCGTGAATTAGCTCCATAAAATAAGCCCGTTCAAAAACCAAAAACTCAGATAACTCCGTCGTCATCGCCGTACAAGCATAGCGTCCATTGCTAAAGGCCTCATCTAAACCGATGAATACATTGCGCTGACTAATCTGCAGTTTTTTATCTTTTTCTGGCCATTGCATTTCCAATGAACCCTGTTTTAAATAAAAGACAAATTCTGTTTTTTGCCCTTGTCGAAACAAAAACTCCGCCGGCAAATAATTGATCAAAATACCACTTGCGAGTATTTTCCTTTCCGTATCAATTAAAAGATCTTTGGTTATTTCCATTGTAAAACAAAAGTAGAAGCATTCAAGAATCTGATTTATGACAATCATCAGTTTCCTTCGTGCGATTTGTCACAATTTGAAGGAGAAAAAGAAATGATTTTTGTTTAAAATTTAGTTGACATGTACGTTATCGAAACAGCAGGAATTGAAACCCTTACAGAAACAACCTGTTTTCATTGCCATGAAACCTGTCTGGATGACATCGTACACTATGACGATAAGGACTTTTGCTGCCATGGTTGCAAGCAGGTTTATCAGTTACTAGCAGACAACTCTTTGGATGAATATTATGTCTGCGATGTAAATCCTGGTAAAGCACCCTCTGCTCAAAATTTTGAATTTTTAAATAATCCCCATTTTCAAGATCAGCTCATCAGTTTTTCAAGCCAAGGAATAGCTAAGGTAAATTTTCATTTACCTGCCATTCATTGTCGATCATGCCTTTATTTACTTGAAAACCTGCAAAAAATTAATTCAGGAATCGTAAAAACGACCTTGAATTTTGGTAAAAAAGATTTAACCGTTTGGTTTAAAGAAGAACAACTAAACTTAGGTCAATTAGCCACCTTATTAGCTAGTTTAGGCTACGAACCTCTAATTTCTTCGGAGGAAGCGCAGGAAGTCAAACAGAAACAATTGACCCATCAAACTCAGTTGTTTATCAAATTAGGAATTGCTGGGTTTTGTGCTGGAAATGCCATGTTATTTAGCTTTCCTGAATATTTGGGCATCGAAGATGGGTCACTCAAAAACCTTTTTGGTTATTTAAATATTGGTTTAGGGAGTTTGGCTGTCTTTTATTCTGGATCAGATTATTTTAAAAACGTATGGGCCCACATTAAACTGGGCAAAATGACCATCGAATTACCCATTTTACTAGGCATTCTGGTAGGTTATAGTCGAAGTGTTTACGAAGTATTTTCACATACAGGAGCCGGTTACATAGACTCAGTCTCGGGTTTAATTTTCTTTTTATTGATAGGGAAGTGGTTCCAACAAAAATCCTTTGATTTTCTTTCATTCGAGCGCAATTACAAAGCTTATTTCCCTTTGGTCATAAGTAAATTGGAAAAGGGCGTCGAAGCAAATTACCCCTTGGATGACATAAAAGTAGGCGATCATCTAATCATTCGAAATCAAGAAATCATTCCGGCAGATGCGGTGCTGGTTTCAGGAACGAGCCAACTGGACTACAGTTTTGTGACTGGGGAGAGTGAATTAGTCGCCATACATGCGGGGAATTCAATGTATGCAGGTGGCCGACATACCGGTGAGCGCATTGAAATTGAAATTAAAAAAGAGCTCAAACAAAGTCATTTGACACAATTATGGGAACAACAAGCCTTTAAAGACCCCTTGCACAAAACGGAGAATTGGGAAAACTTTGCCAATCAAGTTGGCTGGTATTTCACCGTTGGACTCATTAGTTTAGCCATGATCGTTGGCATTTATTGGCTCAATTACGACCCAAGCCGCTGGTCCAATGCCGTCGTAAGTATTTTAGTGATTGCATGTCCTTGCGCATTGGCTATTTCATATCCATTCGCATTGGGACATGGAATTCGTTGGCTGGCGAAACTAAATTTCTTTGTCAAAGACATCCAAGCATTCGAGCGTATGGCTCAGGTAGATACCATTGTATTTGACAAAACGGGCACATTAACGTTACCGAGCACCCAAAAGCCCATTTCAAAATTAACTAGGGAATTAAGTTATTCAGAATGGCGCTCACTGTATTCGTTGGCCTTACAATCCACCCATCCCATGTCGCGCCAATTGGTGAATTATGTACATGATAATCAGCCTTTATTACCGCTTGAAAAGTTTGCAGAAAAGACTGGAAAAGGCTTAGAAGCTACGATTTCAGGCATCGAATACCGAATAGGTAATGCCAAATTTACGGGGCATTCGACTCCCAAAGACAATGACTACATCCGTTCGGAATCCCAATTATATATTCAAATTGCGGGAGCCCCTGTTGGCTATATCGAATTTCCATGGGCCTATCGTGCCGGAATTGAGGTAATGATTCATCAATTACAAGCCAATTACAAGGTGTATTTACTTTCGGGGGATAAGCAGGAACATGCAGGTAGTCTATTGGACTGGTTTCCGGATCACAATAGTTACCAATTTGAATGTAGTCCGATGGATAAAATGAAATTTATTCAATCGCTTCAAGACGCAGGGCATCGCGTGGCGATGATTGGTGATGGTTTAAATGATGCAGGGGCATTGCGACAAGCGCAAGTCGGTATCGCTATTTCAGATGATCACTTACATTTCACACCTGCAAGTGACGCCATTTTAAAAGGGAATCAAATGGCCCAATTACCCAAGTTTCTTGCATTCGCTAGATATGGTCTCCAATTGATCAAACTGAGCTTTTTATTGTCTTTGGTCTATAATGGAATTGGATTGAGTTTTGCGATTCAGGGAAATTTATCGCCTTTGATCGCAGCCATATTAATGCCCGTTAATTCGATCAGTATGTTATTAATCGCAAACCTGGGGATGAACTGGAAAGGTCACCAACTAAAATCATAAAATGATTTGCCAAACTTGACAGATGTCATGTTTTCAAAAAATTAAAAAAATGAATTTTGATACCATTAAAAACAAACAATCATGGAAATAATGTACGTAATGATCGCACTGAGTTTACTAATGGCTGTGGGCTTTTTATTGGCGTTTATTTGGTCGATTAAACATGGCCAACAAGATGATTTGATTACTCCAGGTATGCGCATTTTAACGGAAGAAAAAGAGTACCCTAAAATAAATAAATCTTTATGAGCACAAAATCTACCACGTTAGAGCAATTCTCTTATGACAATAAGATTGTTCGAAATTTCGCTATTGCGACGATTATCTGGGGTGTAGTAGGCATGCTGGTTGGCGTTATTATCGCCACCCAACTTTTCGAGCCGATGGCAAACATCACTCAATATGGTACATTTGGACGTATTCGTCCGCTTCACACGAACGCGGTGATTTTCGCATTTGTAGGGAATGCCATTTTTGCAGGCGTATACTATTCTTTGCAGCGATTGTTGAAAGCCCGTATGTTTAGTGATGTCTTGTCCAACTTCCATTTCTGGGGCTGGCAATCGATTATTGTGGCTGCAGCAATTACATTACCCTTAGGTATTACCACATCGCATGAATATGCTGAATTAGAATGGCCGATCGACATTGCCATTACGTTAGTTTGGGTCGCGTTTGGTATCAATATGTTTGGTACTATTTTTAAAAGACGTGAACGACATTTATATGTAGCTATTTGGTTTTACATCGCAACATTTATTACAGTAGCCGTATTGCATTTGACCAATTCAATGCAATTACCCATTTCTGTATTCAAGTCCTATTATGTGTATGCGGGTGTACAAGACGCTTTAGTACAATGGTGGTATGGACATAATGCGGTGGCATTTTTCTTAACGACGCCTTTCTTGGGGTTGATGTATTACTTCTTACCCAAAATGGCGAATCGTCCGGTGTACTCGTACCGACTTTCTATTTTACACTTTTGGGCCTTGATATTTATTTACATCTGGGCAGGTCCTCACCATTTATTATATTCTAGTTTACCGGATTGGGCACAATCGCTAGGTGTTGTATTCTCCATTATGTTGATTGCTCCATCTTGGGGTGGGATGATTAATGGCTTATTAACCTTGCGTGGTGCTTGGGATCAAGTTCGTGAAAATACTATTTTGAAATTCATGGTGGTAGGTATTACATCGTATGGAATGGCCACATTTGAAGGACCCATGTTGAGTTTAAAAAACATCAATGCCATTGCCCACTTTACCGACTGGATTGTAGCTCACGTTCACGTAGGGGCATTAGGATGGAATGGTTTCTTGACATTTGCCATGTTATATTGGTTGGTTCCTCGTATTTTCCAAACAACATTATACTCTGAAAAATTAGTAAAAACACACTTCTGGATTGGTACGATTGGTATCGCATTTTACGCCATTCCCATGTACATCTCTGGTTTTACACAAGGAATGATGTGGAAGCAATTCACGGCAGAGGGTACTTTGCAATATGGCAACTTCCTTGATACAACCTTGCAATTATTGCCAATGCACATGATGCGGGCACTAGGAGGCACTCTTTATCTAGTTGGCGCCATTCTCATGGCTTATAATTTATTCAAAACGATGGCGCAAGGAACCTTATTAGCTAATGAGGCAGCTGAAGCGGCACCATTAGCGGTAACGGAAGAAGCGGAAAAAGGGGAACATTGGCACCGTTGGATCGAGCGTAAACCCATTCAATTATTGGTCGCATCCTTAATTATGATTTTGGTGGGTTCTTTAGTAGAATTAATTCCGACGTTCATGGTCAAATCGAATGTTCCTACAATTGAGGCAGTAAAACCTTATACATCGCTGGAACTCGAGGGACGTGATATCTATATCCGCGAGGGTTGTGTAGGATGTCACTCGCAATTAGTTCGTCCATTTAGAAGTGAGACGGAGCGATACGGTGAATTCTCTAAATCAGGTGAATTCGTCTATGACCATCCCTTCTTGTGGGGATCGAAACGTACGGGTCCAGATTTGCATCGTGAAGGAGGTAAATATCCAGATTCATGGCATTATCACCACATGCGTGAACCGCAATCAATGTCTCCAGGATCAATCATGCCAGCATATGATTGGTTATATGAGCAAACATTAAGTACTGCCCAAACGCAAGATAAATTGACTGCCATGAAGAAATTGGGCGTACCCTATACGGATTCAGAAATAGCGAATGCCGTAGCAGATTTGAATGCACAATCCAAAGCAATTCAAGGACGTTTGGCAGAAGAAAAAATCAAAGTTTCAGCTGATAAAGAGATTATCGCATTGATAGCTTATCTCCAAAGACTGGGAACAGACATCTCTAAAAAATAAAGCTATGTTTAAGCAATTCATTTCGAATATTCCAGGAGCAGACTCTTACATGATATTCTCTTTATTGACTTTTATGGTCTTTTTCACAGCTGTAGGCTTATATATGTTCCTAATGGATCATAAGCACATCGACGAGATGAAACAATTACCATTTGAAAAGTAAAATTAAACACAACATATTATGACATTCAATTTTATCGAAATTTGGTTGGTTAGTTTAATCTTGTTAACGGGAGTTGTTATCTTGATTGTGACCCTGCAGCTGAATGCAGCCTTGAAAAAATTAGTTAAATCTCCCAATCAACCGGAGGAAGCATCCTTATCATGGTGGCAGAAATTCACAGGACTCAAACCGATTGAAGAGGAGCGAGATATCATGATGGAACATACCTATGATGGGATTGAGGAATTGGATAATCCTACGCCACCTTGGTTTATGTATCTATTTTATTTAACAATCATTTTTGCCGTAGTATATGCCTTTTATTACCATGTTTATACATCTGAGAATCTTCAGGAAAACGAGTATAAAACAGAGGTTGCTGTCGCAGAGAAAGCACGGGAGGAATACATGAAGCAGTTTGCAAATTCAGTTAATGAAGACAATGTAACGGTCACAACAGTGGCGAAAGATTTAACATCTGGGTCAACAATTTATACAACAAATTGCGTAGCTTGTCATGGAGATAAGGGCCAAGGAGGCGTAGGACCGAATTTAACAGACAAATTCTGGATTCATGGTGGAGGTATCAAAGACCTCTTCAAAACCATTACACATGGTATTCCTGAAAAAGGCATGATTGCATGGGAAAAATCGTTGAATCCGATTCAAATCCAACAGGTCGCATCTTATGTATTAACCTTACAAGGTACCAACCCACCAGGGGCTAAGGAACCTCAAGGTGAAGAAGTTAAATAAACCTAAATCATCCTATTATGAGAAAGAATGTTGGTAAAATGGATCAAATCGTCCGAATTTCAGTTGGTGTAGCCTTGTCAATTTTAGCTTATGCTAAAATAATCCCTCAGGATTTAGCCGTAGCTGCTTATGTGGTATCAGTCATTATAGCAATAACAGGCTTCATACGAATTTGCCCACTTTACAAAATGCTTCACAAAAGTACTGTCAGGGAAGAACCTCCTTTTTAATAAATCCCCTAAGGTCCGAGGCAATCGGACCTTATTTTTTATGTCACAAATCAATTTAGATAATGATGATTTTCGGAATCATCTCTATAATCAGTCCAAAGACGGGAAACGCCTTTGGATTTATCCAGGTAGAATTATAGG
>JACCDS011019439.1_pt1 | contig 27710 bp, 24 predicted proteins | sample 7446441 | NCBI WGS metagenome assembly JACCDS01 (sample SAMN15323445, study PRJNA562643) | freshwater metagenome | isolation source: river surface water | place: USA:Blue River Watershed | collected 2017-08-17 | reverse complement strand
GCGGAGATGTCGGCGCACGCGACCTCCGTAGAGACAGCGACGCTCGACACCATTGCCACGGCCGCTGATGTGGCCATTGCCAACGTCACGGCGACCAAGACAGAGGCCGAGACCGCGATCACCGCCACCAAGACGGCAGCGGAATCCTCGGTCACCCAGACCAAGAACGCGGCCCTGGCCGTGATGGCACAGACCGAGACCAGCACGGTGGCCACGGTCAATGCCGCTGCCCAGACCGCGATCCAGCAAGCCGCCAGTAGCCGCGACCAGGCGATTGCCGCCACGCAAAGCGCGGCCGATGCGGCCGTGGCCACGGCGCAAGCCGCTGCCAACAGCGTCACCCAGCAACTGGTGCTGGGGCGCAAGACCTTCTTCCTTGCCCAACTCTAAGGAGCCCCCTCGATGTCCATTCTGGGAACGGCGCTGCCAGCCGCCAACACGCTGGCAACCCTCTATGAAGTGCCCACTGGCCGTCGCGCGGTGGTCAATGTCGCCGCCTGCAACAAGGGCACGGCTGCTGCCAAGGTGCGCGTTGCCCTTACCGCCTCTGCCACGCCGGCTGAGAGCGAGTTCATCGAATTTGATGTGAGTCTGGCGGCGACCGAGGTGCTGGAGCGCACTGCGCTCTCCTTGGCTGCGGGGCAGAAGATCGTGGTGCAGGCCAGCGCCGCCACGGTCAGCTTCAACGCCTGGGGCATTGAGGAGGTGGCGTAATGGGACGGTATCTATCCAATCCGCTCGGCCGCAATGACGGCCCGGTGAGCGATGTGCGTTACGCCGTGTGCAACTTCGGGGGCAGCGGCGGCCACTACTACCGCCTGCTCGATGGCGACTTCAAACCGGCGCGCCAGATTCCGAATCTCGCGCCCGCGATGGCGCCCATCTCGGTCAGTGGCTACGCCTCCTACGGCACCGTCCAGCCTTCGGGGCTGGGGGTTTCGCTCGACCCGGTGTTTGCGCTGGGCGGGGCTTGGTCCGGGCCGGCCAACACCAGCGGCAACTCGTACTACTTCGACGGTGCCCAACAGCAGGCCATCAATTTTGGTGGTGCCACCACCGCCCCTGGCAGCAGCAACAGCAACTTCGACCACTACACCGGCCGCTGCGGCGAGTTCGGTCATGACCGTTGGAATCTCGACAACCGTGGCGCGATCCTGCTGCCTCAGCGCAGCCCGACCTTTGGGCTGGAGACCAAGACCGAAGCGAACGATGCCTTCGTCAATGGCTATCTGGCCGATGGGAGCCTCACGCTGCTGCTCTGGAACGGGCGCCTGTATCTGACCCGCCGCACTGAGGTGGAAACGGTGGTGGTCTCCAACGGCGCCCGGGGCTGGATCAGCCGCTTCACCGTCGCGGGGTTGCCCAACGGTTACTTTGGCACGGCGTCCTACAACCGCACCCGCAACGAGCTCGTCATCCTGGGTGGCAGTTCCGCCACGTCCAGCAGCGGGATGTGGCTGCGGCTGTACCGCAATCTGCCTGTGCTCGACGAGACCAGCAACCTGGAGACCATCCTGTCGGCCATCACGCCGCTCGAGGTGGCGATCACCTGGTCGGGCTGGACGCCGGCAGCCAATGCCGAAGCGGTCGGTGGCGCCACACCCGTGCTCACCGACAACGGCGATGTCTACATCGGCTTCTTCAACGCCAGTACTGCGCTGTACGTGGTGCGGGTACCGCGTACCGGGGACACCACTTTCGGTGCCCTGGTCAATGCCATCTCCTTTGGTGTGACGACCAGCTACGGTCGTCATTCGGCCCGGGGCTCCGGGATGCAGGTGATGCAGACCCGCGATGGCAGCACGGTGGCCTTCTACAGCCAGTATTACTACTACGGCGCAGGCCTGGGGGTCATCACCGTCAACAAGCGATCCAGCAGCGCCCGGGTGATGTACGCCGACAGCCAGACCTCGGACGGACGCAGTCTGCTGCACTGGGGTTCGTCGGGTTTTGCGGTGGCGTTCAATGCGTCGAGCAGCTATAGCGCGGCCAGCAGCGGTGCGGTGTACGGCTACGACTGTGCGGTGCAAACCGCTACCGTGTCCCCGTCGCAAATCGTGCTACCCATTCCCAACGGCTACAACACCGGCGGCACCTATCCGTTCTATGTGGAGGTCAGCGTATGAGTTTCTATTTCGATATCCGCAACGATGCGGTGGCGGTGATTGAGACCGACGCACCCGAGACCGGCTGGATCAAATTGACCACCAAACAGTCGCGGCTGGCGGCCCGCTACCGGGTCGAGGCGGGCAAGGTGGTGGACGCCTATCCCGGCAAGACGGACGAGGAGGTGCTGGCGGCCATCGAGGCCACGCAGGCGGCACTGACCACCCCGCTGGCGGAGCCGACCCGGGTGATCACCAAGCTCGCCTTCATGAACCGCTTCACCATGGAGGAGTTGGCCGGGATCTACACCGCTGCCAAGACCGAGGTGATGGTCGAAGTGTTTCTCGACAAGTTGAAGATCGCTGAAGAGGTGAATCTGGCGGATGCCCAGACCATCGGTGGCCTGCAGGCGCTCGCCGCCAGTGGTCTCTTGACCGAGGCCCGGATGCAGGAGGTGCTGCAGTGATGGTCACCCTGATCCGCGTCATCTCACATCGCCTGTCGATGCTGGCCATTTGGATGCTCTGCCAGATCGCCGCTGTGATCGCGTCCGTGTGGATGTTGGCCGCTGCCCTGACCGGCAGTCGCCGCGCCTGGACCCTGGCGGTGGCTCACGACCAGCTGGCCAACGCCGCTTTCGGTGGTCACGAAGACGAGACGCTCAGTTCCCGCGCCGGCAAGGCTGCGCGTGAGGGCAAGCGCTGGGCCTGTGTGCTGTGTCGCTTGCTCGACCGGCTCGATCCGAACCACTGCGAGAAGTCCATCGAGCCGGATCGCGGCAAGCCGCTGATCTGACCCACCGACTGGCCGATCACCCCATTCCCCCGATTTATTCCGCCCTCACTTTCGTTCAGTGGCGGATTTTTTGTTTCTGGAGCCCACCCATGGCAGATCACTTTCTTCACGGGGTCGAGGTCGTTGAAATCGACAACGGCCCCCGTCCCATTCGCACCGTCCGATCCTCCGTGATCGGGCTTGTCGGCACCGCACCGGGCGCCGATGAGCACAGCTTTCCTCTGAACACCCCGGTGCTGATTGCCGGCTCGCGCCTGGAGGCGGCCAAGCTGGGCACCACCGGTACCTTGCCGATGGCCATCGATGGCATCTTCGATCAGGCCGGTGCACTGGTGGTGGTGATCCGGGTGGCCGAAGGCGCGACCGAGGCCGAGACACAGACCAACGTGCTCGGTGGCGTTGATGAGGCCGGCCAGTACCTCGGCCTGCAGGCGCTGCTGGCGGCCCAGTCGGTGGCCAAGGTCACGCCACGCATCCTCATCGCCCCAGGCTTCACCCATCCGCGCCCCGCTGACCCGGATGACAACACCCGCCAGCTGGCCAATCCAGTGGTGGCGGAGCTGCTCGGCATTGCCGAGCGCCTGCGCGCGGTGATCATCGCCGACGGCCCCAACACCACGGACGCCGCCGCCATCGACTACCGCGAGGACTGGGGCTCGCCGCGCATCTATGTGGTCGATCCGCACATCAAGGTGATGAAGAACGGCGCCGTAGTGACTGAACCCGTTTCTGCTCGTGTGGCTGGCCTGATTGCCAAGATCGACTTTGAGCGAGGCTTCTGGTGGTCGCCATCGAACAACGTCATCAACGGCATCGTCGGTAGTCACCGCCCGGTGGATTTCGCGCTGGGCGACCCGAATGCCCGGGCGAACCTGCTTAACGAGAACGAGGTGGCCACGATCATCCAGGAAGATGGCTACCGTCTGTGGGGCAACCGCACCTGTTCATCGGACCCGAAGTGGGCCTTTCTTTCGGTGCGGCGCACCGCCGACATGATTAACGAAAGCCTGCTTCGAGCCCACCTCTGGGCGGTGGATCGCAACATCACCAAGACCTACGTGGGAGAAGTCACGGAGGGGGTGAACGCCTACCTGCGCCAACTCAAAGCCCAGGGCGCAATCCTGGGCGGCAAGTGCTGGGCCGACCCGGATCTGAACTCACCGCAGTCCATCCAGGACGGCAAGATTTATTTCAACTTCGACTTCACCCCGCCGTACCCGGCCGAGCACATCATCTTCCGCTCTCACCTGGTCGATGACTATCTCGAGGAGCTTCTGTAATGGCCATCGAACTGCCCCGTGTTCTGAAAAACATGAACCTCTTCGTCGACGGCCGGGGTTACGCCGGGCGCATCGACGAGATTCAACTGCCCAAACTCACCTTGAAGACCGAGGAGCATCGCGCCGGCGGCATGGACCTGGCAGTCGAGATCGATCTCGGTATGGAAAAGCTCGAAGCCGAGCTGACCATCGCCGACCATGACCCGGAAGTCTTCAAGCTCTTCGGACTGCTGGACAACGCTGCCACCCAGATCACCATCCGGGGCGCCATCCAGGCGCAGGGGGCAGAAGCCAAGCCCGTCATCGTCAATCTTCGCGGCGGCTGGAAGGAGCTCGACGCCGGCACCTGGAAGCCGGGCGACAAAAGCACCCTCAAGGTCTCGGTGGCCGCCAGTTACTACAAGCTCACCATCGACGAGGAGGAGTTGATCGAGATCGACGCCATCAACCTGGTCAGAAAGGTGGGCGGTACCGATCAAATGGAAGCCATTCGTGCGGCGATTGGTTTGTGATGAATGCCGTGATGAACAACAAGGCGCCCCCCATGAACACCGCTGAACGCATCAAACTGAACTTCCCCATCGAGCACGACGGCGTCCCCATTGCCGACATCGCCCTGCGCCGTCCCACGGTGGGCGACCACTTGGCCGCGCAGAAGTCGGCCGGCACTGACGCTGAACGCGAAATCCGGCTGATCGCCAACCTGGCCGAGTTGCCACCCGCCGCGATCCATCAGCTCGATATGAAGGACTACGCCCAACTGCAGAAGGTGCTGGGCGGTTTTTTGCAGTAAATCCGGGTGAGCTTTCCGCCCTCGTGGTGGAGCTCGCCCTCTACACCCACTGGCCTCGATCCGAACTGCTCGCCCTGGAGGTGAGTGAGTTGATCGAGGCCTTGTCATTGGCACGGCGCTTGTCCGCCGTGCCGTCTTCCTGAGGTTTCTCATGGCCACAGCGCATCCCGTTCAGATCAGCATCGGTGCCACGCTGGCGGCCTCGCTGGGGTCGGCGGTGCGCGGTGCTCAGGCCCAACTGACCCAGCTGGGCTCCACGATGGCGGAACTCGGCAACAAGCAGTCCGGCATCAAGCAACTCGAGACCTTGAGGGCTCAGACTCGGGATGCAGCGCTCGCCATGCGCGCGGCGCAGCAGAAGGTCTCCGGGTTGGAAGCGAACATCGCCGGCCAAGATGGTGGTGCCACGGCCAAGCAGGCCAGAGAGTTGGAGCGTGCCCGTGCGGCAGCCACCCGAGCCGAGGACGCCTACCGTCGCCAGCGCTCGGCCGTCGATGAACTGAGCACCTCTTTGCAGCGTGCGGGCGTGAACACCCGCGCCATGGGCAGCGAGTCCGCGCGCCTTGGCAGCCAGCTGGAGACGCTGCGCACCCGCACCGAAGCGCTAACCCGGGCGCAACAGGCACAGGCCCGTAACCTGGAGAACCGCAGCGCCTACCGCGCCCAGATGATGGATGCGGTGGCCTTAGGCGGTGCGCTCTATGGCCTGGTGCAGCCGGCTGTCCAGTTCGAGTCGGTGATGGCCGACGTCAAGAAGGTGGTCAACTTCGACACGCCCGATCAGTTTGGGCAGATGTCCAAAGATGTGCTCTTGCTGTCGACGCGCATCCCGATGGCCGCTGACGGCATTGGGGCCATCGTCGCGGCTGCCGGTCAGGCCGGTATCGCCCGCGAGGAGTTGCTGCGCTTTGCCGAGGACGCCGCCAAGATGGGCGTGGCCTTTGATCTGTCCGGTCAGCAGGCGGGTGCGGCGATGACGGGTCTGCGCTCGATCTTCGGCCTCACCCAGGACGAGGTGGTGAAGCTCGGCGACGCGATCAACCACCTGTCCAACAACATGGACGCCAAGGCGTCCGATCTCTTGAATATTGCCAACCGGGCGGGCTCAACGGCGAAACTGTTCGGCCTCTCCAGGGCGCAGCTGAATGCCTTGGGGGCGACATTCCTCGCTTTGAAGACGCCACCCGAGGTGGCCGCCACGGGCATCAATGCGCTCTTGATGAAGTTGGCGACGGCCGACAAGCAGAACGAGAAGTTCCAGCAAGGCTTGCAGGACATCGGGCTGTCCGCTGAGGTCATGAAGAAGATGATTCAGCGCGATGCCCAGGGCGCGCTCACCACCTTCCTGCGGCAGGTTAAGAAGGCCCCGGATCTCATGGGCACTTTGTCCGATCTATTCGGCATGGAGTACGCCGACGACATCGCCAAGCTGGTGGGCTCAATGGAGACCTACGAGAAGGCGGTGGGCTTGGTCGCCGATCAGACCGCCTACGCGGGCTCAATGCAGAAGGAGTACGAAGCGCGCTCGGCCACCACCGCGAATAACCTGCAACTCCTCAAAAACCAGATGAGCCGGCTCGGCATCACGGTGGGCAATGCGCTGCTGCCGACCTTGAACAACCTGGTGGGCGCGCTGATGGGGCCTATCGACAGCCTGGCCAATCTGGCGGAGCGGTTTCCTGTCGTCACGCAAGTGGTGGTGGGCACCGTCGGTGCCGTGCTGGCCTTGAAGGTGGCGACCATTGCGCTGGGTTACGCCTGGACCTTCGTGAAGGGGCCGATCCTCAGTGCGCAGGTGGCGTTTCAGTCGGCACGGGCGGGTTTGGCACTGCTGCAAGTGCAGGCTGCGACGACCGGGGCGAGCGCCGGCATTCTGTCGGTGGCGTGGGCACGCATCCAGACCGGCGCCCTGGGTCTGATCGCTCCGATCAAATCGGCAGCCTTGGCCTTCTGGTCGATGTTGCCGGCGATTGGTGCGACCACGGCGGCACTGCTCGCCAACCCGATCACTTGGATCGTCGCCGGCATCGGGGTGGCGGTCGCGGGCCTGGTGCTGGTGATCCGCAAATACTGGGACCCCCTGGCAACCTACGTCGGCGGAGTGTTCGAGGGCATCCGGTCGGCGATACAGCCAGCGATTACCAGCCTTTCCATGGCACTGGCACCGCTGGCGCCGATTGGAACCCTCGTTGCCAACGTCTTCGGCTTCATCGCCGATGGCGTGAGCCGGGTGGTCGGTTGGATCGGTCAGTTGCTCGCGCCAGTGACTCTCTCCACAGAGGAGTTCAACAGCCTGTCCGCCTCCGGCCAGTCTCTCGGTGCAGTGATCGGTGGTCTGTTGAGCACGGCTTTTACGGTGCTGACCCTGCCGATCCGCGCGGTGGGTACCTTGGTGGGCTGGGTGATTGAGGGGTTTACGGCCCTGGTGTCCTTCTCGCCCTTGGCCCTGATTAGCGCGGCCTGGCAACCGGTGGCGGATTTCATGACCAGTCTCTGGTCGGGCATCACCGCCACCGTCGGTCAAGCCATCGACTGGATCGCCGGCAAGATCGGCTGGGTGATGAATGCCGGCAAGCAGGTCGGCGACTGGTTCGGTTCGCTCTTCGGTAGCGATAAGCCGGCGTCGCCCACTGCCACGGCTCCGGCTACTGCGCGTCCGGCAGCGGTCGGTGGCACTGCTGCGCTGGTCGCGCCACGCCCCTCCGTCGGCACCGCACCCGTCGGCATCGCGCCGATGTCAGCGGGCAGTCCGTCAGTGGCGGGTGCCAGACCGGTGACGATGCCGGCTCAACCACTGGCTGTGCGTGGCAACACCAGTGTCTCGCTGTCCGCCCCGATCACGGTCAATGCTCCGCCCGGAATGGATGCGCGCGAGATCGCCGCACTCATCGAGTCGCGCCTGCGCACCCTGATGCGCGAGACCACCCGCAGCCCGGCTGCGGCGATGTACGACTGATTCCTTCCACCCCCTTTCATTGTCGAGGTGTGCCATGGCCGAACGGGTGATGTTGGGCCTGGGCGAGTTTCGTTTTGAAATTGCCACGCTCGCCTACCAGAAGTTCTCGCTGAACCAGTCCTGGCGCTGGCAGGAGCAGGCGAGGATTAACCGCGATCCTGGGTTGCAGTTCGTCGGACGCAACGTTGGCGAGATCGAACTCGACGGCGTGATCTACCCGAGCTTCAAGGGTGGCCTGGGGCAGATCGAAGCCATGAGATCCCTTGCTGACGCCGGCAAGCCGCTGCAGCTGGTCGATGGCCTGGGTCGCATCTGGGGTGCTTGGGTGATCACGGAAATCGGCGACACTCGCACCGTATTCGCCGATGACGGTCAAGCGCGCCGGATCGAGTTCCGCATCAAGCTCAAGGCCTATGGGGAGGATCAGCCATGACCCGGCCGATCTTCAAACGGGTGATCACCCGTGATGGCGATGTGCTCGATGAGCTGGTCTGGCGGCACTACGGTGATGGCGGCCGCAGCGACCTGCTTGCTGCCGTGCTCGAAGCGAATCCGCAGCTGGCCCAGTTGCCCCCGGTTCTCGAAGCTGGCCTGGTGGTCGATTTGCCTGATCTGCCGCTGCCGGCTGAAGCACCGGTGATCCGGCTGTGGTCATGAGGAGGCATCGATGCAACCCATCTTCCGCATTTACGCCGGCAGCCAAGAGATCACCGCTGCCATCCGCGACCGGCTGATCGAACTGGTCGTGACCGACGAAGCCGGCATCCAGTCCGATGAATTGAAACTGACCCTCGATGATCGTCGCCGTGAGGACGGTGCGATTGCCGAACTGCCGCGCATCGGCACGGTGCTCACCGTGTCGCTGGGCTATGCCGAAACCCGGCTGGTGTCCTTGGGGCGTTTCATCGTCGATGAGGTCGAGATCCGCTCGCCGCCCGCGACGTTGACCGTGTCGGCAAAGGCCGCCGATATGGTGGGGCCGTTTCGCAGCCCCAAGACCCGTTCCTGGGACGAGACAACTCTGGGCAAGTTGGTCGAAACCATCGCTGGTGAGCATCGGTACGAGGCCAAGATCGATTCTGAACTCGGTGCCATTGCGATCCCGCATCTGGATCAGACCGCCGAATCGGACATGGCGCTGCTGACGCGTCTCGCGGCCAAGCACGATGCTGTGGCCAAGCCCGTCGCTGGCTTCCTGGTACTGGCTAAGCAGGGGTCGATCAAGACCATTACCGGACAGGTGATGCCGACGATCACCCTCAGATCCAGTGATCTCGCCGAATGGCGCTACCGACACTCGGCCCGCAAACCCGGGGGCAGCGGCACCACCAGCAACCACGATACGCAAAAGCCACCGACGACAGCAACCGGTGGTACCAAAGCCTACTGGTGGGATTTCGAGAATGGCGAGCGCCGGGAAGTGACCACCGGCTCACCACCGTTTGAGGAAATCCGCTATGTCCACGCCACTGAGGCGGAAGCCAAGGCGGCGGCTACCACCCGCAAGAACACCGGTGAACGGAGGCAAGGTGAGTTGAGTTTCAGCCTGCCGGGTGATCCACGACTCGCTGCCGAGGGACGGCTGTCGCTTTCTCTGCGCCCCGGCATCCCGACCGACTGGCGTATCAAGCGCGTCGAGCACCGCCTCGGCAGTCAGGGGTACACGACGCAGGTCGAGTGCGAGCGATTCGTTATCGCGCCCGAACCCTTGACTGCTGGTCTTTAAGCGACCTCACCGCATCAGTTTTATTTCATCCCCTTGGAGACAACTATGGTTGAAATCAAAAACCAAGAGGGGTGGGTTACCCTGCCCCAACACGACTTCGAAAATCTGCTTGATGTTGCAGCTCAACGTGGCGCTGAGCGTTGCCTAGCCCATCTTGGCCTAGAAAACGGTCATGCTGCACGGGATATCAGGGAGTTGCGCGACCTACTGGAAGCGTGGCGCGACGCACGTCGCACCGCCTGGCAAACGACTATCAAAGTCGTTACAACCGGAATCCTGGCTGCGCTGTTGGTCGGAACCGCTATCAAGCTCAAATTGATGGGAGGTGGCCAATGATCGAGACCCTTCTTGGTGGTCTGCTCGGCGGCGCCTTTCGCCTGGCACCTGAAATTCTCAAGTGGCTCGACCGCAAAGGCGAACGTGGCCATGAACTGGCAATGCAAGACAAAGCGCTCGAGTTCGAGAAGTTACGCGGCGCGCAGCGTATGCAAGAAATCGGCGCTGGAGCTGATGCCGCTTGGAACGTGGGGGCAATCGAAACACTTCGCGAGGCCGTTCGCACCCAAGGCGAAAAAACTGGCGTCCGCTGGGCCGATGCGATGTCGAGTAGCGTCCGACCGGTTATCACCTACTGGTTCATGGCGCTTTACTGCGCAGCCAAAACGGCGGCCTTCATTGCTGCCATCGAAGGCGGTGCCGACTGGGGCGTCGCGATAGTCCATGCGTGGACCGAAGCCGACCAAGCGCTGTGGGCTGGCGTATTGAACTTCTGGTTCATCGGGCGCGTTTTTGACAGGGTGCGGCCATGATCCAGATTCCTCAAGCAGCCATCACCCTGGCGAAACGCTTTGAGGGTTTTCACAGGGTTCCCAAATCAGATCCACTGCTTCGCGCCCATCCCTACATCTGTCCAGCGGGCTACTGGACGATCGGCTATGGGCGTTTGTGCAAGCCAGACCATCCACCGATCAACGAGGAAGAGGGCGAGATCTACTTGCGTCAGGACCTGCACACAGCACTCGCCGCCACGCTTCGCTACTGCCCGGTGCTTGCAACCGAGCCAGAGGAGCGGCTCGCGGCCATCGTCGACTTCACCTTCAACCTCGGGGCGGGGCGGCTTCAGACATCGACCCTGAGGCGACGGGTCAATCAGCGGGACTGGCATGGTGCGGGCCAGGAGCTGCGGCGCTGGGTGTATGGCGGCGGGAAGGTGCTGCCGGGACTCGTCACACGGCGGGAGGCGGAGGTCGCCTTGCTACTTCGCAACGCTTGAGCCGAAAGCGCGCGGAAGAGCTTGGCTTTACCGCCGAACAGCGCGTTCATGTCATCCACGCCACCAAGGAGTAATAGCCATGAGTAACCGATTCAAGCGCGCCGTCATTGACGACGTGACCTCGCGCAACATCGACCCCAGCCAGCAGGACTACCTACTTGATCTATTCGAATCGGCCGTGAAGTCGGTAGCCACGACGTTGGTGCACGAAGCCAAGTTCGACACGTCAGATTTCGCCACGGCAAAAACGCGGGGCTGCGAAGGCTTTGCGCTAGTCTTGAGCCGGGTTCGTACCGACTCACGCACCGAGTGGCTTGGTACGTTTCAGCGTGGCGAACAACACCTCGATGTCATTGGTCATCTTGAGTAAAGATCATCACTCCGTGGTTTCTGGCACATCCCAATCAGCCAGCAGAGCTTCGCCCGTTTGATAGAACTGCTTCACCAGCTTCACGTACTCCAGAAAATCCCTGTTCTCCGTGGCCAGTCGATTGGCCATATCCCAATCGATCTCGTCCCTTTCACGGGCCGGAATCAAGACCTGACTTTCCGCCGGATTGTCGGCATCCAGTCTTATCAACCCGATGCCATGTGCCGCAAACAACATGCGCAGTTCTTTGAGCGTGTCCTGCCCCTCGATCTCCGCGGCGACCAAATAGCCGAAGTTTGCCCACGACGAGTTCGAGACTGCCTGGAAAAAGCACTCGCGCACGTTCGACCGGTTTATCAGCAATTTGGCCTCGAATGACCACAGCTTTGTGCGCTTGTCGGAATACTGGTTCACGCAGTCCCGCACCTCCTGGTGCCACTCTGCGCCCAAGTCCTCCATCCCGACCACGTCCGGATACAACCAGCGGTTTCCGTTGGGTCCTCGCTTGTTCGATGAGCGCTTCTCGTCAATGCGCTTTGAGTGAACCCCGAATTCTTCCCACAGATACAGCGAAAGTAGTGGGTACAGCGCGTGCTCTCCATGCGACTTCCCACTTGCGTCAGCCGCTGGCGTGGCGACCACACTCTCGACCGCAGCCACTTCAGCGACATCAGACATTGTCGAGTAGTAATACTTGCGTGGTCGCCCCTCGGTCGTCTTTAGCTCCGGGTTACGTTTCTGCAAGCGAGGTCGCTGAGAACTGATCTCCGCAACCAGTTGTTGAACCAAGTCGGCATCGGTCTTGATGTAATCGCCCCGGCTATTGGATCGTTTTTCTTGGCATTCGGCAGGATAAGTTTCAAAAATCCACTCGGCGATCTGTCGAGCGGAGAATTTCTGTTCTGGATGCGTGGCCAGGTAGTCCACAACCACTTTGCCGAGGTTAAGTGCCATCTATGTTTCCCCAATCTTCTTTGGTCTCAAGCCGGGACAGCGTCCAAGTTGTCGGCCCGGGCTTTGTTTGAATTGTCCTGAATGAAAGTGACGTCGAATGCTGGCGAAGCTGGCAACATGAGTTGGCGCTTTGTGAGGCAAAACGGCAGCACCCAAAGCCGCATCCCATTCGCCTTCGGAAATTCGAAGACAGGCAGCGGTTCTGTAAAGGCGTCCGTCTTGGGATAGATCAATACGATGTCCCCGTTGCCGTCCAGGTAGTGATGACCATAGGCGTACAGCTGATAGAAATCGGCCTGGCTGAGTTGGTATTTTTCTCGCCCGTTCTTCTTTGCCGAATCCAGCAGCTTCCACTTCGTGTCCAAGACAAAGCGTGTGGTTTGCTTCTGCTTGACCAACAAGTCGGGCTTCAAGCGGAACCATCGCTGATCGTCGTGCGCAACGAGGTGCTGACTGCTTGCCTGTGCCTTCAAGACGAAGTCGTCACGTAACTGCCTCGCCAAGTGCTTCTCGACATAGGCCTCGAACACGGCCTCCATCGGAAACAGCAGCGAAGGGGCGTGATGCTTTCCCATCCCAGAGATGGGGCTGAGACCCTGCAGGATCAGTTTCGCCCAGTCCAGTGCAGACTCGTAGTAGCCCATGCCTCGATCCAGTCTGATCCGCTGAATGTCCAGGACGACATCAACTGACAGTGGAACTTCCGCGAAGACGAAACCGAGTTCGCGCGCGACTCGCTGGCTCTCCTGTGACCGGCAAAGGGTCAGCACATGGCGAAGCGCCGTGTGAATCAATCTGTTCTCTGCGCGGTCCTGCGAAAACTCGTCATGCTCGGTAAAGAACCGATCTCGCCTGACCAGATTCTGAGAGATCTGTCGTGCCACCAACAACCGGCCACGAAGTGCAAAGAGGTTATCTTGTCGTGTGACATAGTCACTGCGCAGTCCGCGCTTGACCAGCGAACCGACGGCCATCAGGAACTGCTGGATGAACACCTCCAGGAGAGGCATGCGTTCCGCGACCAAGTCCGCGTTGGCTGTTTTGATGTGTCGAAACCCGGCCAGGCACTTCAACATCTCAATCAGGAGCGCACGCGCCTGCTCAGGCGAAGTATTCCTTCCGGTCTTTGGCAGTACCTCGATCTGATATCCGCAAGGGGCGCGAATAACGCCGACATAGCTGGTGACCTGTATGGCCCGCTGGCCATTCAATTGGGTCGGCTTGAGCCAGCCAAGGGCATCTTCATTACCTCTAAGGGACTGCGTTTCCAGCCATGCGAAGACACGCTTTGGCACAGCAAGCCCGACCGCTCCGGCCTTTGCTTCGACGACCTTGTCGAACTCAAAGATCGTGAGGGAATTCATCCGGCGGTCACGTCTGGTTTGGCTGCATAAATGCCAACATACGCGTCAGGCTCATCAAGAGCAGCAGCGTTCAACTGGTAGCGAGAACGAATCGCGTACTGATCCAGCTCGTGCTCACGACCGAAGAGAGCCAGCAGATCCTCCTCGCGGCCGATTTCATGCACGAACTGATGCTCCTGCTTCGGCTTCTGGTTATCGCCCAGGACCAGTCGAATCTTCTGCCAGTCCTCGAAAAAGTATTCCTCCAGCAGCGGAATGATCTTGTTCCGGAACACTGTCTTCAGCTCGCCGAAGCGATCTTCATCTTTCAGGTCTTTGATGCGCGTGAAGTAGGCATGCCCCACCGTGTGGTCGCGGTCGTACAGGGCCTCGATCCGTTTGTTGAGCATGATCAGCAACTGCTCGATGTTGATGTCCACGCCGTTGTGGGTGACGATGGTTCCCGCCAGAATCGAGGGCTTGGGCATTGATTCAACGAACTCGAATCGACGGCGAAGCGCGGTATCGACCAGTGCCAATGATCGGTCTGCCGTGTTCATCGTCCCGATCACATCAACGTTCGAAGGCACGCTGAAACTCTCTGCGGAGTACGGCAGCGTCACGGAGACGGGATACTTCGCTCCTTCGCGCTTGTCCACTTCCACGAGTGTGATGAGCTCGCCGAAGATCTTGCTGATGTTCCCGCGATTGATCTCATCGATCACCATCGCGTATTGCCGCGACGGGTTCTTACGCGCCCGGTCACACAACCTCAAGAAAGCCCCTGGCTTGATCTCATAACGTACCTCACCATCCGATGTGGCGGCTGCCTCAGTGTCTGCTGCACGCTTCTTGCCGCGCTTGGTGATCACAGGGCGCAGGCCCTCGACAAATTCCTCGTACCCGTAAGACTGATGGAAGGTGACAAACTCGTAGCGCTCGCCATATTCGGCATCGGTGTACTCTTTCTCGAGCAACGCCTGCAAATCAAATGTCTTGCCGGTTCCAGGCGGGCCATAGTAGATGACGTTCTTTGGCGGCTTGTCGCTTTTGGGCTCGTCTTCAATGTCGTAGTCATCGGGCCAGTAGCCGTTGCGCCCCGCACGCGGTCCGAGCTTGGCCGGCCAACTGCCTTCATCTTTGTCAGCAGCCTCGAAGAGCTGAACCAACTCGCTGGTGAGATCGGCAGCCTCCAGCTCATCCAGTCCGGCAAAGGCAGACCAACTGACCCGGATGCCATCCTTGCGCAAGAACAGCCATCCGACGGGACCACCTTTCACCGCTCCCTTTTCCTTGCGTCCGAAGCGCAGCTGGCTGTTTGTGGCCCGGGTGAACCACCAGTCCAATCCCATTTCGTTGACTGCACGGGCAAGTCGCCCGAATAGCTCTGTCGTCGTGGCGGTCCACAGTGGTTGGCGTTCGACGAAATCCTCGTGCCCTTGGAAGTGCGCCAGCAGGTTTGCGTTGTCAGCGTCAGCAGATAGCCCCAACTGATCGGCCAGATCGTCGTAGCTGATTTTGAAGTTCTTGATGGCCTCCGCGCTCCAGTCGACCAGCGCAGTAAAATCTAGCGCAAGGCCATCGTTGGCAGACTTGATGGCCACAATCGGCGAAGACTTCAACGGTCCTCGAATCTGCTCGTACTTCTTGCGCAATACCGGGTCATCGACCTTGATATCTACGAGATCGATCTTGACCACAAAACCAAGGTCCGCGTCGATGCCTACGGTGTAGGCCAGCCCTTCAGGCGCGCTATTTGATGGGTAAATCCGGGCCCAGTTGTAGGGAATGAACTTCTTCTGCCATTGATCAGTGGGCTTTCGAACAGTCTTGGTCCACCCATCCGTGAAAAGTTGCTGTTGCAGCGCCTCTGCCCATTGCTTGGTGACATCGTAGGCCTGCCCCAGCTCCTCGTAGACGCGCTGCTGCTCCGGGTTGGTCTTGTCATAGACAGTTCCCTTCCACTTGTTCAGCAGCTTGAAATGGTCGTTGTTGAAATAGTTCTGTGCCATCGTCTCAAATCCCTTCTACGTCCATGCCGTGTTCTGCAAGCCAAATCTTTCGCCGCTCGAAATCTGGCAGTGCGCGTTCGACCCGCTGCCAGAACTCTGGTGTGTGGTGCGGTTGATGCAGGTGCGCCAGTTCATGTACGACCACGTACTCGGCGATGCGCGGCGGCAGCAGGATGGTCTTCCAGTGAAAGTACAGCCAGTCGCCTTTGCCGCATGACCCCCAGCGGTAACCCAGATCCTGCACCTTCACGCCAACAGGCCGGACCTCCATACGTGCCACATAGTCTTGCACCTTGTCCCACAGCCAAAGCTTGGCTCGGCCGCTGTACCACTGAACCAAATGGGGCCGGGCGTTTTCGACCAGATCGCGGCGCAACAGGAAGCGGCCATTCAGCAGTTTCAAAGCCACATCCTGTTCATCCACCAATCGCAGCCGGTAGCTTCGGCCCAGATACAGAAAACCCTCGCCATCGACGTAACTCTTGGTCGGTACTGCCTTTTGCAGCCGATCTTTCTCCGCCAGCTTGGTGTAGATCCAGAAGCGCTTTTCCAGGACGAACTCGCGCAGACGTTCTTCTTCCACATCGGGCGGTGCCGACAGCACCAAATCTCCGCTGCGATCCACGGTGATCTGCAGCGTTCTGCGCCGACTGCTGGGTTTCAGCTCGAAGGAGAGATCGTCTACGGTCAGCACGCTCATGCCTTGATCAACCTCTCATGGTTGGCTCGGGCCAATTCCAGCAGGCGATCCTTCAGGGCTGACACATCACCAGGCGCAACCAGGCGTGACGTGCGCAGTGTTCTGAAGATGCGCGCCCCCAAAGCGTCCTGTGCTGGCCGCTTGTGCGGCTCCCAGAAGGTGTCGGTCAGTTCACCGGCAATCATGTCGACCAGGTCTACGGTCAGGTCGCGGATCTTCAGCAACTGTTCATCACTTGGGCGTTCGTTGCCCACCACGGCTTCCAGTAACATGCGCAGGAACGGCAGGTAATGCTCTGGCATGTCGGCGGGCGCTGCATCGTCACTACTGGACCCGGTACGCATTTCGTCGATGATCTTTTGTAATGCGGCAATCAGGTCATCCCACTGCTCCGCCAACGTTTTCAGAATCTCGCTTAGCCGCTCACTCAACTTGCGGAACAGCACCGGGTCCTCATCCAGATGTTTGCGGATGTGAGAGCGAATGGCATGTTCCATCTCGGACGCCTTGGCGCGGTCATTCGCCTGGCGCGATAGATGCGTGTCGAACTCCGCGTCGGTGAGTGCAATCGGTGGGATCTTGGGGTCGACACCCAGCGATATCACATGGTCATCGATCAGCTTGCGGACCTTGGCGCCGACATCCTTACCGAGAACCGGCGTGTCCTTATAGCGATTGCGGGCCCGCGCGTAGATGTACGAGAGAGTCTTGGCGTCCTTGGAGAAAGGCAACCCTTCCGGGCGCGGCAGCACCATGTCCAGCGAACCCAGGAACTGCTTGAGCTTGACGGTGAACTCCGCGCGCAGCCGTTCGTCCGCCAGCACTTCAACGCAAGTCTCCACGTCATCCAGTGACTCGATGTCGCGGCTGCGGAACAGGTCCACCACACGCAGGTGCCGATCGCGCAGCGCTGGCACTTCGTCTTTCAGGCTCTGCAATGCCCCCTGAATGTCCTCGTCAGCGTAGGCGGCCAGGGCTTCCTTCAGGTGTTGGGCGACGCCGTAGTAGTCCACCACGATGCCGCAGCGCTTGCCAAAGCCGGTGCGGTTCACGCGGGCAATGGCCTGCAGCAACTCTGCCTCGCGGATCGGCCGATCGAGATACATCACGCCTTCGATGGGCGCATCGAAGCCGGTCAACAGCATCGACTTCACGACCAGGAAGGCCAGCGCGTCGGTCTTTTCCGGCTTGGTATGGAACAGCGGCTTCTTGAAGCGCTTGATTCGTGTCTCGTTGGCCGCTGCGTCGGTCCACTGTTTCCAGGCCGGATCGTCGTTGTTGCTACCGGAGATCACTGCCGCGAACTCGATCTTCTTTAGCGTGTCGCGATAGCGCCAGGCCTGCACGATGGCTTGCACCTTGGGCGGACGCTGACACAGGGTTTCGTCATCCAGCGCCTTATCTTCGGGTGGAAGCGCTTCGGCCTCGGCCAGCAATTCGGTCCTGGCCGTTTCAAACGCGGCCACGTAACGTACAGCGGCCAAGCGACTGTAGGCCACCACCTGCGCCTTGTAGCCATTGGGCAGAATGTTGGTCACATAGTGGCGCAGCATGTCACGCGCCTTGTCCGCGATCAGCAGCGGGGCGTCGAAAATCTGGCCCTTGGTGGCGTACTTCTGCTTGATTGCCTCCAGCTCTTCCGCGCTGCGCTCGCGGAACAAGTCCTCGAACAACTCATCCAGACTGGCCCCGTCTTTGACTGCACCTTGCGCCGTGCGCCCCTCGTACAGCACGGGCACGGTCGCGCCGTCTTCCTCGGCCTCTTTGATCGTGTAGCGGTCAATGAATTCGCCGAAGATCTCGTGGGTGCGTTTCTTGTCACCCATGATGATCGGGGTGCCGGTGAAGCCGATACGTGCGCAGTTGGGTAGCCCCGCCAGCAGATTGGCATGCAGATCACCCGCCTGAGTGCGGTGCGCCTCATCTACGAGCACGAGGATGGTCTCGTCCTCGTTCAAAACTTCAAACGTCTTTGTCGAAGGCTTTGCTACATAGGCCGCCGCCGCTGTCTCCTTCACCCCCATCTGTCCGTCGTGCCAGCCTTCTGGAATGTCATCCTCGGTCAAGCCCGGCTCACCGGCGGCATCTGGGTCGCGGTACTTCTGGATGGTGGCAAAGAGCAGCCCCGGCCCTTTGCGGCGGACCAGCTTCTGCACGGCGACTGTGGAGGTGGCCACCTCAACCACTTCGCCGGTCAGCGTTGCCGTGGCGCTGAGCTGGTCCTGCAGGTCTTTGCGGTCTGTAACCACCACCACTTTGAAACGGCGCAGAGTGGCATTCGTGCGCAGCTTGCGCACCAGGAACACCATGGTCAGTGATTTACCTGATCCTTGGGTGTGCCAGATCACGCCACCGCGTCGGTCGTACTCGCCATCCTGCAGACGTGTCTTGCCGTTCTGCAGGCGTTCGATCGCCTTGTTCACGGCGCGGAACTGCTGATAGCGACAAGCCACCTTGATGGTCTGCCCCCCTGTCTGCATAAACAGGGTGAAATGGCGAACGATGTCCAGCAGGTTTGCTGGGGTGAGCATGCCCGCTACCAAGCGTTGCTGCTCTGAAAGCTGCTCAACGCCAAGGCTGGCCGCAACGTCTGCCTCCCGCGCCGGGGCCACCGTCTTCCAGCTGGCGAAGTGCTCGAACAAGCCGCCGATGGTGCCCACGCGCGCCTCGTCAAAGCTGGTCGCGATCAACAGCTGATTGGTGAAGAAGAGCGGCTCGTTGCCCTCAAAGTCTTCCACCTCGTAGTTGGCGTGCCGCTGGTTGCTGTAGCGGCGCAACTGGTCAATGGCCTCGGTCAGCGGTTCCGGGACGGACGGGCTCTTGCATTCGACCACCACCAGCGGGATGCCGTTCACCAGCAATACCAGGTCCGGCACGATGAAGGCCTTACCGCTGTTGTAGCCGGGCGGACAATCCACGCGGTACTGGTTAACGACCGTGAAGCTGTTGTTCTCGGGCGTGTCCCAGTCGATGAAGCGAATGGTCTGGCCACGTCCACCATCCCATCCGGGCAGGCCATCAATGGTGATGCCGAGCAACAGCAATTCCGTCGCCGCCTGGTTGGCCTCGATGAGTTTGGGGCGCGCAATACGCGTGATCGCGGCGAAGGCCTCTGATATGCGTTCATCATCCAGCCAGGGCACGAGCGCCCCATCGACTTCGCGCAGGTTGATTTCGGCCAGCTTTTTGCGCAGCACGCCTTCCTGAATGACTTCGGTGAAGCTGCTACGCCCGGTGACCACGGGGTCGTCAATGCTTCCCTCGATATGTGTCCAGCCCAGACCTTCCAGTTGCGTGACGAACGGCTTTTCTACGTCTTCAAGTTCCCATCCCATATCCGGCCCTTTTCTTATTGCGCCAGCAACGGCGTGACCCGGACGCGGCCGGTGAGGAGGTCGTCCATGAGGCCTGCTTTCTGCAGCTTAAGCTTCGAGAGCTCACAGACTTCCTTGCCGAGTCGATCTGAAACTGCTGAGATGCGTTCGCCAATTCTGAGTTGCTCGCCATACGGTGGAAGTGGAATCATGAAATCCCTAACCTCAGCCACGTTCAGGTGCGGGTTCGTCGTGCCAGAAGTAAGTGTCCTGATCCGCTCGTGCACGGCACCGGAGTAGATTTGGGCCAAGAGGTAGTGCGCGGACAAAACGTTGACTCGGGGGCGGAGAAGCATTACTCGCTGGCCAAGGCAAATCTTCATGCCGTTAGGAATGACAAATGCCTCTCCCACAGGTGCCTCTCTAGTGAAAATCACGTCTCCGGGTTCAGGGGTCAGGCGCGCGACACGCTCTCGATATTGCTTTTCCGAAACCCGAGATGCTTGGTCTTCCAGGAACACTCCGTCCTTGATGTGCATTGTTCTGGCGACCAGGACACCGGCATCTGTAAAGACGGGAGTCGAGTGCGGACAGTCAACCACTTCTGAGCAACTCGCCGATAGGCTGCCCACGGTCCAGTCCCTGGGAATCCATCCCAATTTAGAATCTTGGTAAAGATGCGGCGCTTCTTCGTAGCTCGGACGCAGTTCGCCATTGGCATCTACACCTCGCGTCAGCAAGTCATGCAACAAGCCCAACTTGACCTGCTTCAGCTTGTCGACGATGGCCTCTGTTTGCTGGATGGCTCGACTGAGTACTGCCAGCACTTCAGCGATTTTGGGCTGCTCGGTCTCCGGGGCTTGCGGCACGGAAATCGCCAGGTAATCCTCAATTCGAATCCCCTTGACTGTCGAGCCAATAGATTGTGCTTCTGCAAAACGCTGTGCGTACCGCATTACTGCTAGCAAGTAAGCAGGGGTAATCCCAGGGGCCGGATACAGTGCTTTGACGTCTTGATTGATAGCCATGGGAACGGTCGGCATTGCTGCACGGCCAACCGCCATTCGCGTGCAGACTAAAGGTGTTCCTGCAGGAATCAAATTACTGGCACTGGCGTTGAGTCCTTTTTGGCTGATGGTTTCCTGGGTTGAGGCAATTTGCTCTGCGTCATCGGTGAAATCCTTGACTGACGCCCAAGGAATACCGCCCCCCCAATAAGAGGGCACCTGACGTGAAGGTGTGCCACCACCGGTATGAGAGGCAACAGCGTCGCCCAGTGGTTTGGGGTCAAACATAGCGCAACCCCTTCAAAAACGTCTGCAGCTGCTTGGCCGCCTGATTACGGTCGTCCTCGATCTCAGTGAGCGTGACCTTGTACTTGTCCCACCAGTTTTCGAACGCGGCCACGATTTGCTGACGCTGATTGGTGATGTACCGCTCAACGATGCGCTTCATGTCGTCGTGCAGGATGGTGAGCAACAGCGTGGCGGCTTCTTTAGGCGGAAGCCCATCCACCGCAAGGTTCAGATGGTCGGCAAAGACTTTCTTGCGGTCCGCCAGCTCTTTCTTCACCTCTTTGAGGGCATTGCGCAGTTCGTCGAAGACGGCGATTTGGTCCAGGATGGGCTGCAAGCTGGCTTCGATGGCTTGCTGTTGCTGTGCCTGAACAAGCAGCTCGGCATCCTGCTTGGCAATCTCGGCCTGTAGAGCGGCGATTTCGGCCGCGTTGGCCTGCTGGGCCTTGGGCTTGTCGAGCTTCTTGAGTGCGCTGGCGTTGGCCTTCTTCTCTTTTTCGATTGCCTTCACCACCCGAGCAATCTCTTTGATCTTGGCCTCAAGTTCCTTTTTCTTGGCCTTCAGTTGTGCTTCGTCCACGGCGTCATCGTCTTCCGTTTCCGCAGCCTCGCTCTCTTCGCCGTTCTCCTCGTCGTTGGCTTCGCTGGCCTTGATCTGCGCTTCCAACTCGATCTTCTTGGCCTCCAGCGCCTCGATCTCATCCACGAAACCACTCATGAGGAACTTGACCAGTTTGTGTTCCAACGGGCTTTCTTTCTTGGCTTTGTCTTCCAGCGCAGTGACGATGCTGGTGCGCCAAGCGTCGACCACGCCGTGCGAACCGCGTGCCATCAGGGTGAGGAAGTCGTACTTGGATTGATTCCAGAATCCGGCCACGATGCCCCGTACCTGGAAGGGATCGAGCAGCCCAATCTGCTCCAGCGAGGTGCTAAAACTGGCCAGCAGCTCATTGCGCAGCGCCACAAAACTTTGTGCACCAGCCAAATCGGTAATGCGCTGGCTGTGGGCCGCCCACCAAGCCTCGAAGGCGGCCCGGATGGCGGCTTCCTTGGCCTGCAATCCGGCGTTGGACTCAATGGCCGGTTTGAGCTCGGTCTTCGCGGTGAACGTGGGTTTGAAGTCGTAATAGGTGGCGTCCCGCTCAACGAAGAAGTCTGCTGGGCTCAGGCCGTGTGCATCGAACAGGGCCTTCTTCGCCGGGTGTGCCACCTCGGCCTTGGGAACGCCGCCCAGCAGATGGGCACGCACGTCATGCGGTTCTGGGGGCGGAGCGTTGTCGGCATAACGCCGGATATTCAGGTTGTAGCCATTGGCCTTGAGCGTGGCGTTGTCCACGATGGCCGAAAAGCCAGGCTCTTCCTTGAAGGCCTCAAAGGTGGTGACAATCTTCTCGATGTGCTCCGGCATCAGGAAGTTTTGCGCCCGACCCTCGAAGTATTCGCGGTCGGCATTGATGAACAGCACCTTGCCTTGCCGTTCCTTCGGTTTGCCGCTGACTCGCTCCGCACCGTTCTGTACCCGTTGGCGCAATACCAGGATGCATGCAGGGATACCCGTGCCGTAGAACAAGTTGGGGGCGACGCCGATGACGGCTTCCAGCAGATCGTCTTCGATCATGCCTGCGCGGATGGTCTTTTCTTCCCCGCCACGGAAAAGCACGCCGTGGGGCATGACGGTTGCAATCTGCCCGCCATCCGCCAACACCGCCACCATGTGCTGCAGGAACATCAAGTCCGCCTTCTTAGCACCGAGTGGTACTTCGCCGTAGCCGAAGCGCTCAGCACGGAATTCGGGTGCCCAGGTGGACTGACCGCTCTGGTCTTTGTCGGTGGTGCCCCAGGGGATCGAGAAAGGTGGATTGGTGAGAATGCGATCGAAGCGGCGCAGCTCGCCACCCTTGACGTGCTGCGGCTTGGCCAGCGTGTCTTCGTTGTGCAGGTCGGCGGTACTGATGCCATGCAGCAGCATGTTCATCTTGGCGATGGACCACACGGTGCCGTTGGCCTCTTGCCCGTACAGGTTAGCCTTGCGGCCTTCCTGACCTTGTTCGTCGATGTATTCCTTGGCAGCGATCAGCATGCCGCCGGAGCCACAGCAGGGGTCGTAAATGTGGTGCTGCAACTCCGGTTTGATCAGGCGCACCATCATGCTCACGACCGTGCGTGGCGTATAGAACTCGCCACCTTTCTTGCCGGCGGAGTCCGCAAAGTCACCGATCAAGAATTCATAGGCAGCACCCAGCAAATCGGGGAACTCGAAATCCTCATTGCGCAGGCGGTGCAGGCTGAAATGGGTGATCAACTGTCGCAGTTTGATGTCGGGAATCTTGCTCTGGCCGACCTTGCGGGTGAAGTTGATGTGTTCGAGCACGTCGTAGAGGCTGGTGTTGCCGGTTTCCAGTCCGGCCAGCGCCTTGTTCAGAAAATCACCGACGTTTTGGTGTGCATCGTTCAGCAGGTATTCGTACCGTGACTGCGGCGGCACCCAAAATGAGCCTTCTTCCATGTACCAGTCTTTTTGATCGGCACTCTCGATGGCCTCGGCTTCGGTCAAACCAGCCGCCATTTCCTCCTGGATGATCTTTTCGCGGTGCTGATCGAAGACGTCAGAGCAGCGCTTGAGGAAGAGCATCCCGAAGATGTATTCCTTGAATTCGGAGGCATCCATCTTGCCGCGCAGGATGTCGGCGGCTTTGAAGAGATGGCGTTCTAGCTGTGGCAGAGTTAAGGGCATCGAGTCATTCCTAATCTGATTCGGTCATTCGATTTGTATTGGTGTTTGTTGTCATCGCTCACTCGAACAGACTCGATTGCTTGACGACGTAACCTACTGGCTTCTTCCGTTTTTCGATCACGCCTTCGTCGACCAGGCGCTGCAACCACACCTTGGCCTGCGCGCTGGAAACGTCCAGCGCGGTGGCCACTTCGGTGTCCTTCATAGGTGTGCTCAAAAGTTGCTGAATCGCTGCGCGAACGGCTGCGAAAAGCGCGTCAGCTGGGGTCGATTCCGGCTGAGGAGATTCCTTGGCCTTGTCTGTCGGCGCCACCGCCCCTGGCGTGACTGGCGGCGGTTCTTCCAATGCCGTAGCGGTTGGCTGCGCATCGGAAACAACGTCGACCGGTGCCGATGGCCTGCTCTCGTCCTGGGGCGCGGGAGTGGCGTCGCGTGGCACGGGCGCCGTTGGCTTGGCGTCAGCCGACGATGGCTCTTCGTTCGAAAACAGCGCGAAACCAACCTGCGGGGATGCTGTCGGCGTTGGCATCGCCACATTGAACACATCCTCGAACGAATCCACGTCTTGCGGGTTTGGCCAGGGAAGTGCGCCTTTCTTTCGCAAACCATCCAATCCGGCTGAAGACTCGCCCGTCGATCGAATGAAGACCGGGACGAACTTGAGTTTGTCGAGCTGCTCGACAGCACCCGCCCAGGTACCACCTTTGTTGAAGTCGGAACTGACCACCAGTGAGGTGTCTGCCAATGCATAGATCAGCTTGTTCCGCTGCATGGCGTTGCCCACATTGAAGCCGGCACTCGGGTCGTAGGGCGAAATCAGCACCAGTTGCCCATCGATCAGCAGATTGCGGTGCTCGCGGTTCATGGTGGTCTTTTCCAAGCTATCCGCCAGCACGCCACAGACCTTGCCTCCAGCCTCCAAGGCGCCACGCATGGCGGCCTGATCGATGCCCTTGGCGCCACCGGAGACAAGCGTTCTACCTGCCCGAGCAGCGAGCCGGCCAATTGCCATGGTGTAGTCGATGAGGGCATCGTCCACATGGCGCGATCCGACCACGGCAAGCCCGCCGGTTTCAAGCAAAGCCATGTCGCCACAGCCATAGAGCACTGCAGGGGCGTCTTCGCGCAAGCGGGCCTTCAGACGGCGGGGATACTCTGCGTCGGCGCGGCTGACGACCCAGATGGCGCGTGCCTGCCAGCGCTCGATCACTTGGCTCAGTAGGAATCCGCGCCCCAGCAATTTCTGCAGGCGGCCCTCGTCAATCACTGGTTGGCACGCACGCAGGATCTCAGCGGCGTCCGGCGAGAGCAGATCCGCAGGCTGACGCTGAATCTCGCGCAAATGACGCGCGAGACGTTTGTATTCACCAGGCGAGAGCAGATCCGATGACGCAGTGCCTCGTCCGGCAATGAGCGGCGCAGTCAGCAGCAAGATCGCCTGGGTGTTGGGAGAGAGGACTGGCGTCATTCGTCGTGCCCCGTCTGTGAAAGGGCCATAGGCCAAACCGCGCCACTACCGCTTTTGCGCAGCAGCCATGCAGACACCGTCAGCGTCCAGCGCGAGTCGACCATGTCATCAACCAGGAGGACTGGTCCGGGAGGAATGGGCTGGCCGTTGAGTGCGAGCGAACCATCAATGTTGCGCGCCTGTTGTGTACTGTTTGCCATCGTTTTCTGTTCGGGCCTTGCGTCTGTTTTTGCGATGACCATATGAAACGGCAGACCCAGCGCCGCAGCCAAGCGTTGCGCAAAATTCGGCACCAATTCGGGATGCCGAAGCGAAGGAACGCAGGTCACCCAGGTTGGACTCGGCTGCGGATTCCACTCTTGAATCATCTTCACGCACGCGGCAACGAGATCATCGGAAAAGTGGCCGTCGTGGTATTTGCCCTGTCGAACCAAGCCACCCCAACCGGCATCGCCCCACACGCATAGCGCCTTGCCGGATTCGGCCTGGTGGGCAGGGGCGATGAATCCCTTGACACCGTACTGGGGCATTCCACCATCGGGCCATTTTTTCCGGGGCTCGATGGGCAAGCTTGTTCGACGAAGAAATTCGACGGCGGCTTTGACCAGCTCGGTATCCACGGTTGCAGGGAGTGGCGGTAATGCAGGTTCTGTGACAACACTTGGATCGCCGTCGAGCGCGCCAATCAAAAAGCCCATGTGCTCACCAAACGGCAGGCTGACGTAGTCCTGCATCTGCTGGTGCTCGTCTCGCCGTAGCGCGGTGAGGCGTTCCGCTCGATCCCAGAACGCTTCACTCAGCGTTGCCGCCGTGAGCTGCCACTTGCTGCCTTGTTTGGCGATGGGTGCCGGCGCTTCGAGGGAAAGCAGTGCAATGGTCTTGTCGACACGTCCTTTGCTCAGATTGACTCGGCTCAGCAGCTCGGGGACAGACAGCCCGTTGGGCTCGTCTTCAAGCGCTCCCAGGACGTCGGCAACTTCTTGTCGGGTCGGGAAGGCACTCCGGATAAACCAGTCAGTGATGTCAGACTCTTCCTGACCGCTGAGGAGTACTCCATAGGCGGAGTCCAGTGCGCGCCCCGCGCGACCAACCTGCTGGTAGTAGGCGACGACCGATCCCGGCATTTGGTAGTGGATGACAAACGCCAGATCCGGCTTGTCGTAACCCATGCCTAGCGCTGTTGTGGCAACCAGCGCTTTGACTTGGTTGTTGAGCAGCGCCTGCTCAAGCTGTTCTCGGCGATCGCCGGTTTCACCGGTGTAGGCTTCCACGTTGAAGCCTTGGGTCTTCAGCCATTGCGCCACTTGATTGGCATCACGAACCGTCAACGTGTAGATGATGCCGTGGCCCTGCAGCGTGGCCAACTGCTCTGCCAGCCAGGCAAGGCGCTCGGCCTGGCTGGGTAAGCGGATCGTTTGCAAGGAAAGCGAGGTCCGATTTAAGTCGCCACGCGAGACGTCCAGCTTCGGACCAAGCACGGCGGCAAGGTCCTCCATCACGCGGTTATTCGCTGTTGCCGTGGTGGCGAGCAATCGCAGGTTTGGCGGCAGCGTTTTGACGATCCGCTCCAACAGCCGATAGTGAGGGCGGAAGTCGTGGCCCCAGTCGGAAATGCAATGTGCCTCGTCGATGACCAGCATCGAAATTTGTGCAGCGATGCCGGCCAGAACCTGCGTCCGAAAGCGCTCGTTCGCCAAGCGCTCCGGCGAGATCAAGAGAATGTCGATCTCCCCCTTGGCCAGCTTGCCCTCGACTGCTGTCCAGTCGTCCATGTTGTCGGAGTTGATGGTGGCGGCGCGAACCCCCATCCGCTCTGCCGCTGCGATCTGGTTTCGCATAAGCGCCAGCAGCGGCGAGATCAATAACGCAGGGCCGGCCCCAGCTTCCCGCAGCAACTTGGTCGCGATGAAGTAGACGAAGCTCTTACCCCACCCGGTCTTCTGCACGACCAGCAAGCGGCCTTTGCCTTCGACGATGTGACGAATGGCATCTTCTTGGCCATCTCGGAAAGTGGCATCGGCGCGCCCAGAGCCGATGCGGAGAAGTTCCAGTGCGCGTTTTGGGTCGTAGGCCACGTTATTGCTCTCCCTTGTTTTGGTCGGGCGAGCGGTACCCCGGCGCCAACACAGCGTTCTTGACGCCGTACAGCGCCAGGTGATCTTTCAGCCAGAGCCTGAATTCATAACCGCGCAGACTGTGGTCCGGAGAGCAGTCCACACTCCACTGCCGTAAGATGTATCCGGCAGTGGCAGCACGCAGCTTCATCCGCAGTGACCCGCGAACCATGCCGTAGTCCATCTCCGTAATTTCAGGGCGGGGCTGGTCCGGGTGCGGCACCATCTCTAGCTCCACGATCCGAGTCCATTGGATGTCCTGATCACTGCGCTCATGGGGCTGCACATCTGCATCCCTCATAAGGACTGGGCGCTTTATCCTGGTGATGACGAAATCCCGGAACTCCTGGGACTTCCGGTCGAAGGCGCGGACGTGCCAACGGAGGCCGTTGTCGATCAGCGCGAACGGGACGATCTCCCGCTCGGTGCGGCCACTGGAGATGGAGTGGTACTCGATGCCGAGCGGACACTCCTGAT
>JACCDS012111800.1_pt1 | contig 27731 bp, 27 predicted proteins | sample 7446441 | NCBI WGS metagenome assembly JACCDS01 (sample SAMN15323445, study PRJNA562643) | freshwater metagenome | isolation source: river surface water | place: USA:Blue River Watershed | collected 2017-08-17 | reverse complement strand
GCAAACTCCTTGGTGTCAGGGCCGGGGAGAATTCCCTGTCGGCAAAAGCAGGTAGTGTAACACAAGTACAAATGATTCTCATTTGAGTTAGATCAAGCAAATATCGCCCGGGCCAATGCCTCGCTTTTCAAATGGTTCGCAGTCGATTATTCCTATGTCCGACAGGCTGCTAGTGTCGTAATTGAGCGCGGCCCGCTTGTGCCTCGCGCTTGATCATCATGCGTTGATCGGCCACATTGTCTTGCACCCCATGCCAAGTGGCATTGCGATTGATTTGCGGATCATAAAAACCGATGTAGCCACCGGGGCGGGTGCCAAATGATAGCAAACCGTGGCCATTGGCGTCTTTGCGGCCCAAAAAGTCGTTGCGCCCGGTTAGCTCTTCGCCCGGGGTGAAATAGGACGGCAGAACGAAATTGCTGACCTTGCAGCCATCGATCCAATACCACTCGCTTTGCACTGCGTCACACATTTCAAACCAGTGAAACACCTCACGCGTCGGGTCGCCCGGATGTGGGCCACGGGCCAGCAAATTGCCACGCGGGTCGGCCAGCAGTTCGAGTGCTTCGTGCGAGAGTGTCATGCTCCACGGATCACCGAGTCGCAGGCACAGGTCGGCAAACACAAAGCCATACGGCACCCCGCGTGCGCTTTGCCCGTGCGAACCTAGCGCACCATGTGGGTCGATGTTGTCGTACAGGTAGAGCAGTGCATCACCGCGCAATTCCGACAGGTTTTGCTGATCCGGTACGCGCCCGACGCCGCCTTCAAGGCGCAGCTTGCCGCCAAAGCCCCAGTGGGGCGCGAAATCCTCGGTGATTTGGCGATTGACGGCGCGGATGGCGATGTTGACATCTTCATCGGATAAGGTGGAGTAGTTGACGACGGAAATTAGCATGGGCTTGCTCCGGTTGGGATGGCGGCGGCGGGCGGGTCGGTGGTTTGGTTGGTGGTTTGGTTATAGGGGATGCTGGGGCGGCTGTCAAGCGGATCGGGCGACTGGCTGTGCCACAGGCGACGCTGTCATGCCAATCAATGCACAACGGGGAGCCGAAGCTCCCCGTTGATTTACCACTTGCTGCTGCTCGCCACCAGCTTATGCCAACTTACGCCAGCTTGCCGTGGCACTGCTTGTACTTCTTGCCGCTACCACATGGGCATGGGTCATTCCGGCCTACCTTCATGCCATGATTCACCATCGGCTCATTCTTATTCAAATTCACCCCGTCACCCTGCGGTGCCAACAAATCTTCCGGCGCAGCATCTGGATCAAAATTGGCGTGCTGGTAATGCACATTACCAACGTGCGACTGGGCCATTTGCGCTTCGGCGGCATCTGCTTCTTCGCGTGACTGGATGCGAACGAGCATCACAATCTTGGTCACGTCGTTTTTGATCATGGTCAGCATCTGGCCAAACAATTCAAACGCTTCGCGCTTGTATTCCTGCTTCGGATTTTTTTGCGCATACGAACGCAGATGGATACCCTGACGCAGGTGATCCAGCGCAGCCAAGTGCTCACGCCAGTGGCTGTCCAAACTTTGCAGCATCACGTTGCGCTCAAACCCGGCAAAACCTTCCCGCCCAACCACCGCCACCTTGGCCGCGTATTGGTCATCGGCTGCCTTCAGAATCCGCTCTTGCAAGGTTTCATCGGTCAGGTCGGTTTCGGTTTCCAGCATTTTGGTCAGCGGCACTTCAAGCTGCCATTCCTGCGCCAAGTTGTTTTGCAAGGCCGGAATATCCCACTGTTCTTCCACCGATTCGTGCGGCACGTAGTTGCGGAAGGTATCGGTGAATACGCCACGGCGCAAGTTGGTAATCATCTCGCCAACGTCGGTCGCTTCCAGCAATTCATTACGCAGTTGATACAGTTCCTTGCGCTGGTCATTGGCCACGTCATCGTATTCGAGCAATTGCTTACGAATATCAAAGTTGCGTGCTTCAACCTTGCGCTGCGCGGTTTCGATCGAGCGCGTCACCATGCCCGCTTCAATCGGTTCGCCTTCAGGCATTTTCAACTTTTCCATGATCATGCGCATCCGGTCACCGGCAAAGATGCGCAGCAACGGATCATCCAGACACAGATAAAAGCGCGAAGAACCCGGATCACCCTGCCGCCCGGAACGACCGCGCAACTGGTTATCAACCCGGCGCGATTCATGGCGTTCGGTGCCAACGATGTGCAAGCCACCGGCCGCCTTAACCTGCTCATGCAGCGATTGCCACTCAGAACGCAGTTTTTGGGCGCGGGTCTCCCTTTCTTCGGGCGTCAGCTTGTTGTCCGCTGCCTGCAATTGCACTTGTTTTTCGACGTTGCCGCCCAACACGATGTCGGTACCGCGACCGGCCATGTTGGTGGCAATGGTAATCATCTGCGGCCGACCGGCCTGGGCGATAATTTCCGCTTCACGCGCATGCTGTTTGGCATTTAACACATTGTGCGGCAGTTTGGCCTTGGTCAAAATACCGGACAACAGTTCCGAGTTTTCAATCGAGGTGGTACCGACCAACACCGGCTGGCCGCGCTGGTAGCAATCCTGAATGTCGGCCACCATGGCCTTGTATTTTTCTTCGCTGCTCTTGAACACCTGATCTTGCTTGTCCTTGCGCTGCGACGGACGATTTGGTGGAATTACCACGGTTTCAAGGCCGTAAATTTCCTGGAATTCGTAGGCTTCGGTGTCGGCAGTACCGGTCATGCCCGACAGCTTGGCATACATGCGGAAATAGTTCTGGAACGTGATCGAAGCCAGAGTCTGGTTTTCGTTTTGAATCTTCACGCCTTCTTTGGCTTCGACCGCTTGATGCAAGCCGTCGGACCAGCGCCGACCGGTCATCAAGCGACCGGTAAATTCATCGACGATCACCACTTCGTCATCTTGCACCACGTAGTGCTGGTCTTTGTGATACAGCACATGGGCGCGCAAGGCTGCATACATGTGATGTACCAGCGTAATATTGGCCGCATCATACAGCGAGGCACCGGCTGGCAACAAACCCATGTTGATCAGGATTTGTTCGCATTTTTCATGCCCGGCTTCGGTCAGCAGTACGGTGTGCGCCTTTTCATCCTTGAGGTAGTCACCCGGCACTTCGATCTTGCCCTTGCCATCCGGTGTCTCTTCGCCAATCTGGCGCGTGAGCAAAGGTGGCAGGCTGTTGAGGCGGTGATACAGTTCGGTGTGGTTTTCGGCCTGGCCGGAAATGATCAGTGGGGTACGCGCTTCATCGATCAGAATCGAGTCAACTTCATCGACGATGCCAAAATTGAGCGGGCGCTGTACCCGGTTTTCAATTTCAAACACCATGTTGTCGCGCAGATAATCGAAGCCAAATTCATTGTTGGTGCCGTAGGTAATGTCAGCCCGATACGCCACCTGCTTCAGATTGTGTTCCATGTGCGACAGGTTGACCCCGGTTTCCAAACCGAGCCAGCGATACAGCTTGCCCATCCATTCCGCGTCACGCTGGGCCAGATAGTCATTGACCGTCACCACATGCACACCCTTGCCGGACAAGGCATTCAGGTAGGCGGGCAGGGTTGCCATCAGGGTTTTACCCTCACCAGTGCCCATTTCGGCAATTTTCCCGTGGTGCAATACCATGCCGCCAATCATCTGCACATCGAAGTGGCGCATTTTCAGCACCCGCTTCGAGGCTTCGCGGCACACGGCAAACGCTTCCGGCAAAATATCGTCGAGCGTCTCGCCTTTTGCCAGCCGCTCTTTCAGGGCCGGGGTCTTGGCTTGCAACTCGGCATCACTGAGCTTTTCCATGGCCGGTTCGAGCGCATTGATGGCACGCACGGTTTTTTGATGTTGTTTGAGCAGGCGCTGGTTGCGGCTACCGAAAATCTGGGTCAGGAATGACATGCTGAAATCGTGTGAAAAAGTGCCATAAAAAAGACTGATCGGTCAACACCGTCCAGCCCGCGTCAGATTGTTGCGCACAGCTAAAAGCCCGTGATTTTACCACGTCAAGTTAGCAAAGTAAGGCCAATCCGGGTTTTCACAAGGTATGCAAGCTGCTTTATTGCTGATTTTTTGCAGATTTTTTGCAGCGCAGCCGATTCAGGGCTGGCTTGATTGGCCGCCCTGATAACCGTTTGCAACTTATTGCAGCTTGTTGCCGTGGCGTGCTGCAACCGTGGTGGCCTGGTTTGCCCCAGCCGAGAGGAATTTGTGTGGGTTTTGCGGTACGCCCCGAACATGCACCTCAAAGTGCAAATGGGCACCGGTGGAACGACCGGTGGAACCGATGTCGGCGATATGCTGGCCGCGCTTGACGATGTCACCAACCTTGGTGTGCAGGCGCGATGCATGCGCGTAGCGGGTAACGATGTCGTTGCCATGATCGATATCGACCAAGTTGCCGTACTGGGAATGGTATTCGGCAGCAATCACCACGCCACCGGCGGCGGCCACAATCGGGGTGCCGGTCGGGGAAGTAAAATCAATCCCTTCGTGAAACGCGCTATTGCCACTGAACGGATCGGAGCGCCAGCCAAAACCGGAAGCGTTGTAGCCGACATTGACCGGCGAGATGGTCGGTAGCATTTTGGAGCGGATCTTGTCGCTCATTAGCGCAGTTTCGACCACGTTCATGTAATCGGCACGCCGCTCAATATCGCCGGACAGGGCATCGAGTGCCTGTTGCAGTGCCGGCATCGAGAATTCCACGCCCGGCCCTTCAATCCCGCCTTGGCCCGGCTTTTCGTTGAAATTGAATTCTTCCGGCTTGACCCCGGCCAGCCCCTGCACCCGCTCGCCGAGTGCATCAAGCCTGGCCAGTTGCGCCTGCATTTCGCCGAGCTTGACTGCCATCAGCGATAAATTTTCTTTGAGGAATTTTTCTTGCTTGGTGTTGGCATCCGGTACGCCAGCCGCTACCGCTTCGCTGATCAAGCCACCGGAAAACATAATGTGGTGCAAAAAGAAGGTGGAAGCGACCATCAGGGAAATGAACCCGATGGCCAAGCCGACCAAATGGCGCGAACCAAGCGTGATGGCCTTGGCCCGTGAAAAGCGTGAATGCATTACAATGATTTGCATATTGACTCCTTGATTCTGGCTGACCTTGATGTAGGTCGCTTTTTTTGGCCGCTTTTTTGGCCCAGACACCATGCCCTTACCGTATCAGCGCCGCTCCCGCCCTGCCCAATCTGCCGACTTTGCGGCAGGAGCGATGAATTTTTTACACGCCCACCAAAACATGGCGCGCCTGTTGCCTACGGTAAAACGCTTGGCTGCGCTGCAAAAAGATTGCGCGACACTCTTGCCAGCCATGTTTGAGACTTGCCAGATTTTGCAACTGGAGGCCGGGCACCTGACGGTTACCACGCCGCACGCTGCACTGGCCAGTAAATTAAAACAACAATTGCCAAAATTACAAAACGATTTATCGAAGCTGGGCTGGCAGGTTACTGCAATCAGAATAAAAGTGCAAGCCCCCAAGCCTAATCCGGTGCAAAAACCCGTCACAAAACGGCAGTTGTCGGCTCGCGGCTTTACTGAACTATCAACATTAAAACAAGATTTACTGCTAAACAAAACAAACCCTGGTTTGGCCGCTGCCTTGCAAGCCTTGCTGCACCATGCCCGGCTGGAAAATGAAGCACCGCCCGAATGAGGCCAGTTAGCAAAAATCAGGCTGGGCCAGTGACAGGGTTGCTTGCTCGCCCTACCATTGACTGTTGTCCAAATAGGTAAATTTACGGTACGACCCTCAACACTTTGCTACACGTAAAACTGCAAAATGTTGTAAACTCGCGATCTGTTACTTTTTTGGAATTGATCATGAAACGCTCCCACACCTTGCGCAGTTTACTGGCGCTGACCCTTATTGCCGGTCTGGCCGCCTGCGGTGGCAAAAACGGCACCTTTGATCTCGGCGGTATCATCGTTGGCACACTTAACTTTGATGGTCTGGTTTTGGCCAATGGTGCCACCACTCTCGCGGTGCCAAGGGGAGCGCAGGGATACCTGTTTCCGGGAAAACTCAGTATTGCCACGGTGTTTAACGTTACCGTACAAACCAATCCACCCAATACCCGTTGCGTCGTTGCATCGGGCGGTAGCGGCAGCGCTGGCACCACTTCCACCAGTTCCGGGGTGATCCGCTGTGAACTGAATACCGTATTGGTTGGTGGCGTGATTCGTGGCCTGAGATTGCCCGGGCTGGAACTGCGCAACGGGGCTGATTTCGCCTTCCCCACCCCCGCAACCACCGTCGGGGCCGATGTCAACTTCCAGATGCCAACCCAAGTTCCCTTTGGCAGCAATTATGGCCTGACGATTGCCCGTCAACCGCAACAAGTCGACGCCGCAGGCAATGTAACGGCGAGCCAAATTTGCTCGTTCCGGCTTGACAGCAGCAACGTTTCGACCGGGGTTGGTACGGTCAATGCCACCACTTCACCCTACAATCCGGCCAACGGCGGCTCCAATGCCAACATCAGTACCGTAATGATTGACTGTGTTTAATCAATCCATGGCCCATTCTTGTTCACCCTGTTGGGCATAAGAATGGGGGGCGTGTTTGAGGTTATCAAATGTCGCCCACTCCCAGGCGTCGGGCTGCGCCAGCAGCTCACGCAGCAACAAGTTGTTCAGGGCATGGCCCGATTTGTGTGCCACGAAATGCGCCAGTAACGGGTGTCCGACCAGATACAGGTCCCCAATCGCATCGAGAATTTTATGGCGCACGAATTCATCGTCATAGCGCAAGCCGCCCTGATTCAAAATCCGGTATTCATCCATCACCACCGCGTTGCCCATTGAGCCACCGCGCGCCAGCCCGAGTTCGCGCAGCGTTTCCACGTCTTGCATAAAGCCAAAGGTGCGGGCCCGTGCTACGTCGGCCACATATGACACTTCGGCAAAATCGACCTGGGCGTTTTGCGCCGTGCCATCAACCGCCGGGTGATTAAATTCAATAAAGAAATCGAGCTTGAAGCCATTATGCGGTTCCAGCCGCGCCCATTTTTCTTGCGCGCCCTGCCCCTGCCGTACTTCCACCGTCCGCTTGATCCGGATAAACTTGCGCGGCGCATTCTGCTCTTCTACCCCGGCCTGTTGCAATAAATATACAAACGAAGCCGACGAGCCATCCATGATCGGGATTTCTTCGGCGTCGATATCGATCACCAAATTATCCAGCCCCAGTCCGGCGCAGGCCGACATCAAATGCTCGACCGTAGACACCTTGCCACCCGGCTTGACCAGTGTCGAGGCCATGCGGGTTTCGCCGACAATCTCGGCTGAACAGGGAAATTCGAGTATCGGCTGCAAATCAACCCGGCGAAATACAATCCCGCTATTGACCGGAGCCGGTGAAATATGCAGCGCCACCTTGGTGCCCGAATGCAGGCCGACCCCGGTGGTTTTGACGCTTTGTTTAATCGTGCGTTGTTTTAACATGGTGCCAATAACATAGAGAACTGCGCAGGGCACGGATGGCCCTGCGCTTGGCCGCGTGACGGGCCTTCTAGAATCAAGACAATTGTTGTAACAGGGTTTCCGCGTTCGAGACTTCAAACTTGCCCGGCCCTTCGATATTGAGCTTGGTGACCACGCCATCTTCCACCAGCAGCGAATAGCGCTGTGAACGGGTGCCCATGCCAAACTTCGAGAAATCGGCATCAAGGCCCAATGCCTTGCTAAAATCGGCATTGCCATCAGCCATCATGCGCACGATACCGGTGGCTTTTTGATCACGGCCCCAAGCGCCCATCACGAACGCATCATTAACCGAAATACACCAGATTTCATTTACGCCCTTGGCCTTCAATTCATCGGACAGCTTGATATAACCGGGTACATGCTGGGCCGAGCAAGTCGGGGTAAACGCCCCGGGCAAGCCAAAAATCGCAATCTTCTTGCCCGCTACCGCGCCGCCAACAGCCACCAGATTCGGGCCGAGCGAACAGCCTTCGGTTGGCGTATCAATAAACTCTTTCAGTTCGCCTTCAGGCAAACGGTCACCCACTTTAATCGTCATGGTCAATTCCTTGAAAAAATAATCGGAAGCCCGGAGACTCACCCGGCGTGCAACACGCACAGTTTCGTCCGGCGGGCTACAGTATGCCTGATCCTGAACCTTTTTGCTGAACCCGGCCCAATTCCACCGAATTGAACGCAACAATGTTGCGCTGTGGCATCCGGTATCGCGCAAAGCATGGCCCGCTGGTATGTAGATGCCATAAAAAATCAATTCAAAATCTATTCAGTATTCATTCAAATATCGCCTTTTTCTAAAAATTCCCGTTTATAATCAACAGGTAAAATAAAACCGGTATTTATTCATGATTACCTCGATTGACGCCCTTGCCAAGTTACGTGCTGCCCTGAAAACCGGGCCGCTGGACGCGCCCACCCTGTGCGCGCAACTCGGCTTGTCGCAGGCCTCGTTTTCGCGCTTGTGGCAAGCCAGTGGGCCGGAGGTAGTCCGCTTTGGACGCGCGCGCGCCACCCGCTATGCACTGACTCGACCGCTGGCTGGCACCTTGGCAGAATCGGGCGCACCGTTGCCACTGTACCGGGTTGATACCGCAGGCAAGATTCACCCGTTTGGCCAGTTGTACCTGCTGGAAAATGACTGGTACGCCTTCACGGCGGAAGACGGTGCCGCCACCGAATGGGTGGAAGGCTTGCCATGGTGGATGCAAGACTTGCGGCCACAGGGCTTTCTGGGCCGCCTGATTCCGCAACAACACCGCGATTTGGCCCTGCCGACTGATATTTTGCGCTGGAGCGACGACGACACCTTGCGTTTTGCCGCGCTGCGCGGTGAAGACCTGCCCGGCAATTTGCTGGTCGGCAGTACCTCGTACCGGCGTTTTTTAAGCGAAGCCCCTGCCACTCCAATCCTTGAAACAGATCGGCTGACCTGCTATGCCACGCTGGCGCAGGCGGTGAACCAAGGTGATGCCCCCGGTTCGTCAGCCGGTGGGGAACAACCCAAATTCACGGCCCGGGTGGCACGTGCCGATGGCGCGGTGGCAGCGGTGATCGTCAAATTTTCTGCCGATCTGGCCAACCCGTCCGGTCGTCGCTGGGGTGATTTATTGCTGGCCGAACACCTGGCGCTGCACACGCTAACCCGGCATGGCGTACCGCATGGCCTTGGTGCCTGCCACTCACAACTGTTGGCCGATGGCACGCGCCACTACCTCGAACTGACCCGGTTTGACCGGGTGGCCGAACGCGGGCGGGTGGGCGTGGTGTCGCTGGCGGCCATGGCACCGGTCACCGCAGCACTCGATCAAAACTGGAGCGCCCAGGCACGACTGCTGCACGCTGCCGGTTTGCTCTCTGCCCCCGACAGCTTGCGCATTGCCCTGCTTGACCTGTTTGGTGCCCTGATCGGCAATACCGACCGCCACCCGGGCAATCTGGCCCTGTATTGGCAAAACCCGGGCCAACTGACACTGGCTCCGGTGTATGACATGCTGCCCATGCTGTACCAACCGAGCCGTCAGGGCGAGATTGTCGCACGCAGTTTCAATCCGCAAGTGCTGGACCGGCTTGATTTGCGCCATCTGGCAGCGGCCCACGAACTGGCCATGGCATTTTGGGACAGCGTGCTGGCAGAATCACGCTTTTCCGGCGATTTTTTGCAATTGGCCGAGGCCCACCGGGCAGCGCTGGTCCGGCTCGGCTAGCGAGCTCTTTGTGGGCTGCGCCCTTGCTGTTTTTTCGCTTTTTTTCGCTTTTTTTCGCTGTTTTTCGCTGTTTTGCGCGATTGCCGCGCGGTTTCTTATTTCTTGCCCGCCTCTTTTACCAGACTGGCCCGATAGCGGGCCGCCCATTCAGCCAGCGCCCCCGGCGTGCGTGCCACCCGCTGACGAAACTCGGCCATTTCCCCATATTGCATACTATCTTCCAGCCACACCGCCGCATCGAGCCGTTTTTGGCAAGCCGCTTGCTGCCCGCTCTCTGGCAAACGATCCAGTTCCAGTAAAAACCCCTGAAACGCCTCGCGCTCCTGTTGCAGTGCCGCCAGCCGTTGCGGTGACCAGCCAATCAAGCGCCCGAGTGCTGCTCCGACCGAAAACCCGAGCATGCTTGATTGATCACCGACCAGTTTGTTGGCTATCGTCTCGCATATTTGGCGCCGATTGGCATCGTTCAATCGATCCGTGTTGCAGTGATTGCTGACCCGGCCATAGGTTGGCAAACCCAGATCAAGATACAGCGCATTGTTTAACTGAATCAGTGCCAATTGTGCCAAGCCATTTTGCAGCGGCAGCGGGTTGCCCGCACGTAATTTGGGCAGGGCGCTTAAGCCCTGATCAAAGGTTTTCGCCTGCGCCAGCCGGAATAGCGCGTTTTCACCCTCGCTATTTAAGCGCCCCTGTTCGGTCTGCCCGGCCCGGCTGATGACATGCATCCAGGCAATGCCGTTGTTTGGGTCGCGCTCCGCCCACTGCGTGGCAGAAATTTGCTGGCAAAAGCCGTGGTTATCCTGCCCAAAATTGTGACAGGCGTGAAATGCGGTGGCATACAGCAAGGGGTCAGGCGAATTGACCGCCAGTTTGGCGATCCGGTTGGCATCCTCACTGCCAGCGCGCGCCGCATTCTCGCGCGAGCGTGCGCCGCATTCGACTTCGTTATTGCAATTGGGGCGGCTGCGCAAATAATCATGCCGTAATTGCTGGGCCTTCCATTGGGCGTGCATCAGCCACGCCGCCGCCTGTTGGCGCGGGTCGCTACTGTTGCCCGCCTGCTGTAAAAACGCTTCCAGCGCAGCCTTGGCTGCCATGCCGTCCGGCTGCTGCCATAGCTCGGACAAATCGTCATCGCGCCCCGGTGGCCGGGCCAGCGCCGTGCGCACCCGGGTGTCCTGACAAATGGCTGTGGCAAAATCGGCCAGCGGTGGTGCCTGGCCCGTGGCTGGCGGGACATAGGCTGGAGCTGGTGGCGGTGTGGTGGCAGATGGCGGCACAGGGGCTGGCCCGGCTGCCGGTGCCGGTGCTGCGGCTGGGCGCAGTAGCAACCAAGCTGCCAATGCCAGCAAACCCAGCCCTACCATGCCGCGCCAATGCCTCAAAATAAACACCTGTCACCCATAAATGTCTGCCCGCTATGCCTGCTGCCTTGTGGTTGGTCAAGGCATTGTCGCATAGTTTGCCGGTTTATTTGATGACATTGCCTTACAGCCCAGCCATGGCGTGCTCCGCTGGTAACACAATCTCCAGCGCTAGCTCTGAATACTCACCCCAATCTTGCTGGCATCGACCGGGCATTCATCATCATGTAACAATTCAAATAAGCGCTTGGCAAATTGCGCTTGCAGCAGACGCAAGGCATCGGTATGTGGGCCGGGCGACATTTTCGGCAGATAGCCCAAATGATCAGCCGGGAAATAGCCGCCGTGGGCGAAAAAGTCGGGCAGGCTGCGACTGATGTGGGAATGGAAAAAGACATTCGCCGCCATTTGCGCGCGCGAGCGGTCGGTCAGGGTATTGATTTGCGCCACTTCCTGCATGATTAGCGCGAGGTCTTGCTCGCGCCGGGTAAAATCGATTGGGCAGCGCATGATCATCGGCATTTTGTCGCACAACGGGTCTTCCTGAAGTCCGTGGTCAATGGAATGCTGGATGGTGTTCAGGATATGGCGCGCAAGCAGGGTTTGCAGTAAGGCCATGGCCGTCGCATCGTTTAGGTCGGCTTGCCGGTACGGACTGTTTTGCGGCAGAACGGGTATCAACCTGGCCAAAAAATCACGGGCAAAGGCCTGCTCCTGCGCATCCCCGGCGATCTGTTGGCACACTCCAGCCACAAATTGATCGATCACCGCCTTGATCCGCCACAGGATTTTGCGGTATTGCCCAATCTCATAATGCGCTGCCATGTCGATCACACTGTCAGCGCCGCGATAGATTGGATGGCCGGGCCAGCCATCGGTAATTAGCCGAATAAACGGCATGATGCCTGCTCCGCGATCAACCTGAATACACCAGGTGCTATATGGCAAATTGGCCGCATGCAGGATCGAATCTTCGGAGTGAAACGCATGGGCATCGACCGCCGTTTGCAAAAAGCTGTGCGCCTTGAGCAAGCGCGCCAACACCCCTTGCGCCAGTGCCGGCGCGTCATCTGGCAACAGCGCTTCGGCCACAATGCCAATCGGGGACGAAAGCGCAAAATGCACTTGCACATGAACACCGGTAATGGTGCTGTAGCGCGCATTGAGTGCGGCGTGCAGCTTGGCCAACTCCCACGCCAGCCCGTCGTGCGGATACAGCACCTGCATGCCGTGCAAGGTGGCAGGAAACTGCGGCAGGGCTGCGGCATCGGCCACGCCGGGGGCATCGTGCGCTGGCAGGTTTTTGCAGGCAATCGCCAACAGGCGCAAGCCCGGGGCCATTTCAAACAGCAATACCGTGGACACCAGCGAGGTGTGATCGGACTCCCGTACCGGCAAGGCATGCACGGTGCTCAAATCGGCGACAAACCGGTTTTCGGCCTCGTTTTCGGCCAGGCCAAACAGGGTTAAATAATGGCAGCGCGCATCATAGGCCAGATCCGGCAGGGCGTGCAAAAACTGGGAGTAATTAAAATCACCAAACAGCCGTGCCATGTCGGCGTTTTTCAGTGGGCTGTGCGGTCGCATGGCATACAGGTCGGAGCGGGTTTTGCCATGCGCCGCCTGCAAATATTTGGCCTTGGTGTTGGCATAGTATTGCGCCAGCAGCGCCGGGAGCAATTGATCGAGATAGACGCTGGTAAAACCCGGCTCGACCAGCGGCTCCAGCGCCTGCGGGCGATGCGCCTGCAACAGCCAGGCGCGCCGTTGTGGCGTATCGTGGCCCTCCAGCTTGGCCGAACGCAATGCGCCTTGCAGCGCCTGTTGCTGCAAGCGCTGATACAGTTCCACGTACTTAAGCTTGGCCAGAGCGGCACTGCTTCCCTTCATGCTGCTCCACGCGTATTTCTTGGCATTGAACCTGGCCAGCAACGAGAGGCGCGCGTCGCCCTCGGTCGCTTGCTTGTATAGCGCATACAAGGCCAGCTTGTCGCGCCGCGACAGGCGGGTTTGGTTCAGGCTAAAAATGTGGACCGTAGTAATTTCGGCAAAGGCCCGTTCAATCGCATCCTGATGCGGATGGAGGTGGTTCTGATCGTGCCGGTGGTGCCGGTGGCTTGCGGCATGCTGCGACATAACATTCTCAATGGTGGGACAGTGCGGCGCGTGACACCCAGTGTGCCACGCGCCGGATCGGCGGTTGATGAGTGATTGATGCGTGGATTGGCGAGTGCCGGGCCTCAAGCGCCCTTGCGCTTGGCCAAAATCGCTTCAATCTGATCCATGATCTGGTTCATGCGTGATATCAGCGCCTGATACGGTGCCGGTGTGGCCAGATCGACACCAGCCGCCTTCACCATTTCATACGGATAGGTCGAACCACCAGCCTTCAAAATGTTCAGGTAGCGCTCACGGGCACCGGGCGTGCCTTTTAAGATGGCGTCGCCAAAGGCGGTGCCAGCGGTGATTGAAGTGGCGTACTGGAACACATAAAAGCGCAGGTAAAAGTGGTGGATGTTGGCCCATTCAACCATCACCTTGTCATCGATCTTGAGCACACCTTCCTTGTCGCCATGGTAACGCTTTAACAAATCGCCATAGATTTTGGTGAAATCTTCGCCGGACAAGGCTTCGCCCTTGTCCACCTTGTCGTGGGTAATCCGGTCAAACTCGGCAAACATCGATTGGCGGAAGAAGGTGCCGCGCAGTTTTTCCAGTGCTGAACCGAGGTACAACAGCCGTTCATCATCGTTTTTGGCGACCTTTAACACGCTGTCGAGCAACAGCAATTCATTGGTGGTGGAGGCGATTTCGGCGGTAAACGTCGAATAGTTGGAATCGAAAAACGATTGTGATTTATTGGCCAGATACGAATGCATGGCATGGCCCCATTCATGCGCCATGGTGGAGACGGCTTCGTAATTGTCGTTGTAGTTCAGCAGCACATACGGATGCACGTCATACGCGCTGCCATTGCAATAGGCCCCGGAGCGCTTGCGCGGGCGTGGATAGACATCGACCCAGCGGCTGGCCAACCCCTTTTTCATCGCTGCCACATAATCATCACCGAGCGGCTTGGCCGAATCGAGCATGATCTTGATCCCTTCCGAGAGCGGGTATTCACGGTCGGTCTTGATCAGCGAGGGGTACAGATCGTGGTAACCGAGGTTGCTAACGCCGAGCATTTGTGCGCGCAGTTTGAAATAGCGGTGCAGGGTCGGCAAATTGGCATTGGCTTGCTCGATCAGGCGGTCATACACCGCAACCGGCAATTTATTCTCGTCCAGTGCGGCGGCCAATGTGCTTGGGTAATTGCGCACCTTGGCATACACCCAGTCGCGCTTGAGTTGTTCGTACAGCGTTACGCCAAAGGTGCGCTCAAATTCCTTGAACTTGCCCCAGTATGCATCAAACACCAGCTTGCGGTCGTCGCGGTTGGACAGCGCCCGGTATTTGGTATAGGCCGAAGCGTCGAGCTTGATGGTTTTACCGTCTGACAGGGTGACGCTGGACCATGGAAAATCGGCATTGGCCAGCGTCGAATACACGGCTTGCCCGGCACTGGTGGCCAAACCAAACTCGGCGACCAGCGCTTCGCTCTTGTTGTCCAGCGTATGCGGTGCGGCGCGCAGGATATTGGTGATGGTTTGGCGATACGGGGCCAAGCCCTTTTCCTGGGTCATGAAGCGCTCGATTTTGGCCTTGCCCATGGCCAGAATTTCGGGCCGGATAAACGCCAGCGTCGATTCGAGTTTGTTGAGCAAAATATCCGCGCGCTGCTTCAGGGTCACGCCAAAACTGGCCCCGGTATCTTGATCTCGGGTTTGGCTGGCGTAGCTTTCGATCCGGGCGTAGCGTTTTTGCAGATCGGAATTCATGTCCCAGCACTGTTTGAAGCGTTTGGCACTTTTGCCAAGCGTGCCACGGCAGGAATCGAATTGCTTCAGATCGTCTTCCAGCACCTGAGTATCTTCCATCCATTTATCGGGTGTGGCGTACAGCGCATTCAAATTCCAGCGGTCAGCCTCGGTTTCGGGTTCGGCAATAGCGAGTGCGGGCACCAGTAGCAGGGCCATCAGGGAGCGTGAGAGAAAATGTGACATGATTGTTTTAGGTATGAGTGGGCAGGTGGGTGGACAAGTTGTCAGTCAATCGTTGGCCAAGCATGAAAGGGAAAAACGGTCGTGATAAAGCTCGGGCACTGTATTATAGCAACACTGTCAACCAACCGGAATCAACCTGTATGTCCGCTCCTGACTTATCTGCCGCCCCCGCCGCCCCCGCCGATTCCCCCGCCGCAGCACCTGCCGCCACCCTTCAATCTGGCCCGCTGGCCGCGCGTCCAACCATGCTTTCCTGGAGCAGTGGCAAAGACAGTGCCTGGGCCTTGCACCAACTACAACAAGACCCAAGCATCGATCTGCGCGGCCTGTTTTGCACCGTCAACCAAGCGTTTTCGCGGGTGGCGATGCATGGCGTGCGACTGGAATTATTGCAGCAACAAGCCAAAGCGCTCGGTTTGCCGCTGCAAGTGATTGATCTGCCATGGCCTTGCAGTAATGAAGACTATCAGACCATCATGACCGAATTTGTGGCCGGGGCGCGGGCGGCGGGGATAGCCTGCTTCGCCTTTGGCGACTTGTTTTTGCAAGACATTCGGCAATACCGAGAAGCCAAACTGGCTGAGAGCGGGATTACCCCGATTTTCCCGCTGTGGGGCCGCCCGACTGCGGAACTGGCGCGGGAAATGATCGCCGGGGGTTTGCGCGCCAAACTGACCTGTATTGACCCGAAGCACATGCCACTCGCCTTGGCTGGCCATGAATTCGATGCAGCACTGCTGGAAGCCCTGCCCGCCGGGGTTGATCCGTGCGGCGAGTATGGCGAGTTTCACAGCTTTGTGTATGACGGGCCGATGTTTCGGCATCCGGTGGCGCTGGAAGTCGGGGAGGTGGTTGAGCGTGACGGGTTTGTGTTTGCTGATTTTATGGTGCCTGCCAATTAGCGCGCTACCTGCTCAACCCAATTTTGCACCGCTGCGTGCTCAACCACTTTACCGGCACGAACATCGGCTAGTGCTTCCCAAGTCTGGCGATCAAATTGTTCTTCCTGTTCAATCCAACCAGCCAATGCCTGAGTGATAACCGAACCGCGCGAACGCGCCGTTCGGGCCGCCAACTGATCCACCTTGTCTGCCAATGCACGTGGGACATTAGCTGTGAAGACTTCAGTATCGGCGGGATTCATGGGGCTTCCTTTCGGGGCAATGGTTCTTTGACCGGGGCGGTTCGGATTAATTATAAGATATTTCACCGTGTTGACAATGGTTGCACACTACACAGTAAAACACTGAATTTTCAATTTGGCACATATAAGGCACCAACTATTCATGCTGTCGGCATAAATTTGCATCATATATGTGCTAAACTTCCATGGCACATATTTCATCAAACCCATGCCAGCCCATCTCGACATCCATCTGCAAGGTCAATGGCACGAATGTGCCACGATTGACGTTATCGACCCGGCCCAAGGTGGCGCGGGCGCGGCCCTGTTTGCTTACGATACCGGCTATGCCTTTTCCGACAGCCCACCGCTTAGCGTAACCTACCCACTTAATCTTGATTTGCACCGATTGCCGCACTGGCCCGCGTTTTTGTTTGATTTGATTCCACAAGGCAAGGGCCGACGCTTTTTGCTGGGGGAGCTGGAGCTGGCCGATGGCCCGGCAGCCGATTGGGCCTTGTTGTGTGCCGGGGCATTTAATCCGATTGGCCGGGTGCGGGTGCGTGAGGCGTGGCAGTTCTATCAAGCGCACTTGGCTCGCAGCGACAATCCAGCAGCGCGGCAAGGGTTTTCCATTGAGCAAATTCTCGCGACCGATGAGCATTTTATTGAGCATCTACAAAACCACAGCATGCTGGCAGCGGGCACGACCGGGGTGCAGGGTGAGGCACCCAAATTTCTACTGACACAGGCCCATGACGGGCTCTGGTACGCCGACAGCGCGCTGGCAGACGAGCAAGCGCGCGCGCATGTGCTGGTCAAGCTGGCGCGCGGCACGCATGCGACCGATCACCAGATTCTGCGCAACGAGGCCGCGTATATGCGGGTAGCCAAGGCGCTGGGGTTGGCGGTGGCGGGGTTGCCGGAATGGAATGACGGCATGCTGTTTGTGCCACGCTTTGATCGGCGTGTCGGCAGGCATGGCGTCGAACGACTGCATCAGGAAAGCGCAGCTTCGCTGGTTGGGCAAATCGGTTTTACGGCACGCCCGACGCAAAATGCGGTACTCACTGCGCTGCGGCGCCATGCGACCGACCCGGCGCGCGAGACGCTGGAGTTTATCAAGCGCGATGTATTGAATCTGGCCATGGGCAATACCGACAACCACGCACGCAATACGGCGCTGCAAATTGTTGACGGCAAGGTGCAATTGACACCGCTGTTTGATTTTGCGCCGATGTATTTGGATCGGGAAGGCATTGCACGCGCCCTGCGCTGGAAAGATGCGCAGCAACGGGAACTGCGCAACTGGGCCGATGTGCTGGCAGAACTGGCATTGCCCGTAGCGGAAGAAACCGCGCTGCGTGGGCAATTGGCAGGGTTTGGCGCGCAGCTTGGGCAACTGGAGCCGATCATGCTGGAGCAGGGGGTGGATGAAGTGATTGTTAAGACACGCCATCAAGCTATTTTGGCGCAGGCCGAGCAGTTGCGGGAACTGGCGGGAACTGGCCATGGATAAACGCAAAAAACCCCAACCCAAAGAACTGGCGATGGCCGAGCGCATCCAGTTTTATGCCGATATTGAAGCGGGCAAACTCTCGCTGCAACAGGCGGCAAAAAAGATGCGCGCCATTTCCGGTCTGACTCAGGCCGAATTTGCCGCGCACCGGCAGGTGAGCTTGCGTGTGATCAAGGAGATCGAGAGCGGCACTGGCAACCCAACCGTGAAATCACTGAACCAAATCGCGCAAATCTTTGCGCTGGAGGTGACGTTTCGGCGTAAGCCAAGCGACTGATTAGGAAATCGATAGCTTGGTTTTAGGCCAGGCTTCGCCCCATGTCAACATTGTGGTCCCATCGTCCTTGGTAGTAATGGCGGCACGGCCAACATCATGGTTGTCCGGTGTGGTCACATCGTGCCAAAGCCAGATAAACAGTTCGGAGGGCTTGGCGGCGGGGGTCATGCATTCGTTTTTACCGGTTTACTTTTGGCATCTTTGCCAGCCTTGCTTAGTTTTTTGGGTGCACTGTTGCTTTGCCGAAGGGGCGAAATTTGCACATTGATTTTTCTCAAGATATTGCAGGTTTCCAAGGCCAAAATTTCCTCCGACAATTCCTGCGCTCGCCGCCCTATGGCCAGTTTGGTTGCACAGCTGAAAAGATCGTGCAGGTATCCTTCTGGCAACACGTTTCCATTCGCAACATGCTCCCGCGTGTTTTGCAAAAGCTCCATGAAAATCTGGATTGACTCGGGTGATGGGCGATAGCCCAATTCCTCAAGAAAATTTCGGGTCGCAATTCTGGGGACAAGCCTGAACCTGAGCAAGCCGAATATGTCTTTATTCCTTTGCCCAAGTTCAATGTTGATTTGAAAAATTTCCTTTGCGATCTGCGCATATTTTAGCGTTAAGGGATCAAATCCCGGCTCAGGGACCAACAACGGTGCCAGGGTTTCCTGATATGGCAAATGGTCTTGCAGCGGTACGCCGAACCGCATGAAATCGTGCAGCAGTAATTGGTTGTCAATGGCTCCCGTCGCTTGTAACACCGCTTTGGCCAAAAACTGGGCTTCACTCCCCTCTCGGCTATCGCGCTGCGAGACGCGCATCGGCATCAAGCGTAAGCCGATTTTTCGCTCGCTAACCGCTGCAATTGAGTGCGCAACGGTGCCGATGCCATCCATGTTTTGTTGGTTCAATACAAAGCACAACAACACCGTATCGGGCATTTGCATCGTACACACGCCTGCACTATCGGCCAAGCCGGTGCGGCTGTCGATCAAGACAATATCGTAATGTTGCTTGCACCAGTTACGCCACTGTTCCAGCACGAACCCGCCCGCGTGTTGTCCGATAAACGCATCCCAAGAAAAATTGGCCAGTGTCGCAGCAAAGCTTTTGCCATGAATCTGTTTCGAGCCGGGGCCGATCAAGTCCAGACAGGCATTTTCGGGCAACAGCGGTAAATCCGCATCAACCAGGGATCGCACACAGGCCGCAAACGGCTCGCCTTGCTCAAAGCGCGCCCCGTGTGCCTTTAGTTTTGTCTGGTCAGTCTCTTCGGTAACGATGGTCTGCCATTCACACAACACATCGAGCACACCGGGCGCAGCCATGACTTGCTCCAGACTCTCCTCACCAAGCAGCCCACGGAAATAGTACGCCAGCCCCGGCGCTTCCAAATCCCAATCCATCAGCAAAACCCGCTTGCCATTCAAGGCCGCGAGAAAGCCCATATTGGCCAATGCCATGGTGCGCCCGACACCGCCTTTGAACGAGTAAAAGGTATAAATGTCACCCATCATGCCGCCTTGCCGAATTTTTTGCGTACTTTAAAGCCGTCAGATACGGGGAACAATTCGGCAATATTCGATGGCAGTGCCGGTTTCTTCAGTGGTTCGGCCTGTTCCAGTGCAGCCTTCACCGCAGCAGTAAGCCGATGCACCATATGCCGCCCGTTTGAACGCGAGGAAATAAAGCCCTGTTCCCGCAAATATTTAAGTTTGCGGCTAACCGTTTCCTCCGTTTCCTGACAGGCTTCAGCCAGTTCCACTCCGGTTTGCGGCTTGTGGCGCAGTGCCGCCAAGTAGGGTTTAAAACGTCGGTCTTCGAGCAAACCTAGAAAGGTGTCATCAACCCGATGCGACCTTGCCTGTGTCGCCAACTCGGCAGCCAAACCCGCCTTGCCAAGCATGGCCGCCCATGCCACGTCATTTTCCTGATCGCTACGCAGCCCTGCGCGCACGGCAGGCGGGGCATGACGCAACAACCATTTATTCCATGCCAGCAATTGCTGCGCCAGCCCGGCCAAACGCTCTGGCCGATCTTCACGCAAAACTTCGTCCAATTGCTCAGCCAATGCGCTAATGAAGGCCGGTGAAAAGGAAGACAGATTGGGGTCGCCCGCAAGTAGCGCTGTAAGCTGGGGCCATTCTTGGGTTGGCATGGCAGTTTCCTGAAAAATCACTCAATTATCAACGAATTATCAAGCATCATACGTGATTTTTCCAATTTTGGTGAAATTGGTTGCGAATTGATTGATGCAAGGATTTTCTCCTCTTCAGTCATTGCTTCATAGCGCACTGCAAATGTTCTGGTTCGCCAACTAAGGCCACCGACCGGCACAACTCCAATCGCACAACCGCTATCGGCGATCATGCGCTACTTGGGCGGCGGCGGGTAGCCCGGTTGCGCCAAAGCAACGGCAGAAGCAGCCCCACCCACAGCCACAGATATCGCGGCTGTGGCACCGCCCCCCACCATTTCCCAAAATGTTGCGTCGAGCACCGTCATGCTGCTATTGGTTTGCTTGCTCATTGCATGTCCTCTCATCATTGGTTTGCTTATCGATCAAGGCCAGCCCGGTACTGTGCTAGCCCATCATTTGGGCGGCGGTGGTGGATAGCCGGGCTCTGCGGCACTGGGTGTGGCAGCAACGGGCATATTAGCGGTTGGCCTACTATTGCCCCCAGCTACCGCGTCCCACAAAGGCGCGACGAGTGGCAGCAGGCCGTTATTGGCATGATTGCACATTGTATTTCCTCCTTGAAAATAGATGTTGTCAGCGGCCAGACAGCGCCCGTTTCTTTGTTCAACAGGGCAGGTTTATCCAATCGCATGTGGCTGCTTACCCGCCGGATGCGCCAGGGAGAAGGCAACAACGATTTTGGGGCCGCCAAGCCACTAACCCAATTGATACGGCGCATCATTAAAACTGGCAATCGGCTGCAAGTCAGCAAACTCAGTCGGCCTACCCTGCTGCTTGGCCATAAATGCCTCCATCAGATTGCTGCTTTGCCAAATACCCGATTGCAACCAACCCATTTGTTGCAGCGCGTCCATGGTGCCGTGGTCACGCGCATAGTGAATCGCCTGCTTGCTGCCCCAAATCGCCACCGGTGGCTTTTGTGCGATTTCGTGCGCCATGGCCAGTGCTGCCTGCACCATTTCTTGTTGCGAAACAAATACTTCATTGACCAGCCCAACCGCCAGCGCACGCTGGGCCAGCAAGCGGCGGCCAGTGTAAGCCAGTTCGTGTACCACGCCTTCCGGGATCAATTTTGGCAAGCGTTGCAAAGTACCGACATCGGCCACCATGCCAATGTTGATTTCCTGAATGCTGAAAAACGCATCCGCACTGGCCAGCCGAATGTCGCAGGCACAAACCATGTCTACTCCCCCGCCAATGCAGCCGCCATGAATTGCGGCAATCACCGGCATGCGCAATTGTTCCAGCGCGTTGAAGGTGTGCTGCATCGCTTGCAGCAGCGGCACCATATTGGCGCGCCCGACGGCGCTGGCATCGTCCATACTGACTGCGCCATTGGCAAACACGTCGAGCGCCATGCCCGCCGTGAAGTGCTTGCCGGTGGACGAAATGACCAGCGCACGGGCCGCGCCACTCTGGTGCAGCTCGGTCACGATTTGTTCCAGCTCGCGCCAGAACACCGGTTGCATGGTGTTCATGGCCTGCGGGCGGGATAACACCAGATGCGCTACTTTTTGCTCAATCGACAATTCAAAGCACTGATAATTCATCATTATTCCTCAAAAATAGGTCAACACCGTCGATTCTCACGGTAAACATAATTGCACTGCCGGGAAAAAAGCCATAATCTAGCACGCAAGTTCGCCTTATAATCGGGATTCAATTCTTTTTTACGAGTTCGCCATGCCCCTGCCACCCGTATTGCAAAATTTGAGTTTGCCGGTTATCGCCGCTCCGCTTTTTATTGCCAGTGGCCCAAAACTGGTGGTGGAGCAGTGTAAAAGCGGTATTGTCGGTTCCTTCCCGGCGTTAAATGCCCGCCCGGCAGAATTGCTCGATGGCTGGCTAACCGAGATTCAGGCCGAACTGGCGGCCTGGCAGGCAGCAAACCCGGAGCGCAAGGTTGGCCCGATCGCCGTCAACCAGATTGTGCATCAATCGAACGACCGGCTCGAACACGATGTCGCGCTGTGCGTCAAACACCAAATTCCCATCATTATCTCTTCACTGCGCGCCCCGCCACGCGAGATGCTTGATGCCATTCACAGCTATGGCGGCATTGTGCTGCATGATGTGATTTCGGTACGGCATGCGCAAAAGGCACTCGAAGCCGGGGTCGATGGCCTGATTTTGGTGGCGGCTGGTGCCGGTGGCCATGCCGGAGCACTCTCCCCGTTTGCCTTGGTCGGGGAAATTCGCCGATTTTTCTCCGGGCCGATTGCCCTGTCCGGCTCCATTACCACCGGTAGCGCGGTACTGGCAGCCCAGGCCATGGGGGCCGATTTTGCCTACATCGGTTCGCGCTGGCTGGCTACCCCGGAAGCGAATGTATCCGACCCTTACCGGGAAGCGATTGTCGAATCTTGCGCCGCCGATATTGTGTACACCAATTTGTTTACCGGCGTACATGGCAATTATCTGAAAAAATCAATCGTCGCCTCTGGGCTGGATCCAGACAATTTGCCAGTGGCCGATAAATCCAAAATGAATTTCGGCTCGTCCGGCGGGGCCAAGGCTTGGCGTGATATCTGGGGCGCCGGACAAGGGGTTGGTTTGATGGATAAGATCCTGCCCACGGCCGAAGTGGTGGCACGCTTGGCGGCAGAATACCAGGCAGCGCGTACCCGTTTATTGGCAAGTTAATATCGATATTGCGGATTCTACATGTCTTGCTGATGCTAGGGTGACAGCAAGATAGTTGGCACATCGCGTATCCGATAATATTTCCCTATGACACTCAATATTTTCAAGGAGCAACACAAAAACCGCAAACTTCACGCTACAATAGTTTTCGCATGGCAATTTCTTTCCAGAAACAAGTGATTTTTGCTGGTCAACAATAACATGACGACGAGGAGAAGCACCATGGCAATTTCATTCTTCCGCAACAGTGTGCCGCGACACCTGCTGTGTGGTGTGTTTGGTAGCCTGATGTTGGCCTTGGGCGCGCAAGCCCAAGAGAAAATCAAGGTGGGTATTCCGATGATTCTGTCTGGCCCCCCGGCCCAGTTTGGCGTACCGATTTTGCAGGGTGCGCAAATGTATGTTGATGAACTCAATGCCAAAGGCGGGGTGCTGGGCAAGAAAATTGAAATCCTCTCGCGTGATACCAAATCGCGCCCGGAAGAGGCGGTGCGGGTTTCGCGTGACCTGATTTTGCGCGAGAGAGTCAATTTTCTGGTCGGCACCTTTACCTCCGGCGAAGGCCCGGCGGTGTCTGAAATTGCCAAGGAAAACAAAACCCTGTTTCTGGCACTCGGCCCCAAAACCGATCGCCTGACCGCGCCCGATGCGCTGCATCCTTATGTGTACCGAATTGCCGCCAATACCACCACCGAAGGCCGGGCGGCGGCGGCCATTGTCGCCAAATGGCAGATCAAGAAAATCGCCACCATCGCCCCGGATTTTGCCTATGGCCGGGATGCCGTGGCGGTGTTTACTGCGGCCCTGAAAAAACTGCGGCCTGATATTGAATGGGTCGATCAGCAATGGCCCAAGCTCAATGAATCCGATTACAGCCCGTTTATTACCGCACAACTGAGCAAGAAACCGGATGCCGTGTTTTCGGTCATTTGCTGCGGCAACTATGCCACCTTTGCCAAACAGGGCAATGCGCTCGGTTATTACAAGGCGATCAAGTTCAACTTTATTGGGGTCGGTGAATCGGCTGCGCTCGAATCGCTGCGCGCACTGGGCGTGGAATATCCGCTCGGCATCTGGGGCAATGCGGCTGATGCCATGAATCTGGTGCCAACCGATCCAGAAACGGCCAAGGCCCATGCTGAATTCTCAAAAAAACTCAAAGCCTTTACCAAGGAACCGTATCCACCATCATGGGGTGTGACTGGCTATATCGGCATGCACTTTTTGGTGGAAGCGATCAAAAAAGCGAAATCGACCGATGCACTCAAGGTGTCGGAAGCGCTAAAAGGGCTGGAACTGATGACGCCGCTCGGCAAAATGACCATGCGCGGCAAGGATCACCAACTCACGCGGGGCCTGGTCTGGGGCAAGGTGAGCATGACCAAAGACTACCCGTTCCCGGTATTGTCCCCGGCTGAATATATTGATCCGAAACCGCTGATGGATTAGGGAGGTGTGCCGTGACCATCGATCTCGCCTTAATCGTCAACCAAACCCTGTCCGGACTATCGACCGCGATGCTGTTGTTTGTAGCTGCTGCAGGCCTGTCGCTGGTATTCGGGGTGTTGCGGCTACTCAATTTTGCCCATGGCAGTTTTTACATGTTCGGTGCCTATCTGGCCTGGCAATATACCAGTTGGCTAGGTGGCAGTGAACTGGCGTTTTGGGCGGCAGCATTGTTGAGTGGGCTCACGGTGGCGTTGCTGGCGGCGCTGATCGAGGTCACGGCGTTTCAAAGGCTGTATGGCAGGCCGGAACTGATCCAGTTGCTATTTACCTATTCACTGGTCTTGATTGCCGGGGACAGTTGCAAAAAGCTGTGGGGTTCCCAGCCGCTCAGCCTGTCGCGACCGGCTTCGATGATGGATTCGCTGCAATGGAATGGCATTACCCTGCCCTACTACAACCTGTTTTTGCTGTTTTCCGGGCTGGCGGTGGCGGGTCTGCTCTGGTTTGTGATGCGTCGCACCCGGATCGGCATGATTGTGCGGGCTTCGGCACTGGATCGGGAAATGCTGGGCCTGCTCGGTAGCCGGGTACACCTGGTGTATTTGAGCGTGTTTTCGGCCAGCGCCTTTTTGGCCGGGCTGGCCGGAGCGCTGGTGGCCCCGACCGCCGCGATTGTGCCGGGCATGGATGCCGAAGTGATCATTCCCTTGTTCATCATCGTCGTTATCGGTGGCATGGGCTCGATTTGGGGCGCGTTCCTGGGCTCAGTCATCTATGGCATTACGCTCTCGTTCGGTATTTTGTTAATACCGCAATTCTCACTGTTTGCGGTCGCGATTTTGATGGTAATCATCTTAATCTTCCGTCCGCAGGGTCTGGTAGGGGAGGTCGCCGCACGATGAAACCGCCAATCATAATCGTTGCCATCGCACTGGCAATCTTGCCATTCGGTGCTTCGCCGTTTTACCTGTCCTTTGCCACGGATGCGCTGATCGGCACCTTGTTGGCACTGAGCCTGAACCTGCTGGTCGGCTACGGCGGCCTGATCTCGTTTGGCCATGCCGCCTATTTTGGGGTGGGGGCATATGCCTGTGGCCTGTTGATGAAAACCGCTGGCTGGTCGTTTTCACTCTCGCTACTGGGCGCGCTGGTCATGTCCACCGTGGTGGCACTGGTGGCCGGGTTTTTCTGCGTGCGGCTGACCAAGGTGTATTTTTCGATGCTGACGCTGGCGTTCTCGCAAATCATCTGGGCCATTTGCTTTCGCTGGAATGATGTTACCGGCGGCGATCAGGGAATCAGCGGCATTCCGTATCCGGATTTTTCCCTGCTCAAAAGCATCCCGGCCTTGGCCGAGGTCAGCGATAGCCAGTTCTTTTATTATCTGGTGTTCGTGATTGTGGCACTCTGTACCTTGCTGGTGTACCGGCTGGTTCATTCGGCGTTTGGCCGGATCCTGATCGCGACCCGGGAAAACCCGCAACGTTGCACCTTTATTGGACTGAACGTCCACACGATTCAATTGGCCACGTTTTGCATTGCGGCAGCGCTGGCCGGAATAGCGGGCGGCCTGTTTGGCGTGTATAACCGTGGCATCTTCCCGGACTTTGTGTATTACACCAAGGGCGCGGAGATTTTGATCATGGTCTTGCTCGGTGGTAGCCGCTCGTTTTGGGGGCCAGCGATTGGTGCCACGGTGCTGCTGTGGCTGCATCAGGAAACCAGTTCCTATACTGAATACTGGGGCGCGATTCTCGGCATTATTCTGGTGATTCTAACGCTGGCGCTACCCGACGGGCTGGCCGGGATTGGTGCTGCCATCAAACGCCAATGGGCCAAACGGAGGGCAGCATGAGCGCGGTGCTGGAAGTAAAAAACGTCTCGGTCAGCTTTTCCGGGTTTCAGGCGATCAAGGATGTGTCGTTCACCATGGACGAAGGGGCGATTTATTCGGTGATCGGCCCGAACGGGGCCGGGAAAACCACGCTGTTCAACCTGATCACCGGCTTGAACGCGCCCAATGTTGGCAGCGTCCACTACCTCGGGCGCGACATTACCAAAATCGCGCCGGAAAAGCGCTGCCACCTCGGCATGGGCCGCTCGTTCCAGCGCAGCAATATCTTCCCGGCGCTAACCGTGTTTGAAAACATCCAGACCGCGATTGTCTCGCGTGAAGTGCAAAACTGGCATTTTTGGCGCGCACTGGGCAACATGCACCGCGAAGAAGCGCACGAAATTTTGCAAGCGGTTGGGCTGGGGGACAAGCTTGATAGCCCGGTTACCGAACTTTCGCACGGCGACCAGCGGCAACTGGAATTATCGATTGCGCTGGCCTTAAAACCCAAGCTGCTGCTGCTGGACGAGCCGACGGCGGGCATGTCGGTTGTTGAAACCGGCCGCTGCGTTGAATTGCTGCGCAAGATTGTTGATCATTTTGGCGTCAAACTGCTGTTGACCGAACACGACATGAGTGTGGTGTTTGCGATTTCGGACCGGATCATGGTACTGAGTCAAGGGCAAAACATTGCCTTTGGCACGCCGGACGAGATCCGCAACAGCAGCATTGTGCGCGCCACTTACCTGGGGCATGGCAATCATGAATAAACCGCTTTGCGAACTGGTTGGAGTCTCGTCCGGCTACGGTCTGGCGACCGTGTTGTTTGATGTTTCGCTGTCGATTGGCAGCGGCGAATGCGTGTGCCTGCTCGGGCGCAATGGTGTCGGTAAAAGCACCACCATGCGGGTCTTGGCCGGGTTGAACAAGGCCGAAAAGGGCGATGTGCTGTTCGAGGGCAAATCGATCAAAAAAGTCGGGGTCGATGCGCGTTCCCGCATGGGGATTGGGCTGGTGCCGGAAGACCGGCGGATTTTTTCCGACCTGACCGTTATGGAAAACCTGAAAGTGGCCAGCCGCCCCGGGCCGCTCGGCCAAACTTGGACTGTGGATCGGGTGTTTGAACTGTTCCCCGACTTGATCCCGCACAAGGAGCGGCGCGGCGGTTTGCTATCTGGTGGCCAACAGCAAATGCTCACCGTTGGCCGCACGCTGGTCACCAACCCGCGCTTGTTGTTGCTTGATGAACCCTCGGAAGGGCTGGCACCGCTGATTGTGGAGACGCTCAGAAATCAGGTGGCGGCGCTGAAAAAGACCGGTTTGACGATTTTATTGGCCGAGCAAAGTATTGAATTTTCGCTGGCGCTGTCGGATCGGCTGTATGTGCTGGAAAAGGGGCAAGTGAGGTTTACCGGGACGCCGGATGAGTTTCGGGCTGATCCATCGATTAAGGAAAAGTATTTGTTTGTTTGAGGTCGCCGCAGTTGCTACTTGGCATGCTTGTGTTGGTTCGTGCGCTGAGCGGGGCTGGAGTTTGCCAAGAAATTGCTTTGTGCCAATT